>Ga0209318_1000218_pt1 | contig 60621 bp, 73 predicted proteins | sample RifGroE1_FD_183999 | JGI IMG/M metagenome (GOLD analysis project Ga0209318, IMG submission 183999) | Groundwater microbial communities from Rifle, Colorado, USA - Groundwater E1 (SPAdes) (version 2) | ecosystem: Environmental > Aquatic > Deep subsurface > Groundwater | place: Rifle, Colorado... | reverse complement strand
CTCGCAGCTTCAGGCTATTACAGCAAACTCGCAGCTTCAGGCTATTACAGCAAACTCGCAGCTTCAGGCGATTACAGCAAACTCGCAGCTTCAGGCGATTCCAGCCAACTCGCAGCTTCAGGCTATTACAGCAAACTCGCAGCTTCAGGCTATTACAGCAAACTCGCAGCTTCAGGCGATTACAGCAAACTCGCAGCTTCAGGCGATTCCAGCATTGCGGCAGGGATCGGTGTCAACAACACAGCAAAAGCAAAAAAAGGAAGCTGGATTGTCCTGGCAGAGTGGAAATACGACAACAAAATAAACAGATGGAAGCCTGTATGCGTCTTGTCTGCACAGGTAGACGGGGAAACCATAAAAGAAGACACCTACTACAAGGTCACTGACGGATCGTTTGTGGAGGTCGGTGAATGAAAACAGCAGACATTCAAAAGGCCAAGCTGGCGGCAACTCTCTTTATCCGGAGAGCCGAGGCCGTGCTTGCCGTGCCGGTAGCCCGCGACACCAGCCCGCAAATATATCGTCGGAAGAAGGTGCTGACACCGTGGGAGATGGGCGAGAGAGAAGCGCGGATGGTTGGTGCTGGCCGGTGGAACTTCTAAGAGCAGGGGCGAAATGGATCACCAGATAATACCCACACGGATGACCGGGCCTGCCACCAAGGAAACCGTCAACAAACGGAAGATCCTCGTCTACCACACGGACGCCGGGTTGCTTTCCGCCAAACAGATTTATGAATTAACCGGGCTCACCTCTCATCGGTTGTGGGAGAGGTACAACAATTTCGGATGGCAGGTTGATGATATTTTCTCCCTGGAAGATTTCAGAGCTCATCGCAAACAACGCGGAGAGGTCGTGTTGCCGCCTGAGTTGGCATCGATCGACGCGACAAAACTCGGCAGACGGCAGCGGATAAAGAATTTAAACAAACTGAAGATAGGCTCCTGGGAGGCAGCGAACTTATGAAATCCATCTACATACCAGGGGTGCCTGATACCAAAATGCGCCCCCGGACCACAAAGAAAGGCCATGTCTACGATCCGAACGCCGGGGCGAAAGAGGCATCGATCCAGAAGGCCAAAGTGATGAACGGAGACAACGAGGCCTATTCAGGTCCGCTCTATGTTCAGTACACTTTCGTTTTCCCTCGGCCTAAGAAGCATTACCGGACCGGGAAACTCGCCCACTTGTTGAGGGACGACGCTCCTGAATTCTTCAACACCGTGGATATCGCCAAGGACGGCGACAACATGGAGAAGTTTTACGCCGACTCCTTCAATTTTATTCACTACAAGGATGATCGGCAGATCGTGAAAGCCGAGCATTTCAAGCGGTGGGCCAGGGATGGGGAGTTTCCGCACGTTGCGATGGACATCTATAAAGTGCCGAGCGAGGTTTCTATCGATGTGAATGGGACGGTTGCTTTCAGGTATCCGGCAACTGTGTGACAGAAGGGAAAGTAGTATCGGGCAAAGCGCCCGACATCAAGAAGGAGCGATGTGTTATGGAATATGTAGAAGCGTTTAGTAGTGAATCGTTTGGCTCAAACAACAGTCTTGGCATCAAGATCCTTGTTGGATCAAATCAAACTCTTCCTAATCTCAGGCTGCCGGATATCTTTGACGCAACACATCGAGCGGCGAGTTTAATCGAATCGGAAATTCGATTTGAAATGAAGAAACTTGACCCTAATGCGGCAAAAGAGACAGAAAGAAACTCTCAGCTATTGTCTTGTTTTGATTCACCTATTTACGTCGAAGAAAGACCAAACGGATATTGTAAAGATTGGTGTTGCCGTCACCTCCCTTGGTTTGTCGTCACCACCAAAATAGGGAGATTTACTATCGGTTGGAGGAAGAGAGTCATCAACATAGACTGGTCAGACACGACCTGCAAACTCGCCGGAAGTGAGATTTTTGCAGGCGAAGACACAACAATCGGTTTCCGCTTTATACACGCCTGGGGCTTGGATAAGGCCACCGAATATGTCTCAAAAATCATTGCGGCACCTGACAGACACTAACTGACCACATTCCAAAAACCAACAAACATTCAAAGGATGACAGCCATGAAATTAAGAGCAGGGAGACTTATTGCCGCAGCAGTAATTGTAAACCTTCATTGCCTGATGATTGGTGCTCATCCGAGCAAAATGACTTTTGACACAGTAAATCCTAAACCAGGGAAAAGGAGGAGATGCAAGCGGTATTGCCGTTCAGGCAGAGACAGCATGTCGTATAGGAAATACTGATAACCTCTATTTTTCACAGGATACCAACAATGACGAATAAAGAATTCTCCAAAACGAATAGTCAATTCAAGGAAGCATGTGGTCTTGCCGGTATCGATCCAACGACCAGGCATGCCAGCAAATGGCGCAGGAAAACCGGGAAGGCCTTTAAGCTGGTCAATGGGATTAAATGAAAGCCTACTGGACCTGCCCACATTGCAGGCATCAAAACGTAGAGAATGTGCCTGACGGTACAGACAACCATCGCAGCTATGAGATCGGATATTGCGATTCGGATAGTGGCGGATGTGATGAGATGGTTCCGATCAGGCTGGAACGGGTGGTCACGGCGACAGCAACACCTATCAATGTAAAGCAGTTCAAAGAGAAAGCCGCATAGGCATGAAGGAACAGCAAAATGGCAGATAAAGTCGAATACGAGAAACGATGGTGCAAATATGACCTCACCGAAGAGGAACTGAGAGACGCCGCCGAGACATTGGCTATCAAGACTCAGGAGATTGAGGAAATTGAGTCAGAAAAGAAGGCCGTGGCGACCCGGTATAAAGAGCGCATCGAAAGTGTTCAGGGCGAGATCAGGAAAGCCGCCTCCCTTTACAAAGACCGCTACGAAATGCGTGATATCGAGTGCGTTGTCGAGCGTGACTATGAAACCGGTGAGATCAGGTATCGCAGGACCGACAACCATCAAGTGACCGCCCGGGACAAGATGACCATGGGCGAGAGGCAGCGGAAGATTGACGACATGTTGCCGCCTAAGAAGCAGGAAGATGAAAAGACAGACGAAGAAATCAGGCGGGAACAGGAAATCAAGCAGATGATGACTTCCGAGAAGTCTTCCCTGAATTAAAACACCGGCCAAGTGCTGGAACATCCGGCCGGGTACAACCACAAAAACTACGAACAAAAAGGAATATAGCAACGATGGAGACAGCCGACAACACAGAAGTAATCGAGGCGGAAGGAATCGTCTCTGATTTTAAACCGGAAAACGAGACGAAGGTCGTCAAGTATTCGGTGACCATGGCGCAGATTGCCAAGCTCCAGGAGGAGTACAAGGAAGTCCCGAAAGACCTGACCATCAAAGCCAACTATGAGCTGGTCAGAAAGGCAGCTTCTCACCTCAGGACACTGCGAACCGATGTGGAGAAGCGCCGGAAAGAGCTCAAGGCGGACGCTCTCGCATGGGGAAAACTGGTCGACGGTACAGCCAAGGAAATTACCGAAAAACTTCTGGCCATCGAGGAGCCCTTTGCCGCGGCCAAGAAGGAATTCGATACGGCCGCCGAGATTGCCAAGCGGGAAGCTGCTCTCGCTGAAGAGAAGCGGGTGGATGGTATTGCCGAGAGGATTGCTGGTATCAAGGCGCTGGTGAGTGTTCATGTTTCCTCTTCTTCGGAAACCATCCAGAAAATTTTGAATGAGCTCAACATCATTGGCCTGACTGTTCCTTCATGGGCGATGGAATTTGCCGACAAAGCTGATGAAACGCTGAAAGACACCATTGGCAAGCTGGCAGAACTACACGCCCTGAAGCTCCAACAGGAAACCTTTGCCGCCGAGCAGGCCGCCGCCGAAGAGGCGCGAAAAATCAAAGAAGAGGAGGACCGGAAGCAGCGAGAGAAAGAGGTCGAAGAGGAACGGGCGAAACTGGCCGCCGAGCGAGAGGCCATGGAAGCGGAGAAGGTCAGGTTGGCCGCAGAGCAGAAGATCAAAGACGATGCCGCCGCCGAAGCTGAAAGAAAGCGGAATGAGGCATACGAAGCCGAACGGAAGAGACTTGCCGACGAACAGGCTGAAAAGGATCGTCTTCAGAAGGAAAAGGACGATGCCGCAGCCGCCGAGATGGCAAAGATCAAGGCAGAGATGGACGCCTTGAGAAAGGCACAGGAAAAGCCGGTTGTCGAGGACACTACCCCTCAGTCGTGGTCATCTCAAGATGTCGAGAAGGAGGCCCCTGCCGCCAATGTTGCAGCCACTACCCCCCCGGTGGAAGCACAGGCAGGGGCCGAACCTTCCGAGCCGACCACCTACGCCGAGGATTACCGGGCGGCCGGCAACGCCATGCTGAAGTACATCGGCAACAAGGCCTACACCAAGGCCCTGCTCGACGCGATTATCAACAACGAAGTACCCAACATTCAATTCACCGGAGTAATAACCAAATGACAAAACCAGCAACCAATGCAGTAGTTGAAGAAACCCTTCCGTCAGTAGCAACCACCCAGGCCATGGCCACCTATCAGGGACCGATAGAAACCGGCCTGGAGGCGATGGACGCAGGAGATATGATTATTCCGCGGCTTACCCTTGTCCAGCCAACAACGGAAGGAGTTACCCCAGACACAGAAGGGAAACTGTGTATCGATCTCACCGGAGATTATTTCGACACGATGGATATGGTTCTGTTCGTCTTCAGGAAAACCCGCTGCAAAATGCCTGACGATTTCGACAGAAAATCAAAGCCACAGTGCAAATCGGATGATTTTATTTCTCCGTCTCCTGACATCGAAGTTCCGCTGTGCAACACCTGCACACTGAAACCGCTTGAGCCTGGTCAAAAGAAAAAGGACCAGAAACATTACTGCGAATACGCCAACTTCACCGCCGTCAACGGAGTGAGCAAGGCTCCCAAGTGCAAGGAAAATTGGGACATGCTGCTCGTGGATGCCGAAACCTATATGCCAATGTTCTGGACGGTCAAATCCAAGGCATTGTCTCCGGTCCGGAGAATGGTAAGCGCCCTGAATATGCTATGCACTGCCAAGCATATTCCAGCTTGGGCAATGAAATTTACCGTCACAGTGAAGCAAGACCCCGATACCTCGAAAGGAAGGTTCTTTGTTCCTGTCTTGTCAAGCCCAGTCCTGCTCGGCCCTGAGGACGCAGCCAACATGACGGAAATTCAGAAGACTCTGAAGGGGGTTGCAGTTCAGACCGACTATTCGATTGATCCTTCCGACGCTCCCCCGCCCGAGCAGGAAGTAGAAGAGTTTTGATCTGACAGAAATAAGCAGCTGAGTAGTTTTTCAAAATGCCCGGATGTTTGAATATTGAATGGCAAGTGTCCGGGCATTTTTTCCATGCCAGAGAAGAAAGTAGAATCTTCTATTTGAAATTTTACGAATGGAGCAGAAATGGAACCAGTTAAGGCAACACTGACGATCAAACTAACAGTGACATGCCCAGCGTGTGAACACTATTTTGACTTGGTACGTGACACCGATTTAAATGAGGAAGGTTGGCTACTTAATCAAGTTCTCCCCGAAGAATCATGGGCGTCTGCCCATGAAAATTTCAAGTGCCATGTGAACTGCCCTGTTTGCAGCGTTACTTTTGACGTTGCTGGTGTGGAATGGTAGGCACATTGCCATAGTTTAACTGAGATTTTTTCAACTCCAACACCAAAAGAGAGGTCTTGAATGGAAAAGCCGACAAATCCAAAAGACGCAGTAGGGATAAGAAAACCGCCTGCTTCGACATTGCCTCAAAACGTAATGGCCGAGGTTGGGGTTGCAATGCTTGAAGGTGCGCTGAAATACGGGCGCCACAATTACAGGGCGCTCGGCGTTCGAGCATCTGTTTATTACGACGCAACTTGCAGGCACATTGATTCATGGTGGGAAGGCGAGGATATCGATCCTGATTCAAGGTTGAGCCACATCACCAAAGCGATAACATCTCTGGTAGTTCTTCGCGATGCCATGATGAACGGCAAAATGAATGACGACCGCCCGCCCAAGAGTGATGTTGCAGGAGATCGGGAAAGGCTAACAGAGATCGTAGAGGCATTGCTGGATCGATACCCTGAACCTAAAGAGGCGTTCGTCAATATGCCCGGATCGATCAAAGGCTATGAGGCGTGGTTTCCAGAATCACCTATCACCGGCACCTGTGCAGCCCTGAAGAGCGAGAATGAGCGGGGGCGGTCATGATCAAACTCTGTGTTCTCGGCTCCGGGTCCAAAGGCAATGCCATCTACTTTAACGTCGACGGCCGCCAATTCTTAATCGATGCCGGATTCACCAAAAAGGAAACCGCCAAGCGCCTGGCCACAATCGGCCGATCGGTCAGTGATATCGAGCAGGTTTTCATAACTCATGATCATGGGGATCACGCGGCGCCCTGGATTCGGAAAGATGGGTTGCTGAACCACTGGTGCCTCCTGCACGGAGCTGAGAAGTTTGTTGGCGGTGCCAAGGTAACGCAGTTCCCCTTGTCTCATGATTCAGGATCAGGCTCAGTCGGCTACACCATCCAGGATGGCGCCGGCAACAAGGTGGCTGTCATTATGGACACCGGCTGCATCCCTGAAGAGATCATTCCTCACCTGTTTGACTGCCAGGCGATCCTTGTTGAGACGAACTATTCCATTGAGATGTTGATCGATAGCCCATATCCGACAGAGCTGCAGGAGCGCATTGCATCCAGCACCGGCCATCTTCGGGATCAGTGCGCGGCAGAGGCGGTTGAAATGGTGGCATGGCCTGGCCTGAAATATGTGGTTGGCCTCCATCTAAGCAGCAAGTGCATCAATGAGACGTTGGCCAGGTTCGAATTGGAAAGCGTGGTCAGGGATAAAGTTCCGGGGTGTGAAGTTGTTATCAGTGGGCAGAAAGAGCCTACCAAGATGATGACCTTGATATAGGAATTTGAGCGCAATAAGAAAGTATAACAAATCAGACGAGGTTCTTAAAATGGAGCTAAAACCGTGCCCGTTTTGCGGGTCATCAGGCAGGATTGACGAAGTTTCAGAGAGGCACAATGGCAAGTCAATAGATATTTGGCACGTTGGCTGTAACGGAGACGATTGTTTCGTCGAGTCTATTATTGGGTTTGAGTCAGAAGAGAAGGCCGTGGCCGCATGAAACCGCCGAGCCGAAGGAGATAGTCATGAACGTCTATAGAAGATATTTCAGGGTCACTCAAGGCCCGCTGATCGAGGCTGTCCGAGAGGGACAAAAAATCAACGACGCAGCTTACGAAGAATACAACAAAATTGGTGCTGAGTTTGGCGCAAAGACCGGATATTACGCCATCGACAACCGGCTGACCGGTTTCATGTTCGACAAAGCACCGAGCGTAGAGATTTTCAAGAAACTGAAGGGCGGTGGATATTTCCCGAAAAAGAACAGCAAGATCGGCAAAGAGCTGGTGAAGAGAATTGAGGCAGTAAAGACCAAAAGCTCCAACGCTCCATTGTCTGTTGTTGGCCTTAATGGGAACAGGTTCCCGCGTATTTTCGGCGCAGGTAGAGCGTATTACGAAGTGATGACTGTCATTCCTGAAGATCCGCCTGTCGCTTACGTCTCGGTCCCCTGGTACGACGAAGATCCTGAAAAGATCGAGCAGTATAAGGCCGATCGAGCTGCAGGAAAGTTTTCAAGTCGCGACCTTGACGCAATCCTATGGGAACCGACAGCGGATATGATCGAAGTGAAGAAGTGGGAGGTTGACCGGCACATAGACGAGTGGAACGAATCGGTGAAAAAATAATGTTAGGCGCGGTGCAAGATAATAACTGAGAACAAGTCGCAGCGTTTTCCAAAAATGGAGCGGAATAATGGAGAGAATATGCCGGCAAAAATACTTTGGATAATCGGATTTGGATGCTCATCGGCGAGTTGTTTAGTGTTTGTTTTTGCCGGATACAAAATGGGTCTTCCATCGACTGTGGCAGTTGGTTTGATCGGGGCTGTTGCATCAATGATTGCCTTTTGGCAGGTGTGAGAATCTGAAATTATGAAAATGGAGCGGAATATATGACCCAGGTTATACCGAACATATGTCCATGTTGTCAGCATGAGCACAGCGGCCTAATTTCCTGCGAAACCCACAAAAGGATATTTGTGGAGCAAGCAAAAAGCGGGGCCGAACTTATTGCCGCAGAGCGAAAGCGGCAGATTGAGCAAGAAGGGTGGAAGCCGGAAGACGACGACAAGAAGCACCCTGCCGGCCAGCTTGCTCGGGCCGCTGAAAATTATGTTCGGTTTGCCGCCGAGCCTGATATTGCGCGGGATTACCAAAGAAAGAATGGCCACACTCCTGGGGGTTGGCCTTGGCATTGGAGTTGGTGGAAGCCGAGCGAGGGCAATTTAGCTACTGATCGAATTAGGGATCTCGTAAAAGCCGGGGCTCTTATAGCCGCCGAGATCGACAGGCTGCAGAGGGGAGAAGCCAAAAAATGAAAGCAATAAGTTTGTGGCAGCCATGGGCGAGCCTAATTATGACCGGGGCGAAGAAGATCGAGACAAGGGGTTGGCCAACGAAATACCGGGGGCCATTGGTGATCTGCGCGGCGAAGGGTGGTTTGTCGAAAGGTGAGTTGATACATCAGTTGTGTTTCTGGCACTTTCAGGGAGGTTTAGCACCTCTTGTCGGCTTACCTTTGAACCTCACTGGAACGTCATGGCCGGGTGTGAAAGCCGAGCACCTTCCTTTCGGTGCTGCGCTCGGCACGGTCGATCTGGTTGATTGCATCCCGACCGACAAATTGACGCTCGGCCAGATCGGCACAGATAGTCCTTTTGGCGATTTCAGCCTTGGCCGGTTCGGCTGGATACTTGAAAACGTGCGGCCGTTTGATAAGCCGATGCCTGTTGTTGGGCGGCAAGGGCTGTTCAATTTCGATGTGGAGTAATGATCATGGGAAAAGGATTCGATGTAAACAGGGTCGGCACCGGCACCAAAGAATGGGCCGAGGTGACGGAGAACATCCAGATAGGTTGCGCCAACGGATGCCTCTACTGCTATGCCGCAGACAAGGCCGCGAAGATGTACGGCGGCTGGTGCAAGCGCGAGGAATGGACGAAAGAGCGACTGACGAAGCGGGCCGAGATGAAGTCCTATCCTGCCCGAGATGGCGTGATCATGTTCCCTTCCACTCACGATATCACGCCTTTCAATGTCGATGCCTATATCCGGGTGGCACTGCTTATGCTGGCCAAAGGCAACCAGTTGCTGATCGTCTCAAAGCCTCGACTGGAGTGCACCGAGCGGCTTATCAAGTATTTTGAGCCATACCGCAAGCAGATCCTTTTCCGCTTCACGATGGGCACGGTGCAGCGTGACGTGTCTGCCCGATGGGAGCCCTGTGCACCATCGCCGCAAGAGCGCCGTGGGTGTTTGGAGCTTGCTTTCAATGAAGGTTTTGACACCTCTGTTTCCATCGAGCCCATGCTCGAAGGCCATCAGATGACGGAGATTCTGGTTGAGTGGGTGCGTCCGCTTGTCTCGCAAACTATCTGGATTGGCAAAATGAACAAGGTTCGACTGCGGGTTCCTGCCGAATTTCGCCACATGGCTGCAGAGATTGAGAAACTGCAAAGCGATGAGCAGATCATGGAGCTTTATACCTGGTTCAAGGACGATCCGCAGATCCGCTGGAAGGATAGCATCAAAGAAGTAGTTGCCAGGCACCAAGTGAAAAACTGAGGGGGAACTATGAAACCAGATATTTGCACAAGCCTGTACTGTTCGCCACCGAATCAACATTGTCCAGACTGCTCTCACGCCATCTATCACGGCGAGGTAGTGTCTCAAGACAGAACTTACCGTTTCGAGTTTTCCCCGCAATTCGGGGTTACTTTTCTGACCGTAATGGGAACACACCGACAGGTGCAGCCTGCCGAAAATAATCCTGTGTGGGATAAGTTCGAAAAGTGGCGGAAAGGCAAGTTTCAGTGTCAGGCAATGTGATTGATTCCGAATTGTTATCACTTTTTCTCTAAATAAAATTTGAAGCATAAAACCCATGACCAAAAAACCTACCGCAAAATCCACGATCACCGGAGAGATATCCTCCATCCGCTTCATGAATTCAGAAGGGTGGTCGGTATTCACTCTCGCCGGCAACCCACCAACAAATTGCACCGGCACCCTGGCCGATATGGTGGAAGTAGGCAGCGAGGTAACCTGCACAGGCGTCATGGAAAACGGCAAATTCGGTTCTCAGTTGAAGTGCGAAACAGTCCTCCCGGCCGCGCCTGATGTGTCTACCGATGCCGGGGTAATAAAGCTCCTACAGCGCCTGCCGGGAATAGGCCCGAAAAAGGCAGCGCAAGCCATCCAGAAGCACGGCCATGAAGAGGCGTGGAGATTGGCATGCACTGATCCGGTGGCTATCGGCGTGCGGCCTGAAGATAGCGAGGAGGCCATTGCCGTAGCAGCAACATTGCTCGAGTCATACGAGGCGACTGTCTATCTTCTCGGGATCGGGCTCACCGACCACCAGGCATCAGTGATCTACCGGCAGTATGGCAAAGAGACGATCAAGGTTGTCTCAGAAAATCCCTACCGGATGACCGAGATTGACGGTCTAGGGTTTATCAGCGTCGATAAGATTGCCCTGAAGGCCGGGGTGAGCGTGGGCAATCCCGCGAGAGTTGCCGCCTGCATCCAATACGTTCTTCAGGACTCGGCCACGAATGGCGGCAACATCTGGTTCAATGGCTGGAGTTTGGCGGATATCGTCCTGGAAACTTTGACGGCGACCGCGATCAAGGCCGAGGTTCCAATGCATGGAGCACCAGACAAGGATGAGGTCCGGAAGCAAGTCCATTTCCTGGCGAATGAAGGGAAAGTGGTGGTTAACAAGGGGCGGGTGTTCGGGCGGGATCTGCTGGACGCCGAGAAGCGAATATTGGGGTTTATGGGAATATGAAGGGTCACGTTTCTGATTAGGTGGAAAGTAGTATCAACCATTACGATGGAGCAGAAAAATGGACGAGTATAAACCAGTGGTCAGTTTAGTAAATGGGGAGTTGATAAAAGACTTACTTGATATCTGTAATGAAAATTTTGTCAATCCGTTCTTTCAGCCGTTTGCAGGGGCCAGGTTCGAATGCCTTTACTGTGGGGCCGTGAGAGATGGTAGCGGGGTTGCCGCTCACCATTCCGCCGCCGACTGTCCAGTTTCAAAATACCTGGATATTGTCGAGAAGCACAAGAGATTTATTGTTAAAAAATAATGTTAGGGAAAGGTTGGTTCTAACTGATACCTTTTCAGAAAACAAAATAAGAGAATTCATGACCACCGAAACCGAAACCATATCACTTGACCTTTCCCAGCAGCAAGCAGTCGACAGAATATCAAGTCTCTCGTCTCGTATTTATCTTCTTATCGGGGCCGGTGGATCAGGGAAGACTTTCACCATTCAGCATCTTCTCGAGCAACTGTGGGCTGACGAGAGTAATGAAATCACCAACGAGACAACATACCTTGCAGCCCCCACAGGCAAAGCATCGAAGGTAATCAACGATGCTTTCGCCCTGGCAGAGTTTGAAACCTACAACGAGGCGAAGACCATTCACCGGCTCCTCGAGTTCCATCCAAGGTTCGGTTGGACCTTCAACAACGACAATCCCCTGGACGCAACACTCGTCATTCTGGATGAGGCTTCCATGGTCGACAGTCTTCTCCTTTTCAGGGTGATCGACGCCTTGCCTGAAGGGTGTATTCTCATTCTTGTAGGCGACGAGAACCAGCTACCCCCTGTGGCGCCCGGGCAACCATTCACGGACCTGATTACTTGCGGCAGCCAGGACATTATCAACCGCCTGACCACCAATCATCGCCAGGCCCAAGGCTCACTCATTGCCGATGGTTGCTTAAAGATCCTGGACGGCAAGATGCCCACTTTTGGCCGGCCGGGAGAAAATACCCTTGGCGGCATCCTGCAGGACGACATGTTCATGATAGAAGAGGACGACAAGGAGAACATTCCGGAAATCGTCGCCGGGATATGCCGGCCATGGCATGAGCAAGGCCTCGACTATGCCGTGTTGGCCCCACAGAAGACCGGCGTGGTAGGTGTCGACGCCATGAATAAATACCTGCAGGAGGAGTTGAACCCGGCAGCCACCAACAAGGCACAGATCAAGGTTGCCTGGTTGACACTCCGAGTGGGAGACAAGGTGTTGCAGACCAAAAATAATTACAACCTGGGCGTCTTCAATGGTTTCGGCGGGGTAATCAAAAAGATCGGCATGGACTTTGACGGCGAGGAGATCATTGTCGTTGACTTCGATGGGCAGTTGGTCACGTACCGGGAGAGCAAGGATATAAAGGAATTGGCCTTGGGTTACTGCATGACCATTCACAAGAGTCAGGGCTCACAGTTTAAGCATGGGGTTTTGGTTTTTCACTCCAGTCATTATTACATGGCCAGCCGCAGTATTTTTTATACAGCTGTTTCTAGGTTTCGCCAGGAACTACATATTGTCGGTGACAAGAGAATGATCAAAAGAGGTTTAAGCAATGTGGTGTCTGGTGAAAGAAATACATATATCAAGTTAAAGTTAGGTGGTGAATTATAAGAATATGTGGTACTGTTGACTACATACACCATTAAACAATAACTTAATATAGGTGACGAAATGGGCGGAAAAAGATTTGTTGAGTCAGATATAGTTGGAGAAAGAAATTACCATACAACCGTTATATCATTCGCTGGTATATCGAAAAATGGGGTTCGTAAGGTGAATTATCGTTGCGACTGTGGAACCATTAAAACAGCTGATCTTGTAAACCTAAGACGGGGACAGGTAAAATCTTGTGGCTGTTACGGTAAAGAGTACAGAAAAACAGCGACACTTACTCATGGTATGTCAAAGACACCACTACAGAAGGTTTGGACAAACATGAAAAGCCGTTGTTATAACCAGGCGGTTAAAGGTTATGCCGATTATGGTGGTAGAGGAATAAAGATATGCCAAGAGTGGCTTAATGACAATCGTTCTTTTTTTGAATGGGCCATCAAAAACGGCTGGAAAGATGGTTTGTATATCGACAGAAAAGACAATGACAAAGACTATTCTCCCGATAACTGTCGTTTCGTAACAAGAGATGTAAATAATAATAACAGAAGAACACGTTCTGATAATAAATCTGGATTCAAGGGCGTTCACTATGACGGATATAATTTTGTGGCATCTGTTTATTATAGCAAAAACAAAAGGCATTGTAAGGGTGGTTTCAAAACAGCAGAAGAAGCTGCAAAATATCGTGATCAATATATTGCGGATAATAACCTCGCCAATCAGCCTAATTTTTAAAGCCGTGAAGAGGGGCTTGAGTAATGTGGTTAGCGGGGATCGGAATACGTTTTTGAAGTTGGCTTTGAAAGGGGAGGAGGTGTGATTTTCACACTAAATTAAATGGTTATATCGAAAGTAACATCAATCACTCGATGGAGCAATTTTGAATCCTATTTGGTGGCTAACAAAAGATGGAGATAAAGCGTGTCTCGACCTCTACAACCGGCACTACTCGGCCTACCAATATGCTGACGGAAGAGAGAGGAAATTGTTCTGCGGTCCAGGCGAAAAGATCGTGCTGCGAACATGGGAAGGAGACGCCTGCTTTGTGTGGAGAAAGTTCAAAGATGATTCCGGTCAAACAGGAGTTAACTGCGCGGTGTTCCGCAACGAGTCAGCCCACCTTAGTAGCGAACTCATACGTCAAGCGGATGCGATTGCTGATTGCTGCTGGCCTGGTGAAAGGCATTATACCTACGTCAAAAAGGAAGGGGTCAAATCAACAAACCCTGGATGCTGTTTTAAGGTTGCCGGCTGGAAGAGATGCGGAACGACAAAGGTAAACAAATTGCTCATTTTTGAGCGATGTTAGGAAAGATTGCTACTAACTGAACATTTTCTAAATCTTTAAAATTCTCTGATGTTCTTGGTTCTTTTTTAAAAAGGGAAATACATGTCACTCGCCGGGGAAATTGCCCGCTCATTGGGCCATGGTAAAGAAGAGAAGAACGGAGCAGGGTGGGTAACATGTTGCCCGGTCCATGGCGACAAAACACCATCCCTCGCCGTGACCGACAAAGGCAATGGTGATGTCGATGTATTCTGCCATACAGGCTGTAACTTCGCAGAGGTCAAGGATACCCTGAGAAGTATGGGCCTCTTACCTGAGTGGGCGCCTGAAAAGAAGAACGGGAAGAAATCATCTCATGCCGGCAATCCCCCCTTATCTCCCACGGCCGCACCGGAATCCACCGAACACCCTGAAGCACCTCCCGAGAAAACCGAACCGGAAAAGGAATCTTATATCTGGAAGCAGTCTGACAAAGACGGCCTCGACCATGCCAAGCAGTATTTTGCCTCACGGGGAATAACGATAGATCCATTGCCTGTTTGCCTTAAATGGAATTCCTATACCGACAAGAAAACCGGCGAAACGAATAATATGATCGTGGCCGCGGCGTCACAGCCTGCAGACGAAAAGGTTTTCGCCGTCCAGCGCCTGTTCATTGACCTCGACAACCACAAGAAGACCGGCGCCAAGATGCACGGACCTTGCGACGGCCGGGGAATATGGTTCAACCGCAAGGGAGATAAGGCGGAAATCGTCGTAGGCGAGGGAATTGAAACCGTCCTCTCTGTTATCCAGGCCACCGGCAAAAACGGCGTGGCTGCTCTCTCAACGGCTGGGATGAAGGGGTTGATTATCCCGGACGAAACGAACGTTTTATATCTGGCAGTTGATTCCGATCCTGTGCGGGAAAAAGAATCATCCAGCATGCCGGGGCAAAAGGCGGCATATGTCCTTGCTGAGAGATTCGAAGCGTCCCGCGAAGGAAGGAAGGCTTTCTTGGTTTCGCCGGATGATACCTGTTTCTCAACCAACCCGGCAAAACTCGATTTCAACGACCTTCTCAAGACAGATCCTTCCGGGGGAGGTATCAGAAAGCAGTTCGAGAAAGCAATTCCCTTTACGGCGATGCAATGGAAGCCGCCTGTCCAGGATCCAAATGCACCAGATCAGGCCGGTGATGACGGTTTTTATCCGCCTAAAACCATCGAGGCCCTGGCCAAGATGAATAAGGAGTATGCCGCGGTGCTTCTTGGTGGAGATTTCCGGATAGCCAAGGAGGGCTATGACCATGCCGCCCGGAAGCACACTCTTTCTTTTTTAAAAATAACCTCCCTCTACTCATACTTTGCCAACACCCGGGTGGGAGTCCCTGTGGGCGAGAACAGGGATATTGAATACAGGGAACTGGCAAAAACCTGGATGACGTGGAACGGTCGACGGACCTATGATGATGTTGTCTTCGATCCTTCAGAGAAGACCAGGCCGAACGTCTACAATCTCTTCAAGGGATTCCCCCTTGAGCCCAAGCAGGGCGATTGGTCCCTCATGCGGTCCCACATCTTCAAGGTGATCTGCGATAGCAATGCCGAACATTTTGCCTATGTCATGGCCTGGATGGCTCGGGCGGTGCAAGATCCAGGTGGAGACAAGCCAGGCGTCGCAATTGTCCTGAAGGGTGGCAAGGGCATCGGTAAAGGTGTTTTCGTCAACTACTTCGGGTCAATCTTTGGTGAAGCCTTTTTACCAATATCTGATTCCGAGAGTTTTACCGGCCGGTTCAACATGCACCTATCGAAATCATTGGTGGTATTCCTGGATGAAGCGGTGTGGGGCGGTGACAAAAAGGCCGAGGGTAAATTGAAGCAGCTGATCACCGAGCCGACAATCCTCTTTGAGCCCAAAGGAATCGATTCAATCACCCTGGGGAACTACATCAATGTCATCATTGCTTCGAATGAGGAGTGGGTTGTGCCGGCCACCGGAGATGAACGGCGTTTCTGTGTGCTGGAGCCGTCCGAGGATTTCAAGCAGAACACCGAATATTTCGGGAAAATTGCCAAGGAACGCAGAAACGGCGGGGCAGAGGCGATGATGTACGACCTGATGAGGCATGATTACAGCGACATTGACCTGAGAAAAGCGCCTATCACTGACGGCCTTTCTGAGCAGGTTCAGGAGTCGCTCCCTTCGGTCCTGGACTTCTGGCACAGCGTGATTGATCGGGGGTATATGCTGTCGCACAAGGAAACAGGAGTGCCGGTAAAATCAGACCTCATTGAGGACGTAGCGCCGATCAATGAACTATGGCCTGGAGCTGTCTACAAATACGAGGTTTACGCCGAATATACCCAATGGTGCCGGGTTCAGAATGAGAGGTATATTAAAAATGAAGTTCATTTCTGGCGGAATACTTGGAAAATTTGGGATGGCGGGCAACCTGAGAGAAGAAAAATGAAAGGCGCCAACGGGAAAGTGCTGGATTGTTTGTTTCTCCCCGCACTATCAGTTGCAAAAGACGCATTTACACAAACGACAAAAATCAAGTTTGAAGATCAAGAAATTACTATCCTGAATGGAGCAAAACAAGAGCCACTACCATTCAGTGACCAGTTTTAACAAAAGACAACTACCACTTCAGAATATAAAGCTAGGTGTCTCGGAAAAGATTAAAAAAATCAATGTAGTGGCGAGTAAGACACCTATTCGAGTAACTTTTTGGAAAAATTGCACCACGGCGGAAAAACCATTTTTACTAAAAGTTTTTTGGCCTTCCCTTATTATTATAATATATCTCTTTTTACTTGTCTTAGTTGTCTTACTTGTTAATTAGTTAGTATTATTGATGAAAAACAAACCGACTAAAAGACGACTAACCAAGTAAAAAACAGGAAGAGGATAGATAATGGCAATTCTCAGCTTCGCGCACCTGAAAAACAAAAAGACACCTGAGCAGGAGCAAAAGGTCACTGCTCCCCCTTCAGGACCTTCTCCCGCTGTCAGGATTCCATCCAGGCCGGCCGGCGCGGTGATGAGTTTTGCATATTTGAAAGCGGCAAAAAAGGAACAGCCGGTCATTGCCATCACCACTCCCGAACCTTCCTCACAATCCCCCCAGCGCTCAACCTTCAGAATTCCCTCTGTGATGCCCACAGCACTCATTCACGCGACGAACTACTGCCATGGATGCGGCAGGTTTATCCCGGCTGCAGAATTCGAGAGAGCGGCCGGGAATACATACGGCAGGTGCTTACGATCGATCGACATAGATGCAGACGGTTTGGAATGTGAAACGTGGAAGGTCATCCCGTCTCACGCCACCGTCTCAAGATGTTTTTTCCATCAAAAATAGAAAGGAATCGAAATGAGCCAAACAACAGAAACGATCCATGAAAGCGATGTGCCGGCAGCCTGTACCAGGACGTTAGTAAAAATTCTTGGGGAGAATTGGTATCTCGTCGTCGGGGAAACGTTCGTCATGGTCACTGGCCCCAGGGAGAACGACCCGGCGATGTCGGAAAAACGGATTATAGCGGAGGAGCTGTGCGGAGCGATCACGGCGCAGATGGAAATTAGGATGGAGAAATGGCTGGCCGCCGAGGAGTCGAAGAGAATATGAGTAGAGAAACCGACCAAACCCTCGTCATGATTGCGACAGTTGCTGGCTGCCTCGAAACCCTGCGCCAAACCCATGCCTTCGCCCGGGTGGATATCAAGCGCTCGATGACTGACGGATTTAAAGCCTGCCAACATGCAATCATCTATTGGCCGTGCATGAGCAACCCACGTTGGATCAAGGAGCGCAGAGAGGAGTTCAAACGGTTCGTCTACGATACTCCTGATTCAGGATACTCGGCCTTGGCATTGATCCGGATGTGCGACCGGGTGATGACTGACCTGATGGAGATCGAGGGCCATAACCCGGCGAGAAAGGCGATGCTCACACCAATTCAGGAGTGTGTCAATACCTTGATCAACTTTCGCGATCCGGCCGGCGCCGACTTCGGGGCATTCGACAAGGCGGCTTATCTCATCGATGAGCTTTACAGAATTTTGGAGATGAAGGAGTTCGCATGAAAGAGGGAATGAAGGTTTATTGCATCACGGCGAAGAACCGGACGGCACTGGCGCCTATAATTCTCCGGAAATGGAAAGAAGGGTTCTCCAGGCATCGGCGGCCGGTTGGTATCGGCGGGGCGGTTGTGCAGATGATGGTGGAGAGAAGGTAGCTAAGGAGAACACCAATGGGGCCTATGCGACCCCATTGGTTGGGAATTATTTCCTTATTTTTGCCCCAGCCTCTACCAGTAACTCCCTTGCTGTTAGATCGTTCAGCCGTGGAGATGACCAGAAGCGCGCCGCAACATCCCAAACCGCCACTCTACCCACAAAAGTCATCAGCCTTATTTTCTCGGCAAGTTTCAGACATGATACTCCCCATTTTTCATCTAATCCATCAGGCACTGAGTCGGCAACATTTGCCCATGCAGACTCGGCCTGATCATGGCCGCCGGTGGCGAGAAAAACCCCGCAACCGTTATTGGCGTCGCAGAAGCAGCACCATTCCGCCTCTGTCAACTCGGGAGTCGCTTCTGCGGTAATTCTGGCATACCGCTCAACGATAGTTGCCAATCCTCCTGACGTCCCTCTTTTTTCCATTAACCCAAGGGCAGAAAGGATTTTCTCAGCATTATCAGGGATGTAAATTGTGGTTTTCTTACTCATGATATTTCCTTTGCCGGGATTCCGCCCGGCTCGGTAATTGTGATTATGCTACGTGGTCTGCCAGTTCGCAAAAGCCTGCGCGGATCTCTCGGTAGTGTCTTCTCAGCCCAACAGCCACTGCCAAGCGGACGCGGTGGGCATCGCCGTTTGCTATCGCCAACAATTCGGTGGGGCGGTAATGCTTGGTCGGATTGAGGTTATGCCTATTGGCGAAAGCAATTGTCCCCGCCTGGCAGTTTCCTGCGGTGGTGCTGTCTTTGACACAGATCATAGCGCCTTCGCGCTCTGCTTTTCGGATTGCCTTCAGATTATCGCGGTCCTGGTTTTTCGCCCGACGTGCGACCCTAGCCATATCTCGCTCGGCTTGTTTTCGGGCGGTGTAAAGCCTGTTGATGGTCTGCGCTATAGCTTTTTTACTGTAGTTTCGCAGGTTGTCAGAGTCAGGATGGTAATCCTTGTCGTCGTTTGTCAAACTGACCAGACGGATGCCGTTCCGGTCTTTCTGCCACTTGTAACCTGCGGGAGCTTGCAGAAAACTCACGGTGTCCTTCCAGTGGAACTCAAGGCCGAGTTTGCCACGGTCAATAGCCCAGCAGGTGGCCTTGGCGGTGTACTCCCATTTGGTGTATGTGCAACGGGTGGAGTACCGCCCCAGGCTGTACTCGGCAGTCCATGAGTCATCACGGTCGGCCATTGACGGTTCCGGGGATGTCCAGTTTTTTCGCTGGGGGAAACAGCGGCGTTGTTCTTCGCGAATCTCGGCTGCGCTGTCGGCACCAAAGGGTATTGCGGATTTCCTGCGGGCTTCTCGGGACATGGTGCGTTTTTCCAGATATTTGGCGCGGGACCGGATATCTCTAGTTAACACGCTGCGGAATGGATGGCTCTGACGGGTCAGGATAAATTTATGGGAACCTTTAACGGTGGTACTGGTAGACCCGATGGCTGCGGCGGCGGCGATAATTCTTGCTTTGATGACGTTTTTCATTTTACTCTCCTTTCGCGCTCCCCTTCGGTGCGCTCTCAGCAGTGAGGCTTGGGCTATTCCCTTCCTCTTGATTACTAATGTATTACACATGTAACACAAAATCAAGAAAAAAATGCACTAGTGGAGAAAAAAAGTCCACATTACCTCAAACTCAACACCAAACCTAAAACATTGCATTTTACGCAACAATCACGTAAAATACCTGTATGAACAAAGCCATACAACGAGCCCATCAACTAATTGACGCCATCCCATCGATCCCTGGTTACACCGGAGAGGAGGGCGAGATTATCATTACGATTGGCCAGCACAAAGGCTCGGCCCGGACCGTGGATGTCGTTTTCTCTACGGTCGAAAAACTCAGCCTGAACAACGGTTCTTTGCAACGTGTCAAGAAAAAAAGAATGAATATTGCGAATCTTGCAACGTAATGTTGTTATTTTTGCAACAATGATTTATACTCACCACAATTTATAGGACTCCTGACGACTCCCACGTTGTTCCGGGACTCACCGTTAAAGGCTCCAGTTATGCATCGCGCATGGCTGGGGCCTTTTTTATTTTGGGGAATATGGCAGCAAAAATCAAAGCAGATTGGGAGAAGGTCGCAGCCCATTACCGAGCAGGTAAAAGAACTCTGCGCGATATAGCCGAAGAATTTGGTATCACCGAGGGCGCGATTCGCAAGCGGGCAAAAGCCGAGAGTTGGCCGCGAGATATCTCTGAACGGATTCAGGCGAAAGCCGATGACATAGTACGCAAGTCGTTAGTACGCAAAGGTACGATTGGGCCAACTGAAAGGGAAATTGAGGACGCGAACGCCAATAGCCAGGCCGAAATACGCACCGAGCAAATGGACCGTTCCACAAACAATCGCCATGTGGTTGAGGCGATGCTTGATGAGTTGAAAATCCAAAACGCAAGCCTGGAAGAATTGAGCAAGCTCGGGGAATTGATGGCCGACCCGGAAGCGCGAGTTGATAAACTGTCAGAGATTTATCACAAGATAATCTCCTTCGGCGGCCGTGTTGACTCGGCAAAGAAACTTATCGAGTCGTGGACAAAAGCGATGGAAAGTGAATGCAGAGCTTACGGGATTGCCGACAAGAGCGCCCCACAGCAAGGCCGTGGCTTGTCTGATATGTCCACCGACGACCTTATGTCAATAATTGGTGCGGCGAATGGCTAAAGTCACTCGCCAAGAAGCAGCCGCCGAACTCCTCAGGCGCAAACGTGCCAAAGATTCCCTGCTCGATTATTCAAAATTCATTGATATCCCCGGGGTGCCGGTCGATGACGACGAAAGTCAGTGGGAGTTGGCCCCGGTAGAAACCGGCATAGCCGACCACCATGCGCTGATCATGTCAGTTTTCGAGAGAGTGGTGAGCGGCGAGATTCCCCGCGCTATGTTCTTCCTGCCTCCAGGGTCGGCAAAATCAACGTTTGGTTCAGTCGTTGCCCCCACATGGATCATGGGGAAAATCCCCAACTACAAAATAATCCTTGCTTCATACGGTTCTGACCTCGCCAAGAAACACGGCAGGCGGGCGCGACAGATCGTCAGGAGCAAGAAGTTTCAACACGTATTCGGCACAACCATTTCAAGCGATACCGGCGCCGCCGATTTCTGGGCCATCGACAACGGCTCGGAATATATGAGTGGCGGCATTCTCTCGGGCATCACCGGAAACCGCTGTAACCTGCTCATCATCGACGACCCGGTTAAGGGTCGCGAGGAAGCCGATAGCGAGACGATTCAGAAAAAGACATGGGGAGCATACCAGGACGATCTTCGAACACGCCTCGTTCCGGGTGGCGCTGAAATCATCATCCAAACCAGATGGAGCGAAAACGACCTGTCGGGAAAAATCCTGCCTGAAAATTACGATGGCGAGACAGGTTTGATCGACTGCCGCGACGGTCGGCAATGGTATGTGGTCTGCATCCCGGCACAGTGTGAGCGCAATGATGACCCGCTGGGCCGAAAAATAGGAGATTATCTCTGGCCTGAGTGGTTCACACCGGAACATTTTGAAGGATTTAAAACGCAGGTCAGGACATGGAGTGCCCTGTTTCAGCAGCGTCCGCAACCGCCGCAAGGCACGTTCTTTCAACGTGATTGGTTTCAGCGATATCGTATTGGCGAGCAGCCGACGCAACTGAATCACTACATGACTTCAGACCATGCCCCAGGAGGCGAGGACCACAACGACTATAACTGTTTCCGGATGTGGGGGGTTGATTCGACCGGCGATCTCTGGTTGCGAACTGGCGGGTTCAGGGCGCAGGAGACTATCGATAAGTCGATTGATAAAGCTCTGGTGATGATCAAGTCACACAAGCCATTTGCCTGGTTTCCGGAGGATGACAACAACTGGAAGGCTGTCAGTGGTTTTGTCGGACGGTCAATGATCGAGAAAAAGATATTCTGCAGGATTGAGCCGGTATCTCCGCACGGCAAGGACAAACCAACCAAAGCCCAGCCTTTCCAAGCTATGGCGGCAATGGGCAGGGTGCATATCCCTGAAGGGCCGGAAGGCGATGCGGTAATTGACCAATATCTCAGATTCCCAACTGGTGCAAATGACGATGAGGTTGACGCAGCCTCCATCATTGGCCGGGTAATCGATGAGGCGCACCCGGCAGTGCTTAAGGCGCCGAAAGAGATACCGAAGACCACGGCGCAAGAGGATTTCGATATCGTGTTTGGCAACAAGAAATCCAGGGCGAGAAATTTAGACGATGCTTTCCCGGCATCATCGGGGATGTGATGACTACAGAAATACTCTGGTTCATTTTGGCAATGAGCGCAATGAGCGGGCTCATCGCCATTCTCTCGGCACTCGTTACTGGTTACCTCGTCTCCAGGAGCAAGCGCGAGAGCCATGAGGCGCTATTTCCGAAACAAATCAAGCGCGGGAAAGGGCCAATAGTTATCGACGAATTTGCCTCAGAAACCAAGCATGACAACGAGGATGGATTGCCGCCGATCGTGAAGCAGATGAATGAACGGATGGGCGCGGCGTTGGCTATGGAAGGATTGAGGAAGGAGAAATAATGGCTGACGTAATTTGCCCAAATTGCAATGAGCGATTCCACTCGACAACCGACCGCTATAATCCCGACCTGCCGCCGAATGGCTCAATGTTCAGGCTCAAACAGCAATACGTCGAAAATGGCTGGTCATCGTTCATCGAGGATGAATCAACCATTCAAGATAACCTGATTTGCCCGGAGTGCGGTGGATCGTATCGCGAAGGAAACCCGGCGCGGGTGCGAATTGATGCGGAGCAATATGCCGATGAGATGGGGCGGAAGGAATGGGCGGGGAATGAGTACACAGCAGTTGAGCCAAAGAAACCAGGCAGACCGAGGAAGAATTAAATGGAAAAGTGGACACTCTCAAATCTCCCGCCAGAAGGCCATCCAGACGTAGGCCGCTGGTTCTGGGACAATTGTTTTATGGTGTCCGAGGCCGAGAAAGAGAGGCTGTTACTCAAAGAACGCTGGCAGGAAAACCACAGGATATGGCGAGGTGGCGCAGTACAGCGGTCCTTACGAAATAAACATGCTGTAACGGCCAACCTCATTTTCAGCAACGTCCAGCGCACCGTCGCCAACCTCACCGCAAAAAACCCTGCAGCTGAAGTCGTTTCTCTTGATGGAGGATATCAGGTTGACCAGGAAGGACAACCATTGCTCGACCCCAAGACCGGCGAGCCGATCCCCGACGATTCCGACAAGAAAGTCACCGTCCGCATGAAAGACTGGTGGAACACCACCGAGCAGATAAACGTCCTCGTTGACTCAGCGCTTGGCATGGAGATATACGGCACCACCATCGAGAAGGGCGTGTATGACTCTCACTACAGTGAGTGTTCCGTGGTGGTCATAGACCCGTACAGTTATGTCATCGCCCCCGGCAACTGGTTATCGCCCAACGACGCGCCTTATGTCGGCATGGCCACGGCGATACGCCCCGATGCCGTTGAATCGATGTTCGACCTCGAACCAGGCAGTGTCAATGTCGATGAGGTTTATTCAATTCTCGGGGAGGAGCGCGAAGAGAACCGCCCGCAACCAACCAAGAGTGCCAGCGCCTCGATGTACGGCAGCAAGACCATGCATCCCCGCGCCAACTCCAAGGGGGGTGAGGACAGGGCGTTGGTCGTTGAATTGTTCGTGCGGGACAACAGCATGGAGCCGATGACAGACGAGTCTGGAGCCCCGGTACTCGCAGAAGATGGCATCACTCCGAAGCAGCGGAAAAAGTATCCTGGCGGGATACGGATGATAACCATGGCAAACGGCGGAGATCTGGTTTGCGCCGACATGCCGAACCCGAACGTTAATCCTGAACTGTCTCGCGAGGAACAATCCAACACCTATTTGTACGATCATTTCCCGTACTCTACCGCAGTTTCATATCGCGATCCGGCCAGCCCATGGGGTTTCTCCGCAGCCGAGCAGGTAGGCGATTTGGCCGAGAAGATCAGCGAGCTTTTAAGCAGGATGTATCGCTACCTGGCTAGGGTAATGCTGCCGCCGTTGGTGCTCCCGCAAGATACCGGGCTCACAGAGGATGATGTCAATAATAATCCCGGGCTGATTCTCACCCCTATAACTGGGAATGCTGGCGCAGGTATCCACTACATCGATGTGCCGAGCCTACCGGCAGACACTACCAGGCTCATCGAGATGCTGACCGGCATGTTCGACAGAGTTTACCAGATCGAAGACGCCGACCGGGGCGACACGCCGAACAGAATTGTCGCAGCATCCGCAATCGTTGCCTTACAGGAACGCAACCAAGTCCTGATGCGTCACAAGATCCGGATGGTTGATTACCTCATCCGGCAGCGCGGACGCATGGCAATTTCCTTCTTCCAGAATTTCGGCGTCACTACCGACCCCATCAAGGTTGACGATTCCGTGACCGGCATTCGCGGCCTTGACCTCATCGGGCGCAAGTTCCAGTACGTGGTGGAATCAGGTTCGACCATTACCCAGACATCTCTTGAGGTGAAAGAGCAAGCAATAGACCTGTTCGACAAGGGCGCAATCGACTCTCAAGCACTCCTTGAAACCATGAATTTCCCCAACTGGCGGGCAATCGTAGAGCGCATGGCTGAATCAGGCGATGCGCTTGACCAGGCCGCGAAAATCTTTATCGACGCAGGCGTACCACAAGAAACAATCGTGCAACTAATGGAGTTTGCACGGCAACCCCAAACAGGCGCTACCGCCTAAAGGATGAGAAATGAGTACAACTGACCAACTTGTAGCTGTCGGCGGTGGCAATCCTGTTATCCCGCTCGATACCGACGCCCTGCTTGCCGCGAACAGTGACAAGCGCGTTGCCTCACAGAAAGCCGTTAAAGGTTATATCGACACCCAGCTTGACGGATTTTTAACACCTGAAGGCTTGGTATTCCCTGAGTCAATCGTCACAGCGTCAGGTGCCTTACCTGATGATTCGTTTGTCCAGTTGAACCTTGCGTCGGCGGGCCTTGCCATGACTCTTGCCACACCCACTAAAGGCCGCTTCCTGGTCATTACCCAGATCGACGCAGGCACCCACGGCCATACCGTAACTCTCGGCGCGGGAACCTGGGACGGGACGAACGACGTGGCGACATTCAACGCCCCCGGCGAAACGCTCGTGGTGTTTGGTGTGTCGAATACTCGCTTTGTCATCGTCGAGAACATCGGCTCAGTGGCCTTCAGTTAATCATGCCACTTTATTCCTACCGCTGTAACTGCGGCAAAGAGCAAGACCAGTTTTTCAAGATAGCCGAGAAACCTGACACGGTTCCGTGCAAATGCGGCGGGCAGGCCAGAAAGGTTCTCTCGGCAGGATTGGTCATCGGTGACGACATGCCCGCATGGATGCGTCACCCGGAAGCGCTCGGATGCCTGCAATGCAGCGGTGATAAAAACAAGATTAAAACGAGAAGCGATTACAACCGCTATCTCAAAAAAAACAATATCGTCGAGCAGTCAACGCGGCGAGAAATTTAGTCGGGTAGCCCGAGAGGTCCGATAAAGGAAAACACAATGGAAGACGAAAATAAAGTACCGGCAGGCTCGATCCCTATGAATCCCGTAGCGGAATCCGTAGCGGACAATCAAGAGGCGCCGAAAGAAGAGGTCAAGGTTGAAGCGGAAGCCCCCAAAGAGGATAAGCAGGAAGCCAAACCTGACGAGAGTATAGCCAAACTCGAAGCGATGTTGCAGGCCAGTCAATCAATGATCGGCAAACAGAGTTCCGAGATTGGCGCACTGCGGGCCAAGTTTGAGGAAATGACCAGACAGCCAGCAGGGCCGAGTGAGGACGAATTGCTCAACGATCTGTATCAAAAAATGGATTCAGGTGAAATTGGTATCGCTGAAGGGATGCAACAAGCCCTGGCGATCAATTCCAACCGCACGGCGTCAACGGTTATGAGCCAGTTGAGCCAGCAGCAGCAGCAGAGCGAGATTGCCAAGATCCAGGGGAAATTTCTTCAGGAAAACCCTGATTATGAGGCAACATTGCAAAGCGGCGTGTTGAAGCCATACCTGGATGCAGATCCTCTTGCCGATGAGTACACCGCTTTTCATAAGTTCAAGGCCGATGAGCGGATTAAGACCATCCAACAGGAGTACGAGCAAAAGGTTCTCGCGGCGAAAGAAGAAGGGGCGAAACTCGCCAAAGGTGCCGAGTCTGCCGGCAAGGTTCTTGGCAAGCAAGGCAGCACGGCGATGGCTCCGACAGTCAATAAACCATTCAAAAACACGCAAGAGGCCACCGCAGCAATGATGCAGACTCTGCAGGCGATGCGGGCGGCCAAAGCCCAATAAGAGGTAACTCATGGCTTTTACAATCGACGAACTTAATGCTTTGACGAACACTTACGTACTCGGTCAGCCTACAGACGTGTACTTCACCACCAATGCACTGCTCATGAAGCTCATGAACAGCAAACGCTCTGCAGACGGCGGTAAATATGTTGACTGCCCGTTGGAGCATGGGGCCGCGCATACCGGCGTTTACGGTAATACCACCGTCATTCCGACGACCAAGACCGAAACCCATAACAAGGCCTATTTCCCGTGGGGCGGCTACTTCGCAGCTCAGACGGTGGATTTGACCGACCGCGTACAGAACAACGGCGAGGCGGCTATCGTCAATCTGGTTGCGGCAAAGTTCGCCAACATGAACAAGTCCATCAAGAAGAAGATGGGTGCCGGCATTTATCTCAACGATGTGGTCGGCGGTGTTCAGGGCTTTGCCGGGCTCGCAGCCCTGTTCAGTACCGTCACCTCGACCGCATACGGCGGGATCAAGCAGGATGACGTGTCCTTGTGGGCCGCAAACAACAGTTCGACCGCCACCGTTGGCAACTTCAAGGGCTTCCAGGCTATCCGTCTGCCGGCCATTGTCGACACCACCAACGAAGGAATGCCCGACCTGTATATGACCACTCAGGCCATCAAAGATGGTTTTGAGGCTTCCTTGCAGGCGCAGGTTCGTTACAGCGATGCGACCCTCGCCCTGAAAGGCTTCTCCAACGTCATGTTCGACGGCGCCCCGGTTGTAGCAGACCTGAACCAGACGGCCAGCTACGTTGATGCACTCAACACCAGGATGCTGGAGTTCGTTTCCCATAAGGATTTCGATTTTACTACGCCGAAATGGGAAGCCGACCGCACACAGCCGGACATCTGGACCGCCTCGATCCGTTGGGTTGGTCAGATTTGTTGTAAGCATCGCAAGGCTCACTCCCGGTTCACCGCAGTATCGGCCCCGGCGTAAGCTATTTTAATCTTCCGGTACTGTTCATAGCAGTACCGGAACAGCACTCAACTATTGAGGTAACACACATGATAATAGTACCCTTTGCAATACCCGCAGGCACAGGTGCAGGTGCTCTTTATATCCCCGTACCGGCAGACATGACCGTTGTCGGATTTGCCGTAACTCCGTCCGGAGTCACCGGCTCTGTCTCTACTGTGTCGGTTTTGAGCGGCTCCACCACCATGGGCACCGCGGTTCTTGCCACCGACACCGCAGCAGGAGCAATCATCAGCGCCACCATGAGTGCCACTCTTGCCACCCGCAAAACCAAAGTGACGGCAACCGTGCCGCTGAAAGTCTCGGTAGATGCGCGGAGTAACAGCGTGGCTATCTTCGGCTCTGTCTTCCTGGATGAGTTCGCTCTTCAGCGCGACTAAATCAGCAATCAAATCTTTCCCGCAGGCCGTATCGTCATGGTGCGGCCTGCCTTGAGAAGCGATGACAAAATCTGAATTATTAGCAGCGGCCAGGATAGCCCTTGGCGATACAGTTGTCCCATACCTGTGGAGCGATGCCGAGCTTACCAGTCATATCCAGGACGCCGAGCAAGAGGCGGCTGAACGGGCAAACCTGATTAAGGTCAGCGGTGTCGAGGCATACTGCACGATTGCCATTCTTGCCAACACCGCTTCGTACAGCACACACGCTCTCGTTTACGAGATAGAAAAAGCCAGAATAACAGGTGAGCAGAGCGCCTTGAAGCGGACCTCGCGGGAAAAACTCGACTTCCACGATGTGGCATGGGAGGACGAAACCGGCTTACCGAGGGAGTATTTCCTGGAAGGCAACACTATCACGCTCTACCCGAAACCTACTGAGAACGCAACGCTCAACCTCGTTGTTTTGCGCCTGCCGGTGACACCGATGGGAACATCTCCGGAAATTCACGCACGGCACCACGTCAGAATGCTCGACTGGGCATATCGGCAGGCATTCTTGAAAAAAGATGCTGACACTTATAGCGAGTCTGAATCAATGAAATATGAGCGGATGTTTGCCGCATCATTTGGGCAGAGGTGGGATGCCAACATGCAGACACGACGGACCAGGCGCACCGCCACCCACATGAAAGACACTGCTGGTGGTGATGCATGGTAGCCATCGGACCCTGGACAAAAGGCATGAACAACCGTGCCGAGGATCACGCCTTGCCGATGAGTACCCGGGAAGATCCGGGGGATTCCTGCCGCAATGCCGTCAATGTCGACTTCGACAACACTGGCAAAGGCAAGCGCCGGAAGGGAATGACCAAGGTTTATTCCGCCACCATGCCAAAAGGCGGATTCTCCTGTCCTGCCGGAATGTTCTTTGTCGAATCCGGGATGCTGAAGAAGTTCACCGGCAGCTCGGCGGTCGATCTCTGCCCGGTTGCAGGTGATGTTTTCGCCTACGAGTATCATAACGGCATCGTCTATTTTTCCGAAGGGCTCGTCTGCAAGAAGATCGTCAGCGGAGTGGCGAAGAATTGGGGCATGACTCCCCCGGCCGCACCGCTGGTCTACTCAGTTTCAGGATCATACGGCGGCGGAACCTATCTGGCTGCTGTCTCATTTGTCGATTCCGCAGGGGTTGAATCCGGGGCATCACCAATCGTCAGCGTCGAGGCGCCTGATGGCTCAGGTATCGTCTTCTCATCCTTGCCCATTGCCACCGATCAGCAGGTTGCCTATCTGCGCCTCTACCTGAGTATGCCGAACGGCAGTGAACTTTACCATGTGGCCGATGTCCTGCCAGGGAGCGCACCGTACACGCTTTCAGCCGGCCGATATGATGATAGCAATATCCTCGAACTCGCCTTTATCTCCCCGCCGCCCCCGGGCCGGATCATCCGGTTCTACAACGGTCGGGCATACATCGCGGACGATGCCGGTGCTTTCTGGTATTCAGAGCCATTTTCCTATGACCACTTCAGGCTCGGCTCATCGTTTGAGCAATTCCCGGCCGCACTTTCCATCATGGAACCGGTAACAGGCGGGATCTTCTGCGCGACCGACAAGGAAACGTGGTTCTACGCCAGGACGCCTGAAGATGGATTCTCGGTCGTTAAGAAATTCGATTATGGCGCGATCTTCGGCACTGGCAAGAGAATCCCAAACTCCGACGATGTTGCCTGGCAGTCGCAGCGCGGCATGGTGATCGGGACGGCGGATGGAGCCTGCAAAAACGTGCAGGAAAGGCATGTCGCTCCTGATTCGGCAATGTCCGGGGCGGCGATCATCCGGGAGCAGGACGGAGTGCGGCAATACATCGCCAGCCTGCACAACCCGACAATATCAAAATTTGCGGCCAAGAGTTGGCTAACCACTGAAATTATCAGAAGGGGTTGAAAATGCTGGATAAAGCAAAGATAGGGTTCATCTACTCATTCGAGTGCTACGACCCTGAAGGAAAATTGGTGTGGGAGCATAAGGTCAAGAACCTACTGCCCGAATCGAGTGTTGCGTACCTACTCGGGGCAGCGCTGGCCGGCGGGAGTCAACTGACCTCCTGGTATATCGGCCTGTGGACGGCAGCGCATGTTCCGGCCGGGACGGATACCATGACGACGGTCGTTACCACGGCAGTAGAGGCTACAGCCTACGCCGGGACAGAGCGGCCGGCATTCACTCCGGACGCCATCGCCGGGGGCGTGTTTGCCAATGTCGGCGCACCGACCGAGATTACCTTCAACGCGCCAACCACCATCCGCGGCGGATTCATTACCTCGAATATCACGCGGGGGAATACCGGCGGGTTGCTGCTGTCGGAAGTGGCCCTGCCCTCGCCGGAAGTGGTGAAAATAGGGAACGTTTTGAAAGTGACTGCGGGGCTTTCCCTCGTCAGCATATAAGGAGACACGCACATGAGCGGCTTAACCAATCACGCAGAAGACCTCCTTATCACGTTTTTACTGACCACCACCGCTGTCACCCGGCCAACTGCCTGGTTTGTTGAGCTGCACGATGGTGATCCGGGCGAAACCGGAGCGGACAACAAGATCACCATCGCCGACGATGCCGATTATGTCCGGAAGGCGGTAACATTTGCCAATCCCGTTGCCGGCAGCGGCCAGTGTCTCAATGATGCCCAGGTCACATGGACCGTGGCTTCTGACTCGCCCGGGTATCAGGTTTCCCATGCAAGCATTTGGGATGCCGTGACTGCCGGCAATTGTCTCTTCAAGGGCAGGCTGCAGGCGTCAAGGACCTTTGCGGCAAATGATGTGCAATCTTTCAACGTTGGCGAGATCGTCGGCGCACTCGATTAAGGAGAAAATATCATGTTCGAATTAGGAATACCGGATAGAAATGCTGCGCTGCTGGCCGTGGCCGCTCTCCATCGAGGGGTCAGCGTAATTAGGGTTTACGGGAACAATGCGGCCATGCCAAGTTCCCCCGGCGATGCGATCGGGGCGGCCACACTTCTCGCCGTCTTCACAGAGGCAGACGATGGGTCAACCGGTCTGAGCATGGCCCTCACTGCAGCAAATGGAGTGCTGCTTAAAGATTCGGGCGAGGTATGGATGGCCACGGTCATTGCGAACGGCACGGCGACATTCTACCGCAAGTCAGCGCTGGCCGATGCTGGCGGGGCCTCAATAACGGAGCCAAGGGTGCAGGGATCGGTTGGAGTCGTAAATGCCGACCTGTTGTTCTCGACCGTCGATTGGATCATAGGTGATGAGAAGCGTATCGATTCGTATGCTTGGGGGCAACCGGAACAGGCGGCGGCATGACAGCACCATATAACCTTGGGCCGGCAGCAGCATATAGCGTACTGAATAACCCGCATGGGTTGTTCTTCCCGGACGATGGCGGATACTTCTATGTCGTCACCGACGATCACGATGTGAGCCGCTTTGTTTTGACGGTTCCTTGGGATGTTTCGACTATCGCATCGTTTTCAAAATCCGGATCGATTTTTACAAACTCCCGGCAGCCGTCGGATGTGTTCATTTCTCCGGATGGGGTGAACATGTTCATCACCGGGATGTATGCGGGGAATATCGCACATTACACGCTGTCCACTCCGTGGAGTTTGGAAACACTGGTATATGTGCGGAAGAAGGTTATCAATCCGGGAGGCACGTCAAGCCCGCGATGTCTATATTTCACACCGGATGGCACCAAACTCTTCGTCGGGTATTATTCCGGCGGTGTTGCGATGTTTCTACTACCCACTCCGTGGGACATAAACAGCATCTCCTTAGCAGCTGCGGTTGTCGTGCATGATCCAGATGTTACGGCCAGGGCTTACAGCATATGGATTTCTCCCGATGGGGGGAAACTGTATCTGTACTCGGATTATTCGAATAAACTCTTTATCGGGACCATGGCCACTCCATGGGATTTATCTACGGTATCGTGGGTGATGGATGCCGATATGGGCCCGGATGGAGTGCTTGGAGTGACCGGCTATTATCCCTACAACGGGATATTCTGCAATCCGAGCGAGAGCAGGTTGTTCGTCACCGGGACCAATAGCGGGGCGGCAATCTTCACTCTCTTCGGTAGTGTCCCGGCTGGGCGGTTTTGGACCAATTTCAAGAACCTGCGGGAAGAGGCGTAATGATCTACTGCGATGGAGACCGGGCAAGGAAGAAACTTTGGTTCGCCAATAAGTCATTGCGCGTTCTTCAGGATCTCGATCTGCCGGCCACCGCAAAAGTCCTTGATGGTTTCCGGATAAATGTATGGCAGGACGGCGATCTCCACGGAGGCAATATCTTTTCCCCGGAGGGTATCGTAATCACCTGCTCGACCGGCGAGGGCATCAAGATCATCGTGGGAGATTCGTTCACTGCCGGGATCACTTCAATGGTTGATCTGTCGGTTCTTTACACTGAAGGCGAGGGGGTCAGGACCAGCTTGTATGGCAGCATTCCGGAAGATACCGAGAACGATCCGCCGTACCCAGGGATGGGGGTTTATAAGTTTGTGCCGATGGGTTCGCTTTCCCCGTTCGGCGTGATCGATGAAACCACTTCCGGGGAAACGGTTGTGTGGGAGCAGGACCGTCATCCAATACCCGGTATCATGCCCTTCGGCGAGGCATTCTGGTTGTCCGTTTCAGGCAATATGTTCATGGACCTGAATGAGAACGGCCTGGCCGATCGGCCGAGAACGACCGTGGAATCTTTCCTGAACTTCTACTCTTCCGATGGTTCGGCCATAGCCGGCAGATCCGGGTTCCTGCTGGAGAAGGACAACAACGTCCAGCCTTGGCGGATAATGTTTTCTCTGCCATATGCTGACGGCATCCGGCAGGTCGAGCATCAAACTGGAAGTTATGAGGCGGAAAGCGGCGAGATAATCACATGCAGGATTTTTACCGGAAAACCTGCTGACATAACGAAGTCGGTTTACCTGGCGAGTGATATGTGGACCGGACTGCCGGCAGGGCTGAAGGCGATCATGCTGGACCTGGAGCAGGTAACATCGATGTGGCCGATAGGTGGCTATGCCTACTCACCAGCGCCTGATAGCCCGGCCACACTTCTTCAGGCCGTCAATCTGACCAACACGCTTCCGCTTACCGGGGAGAGCCCGGCCGAAGAGTGGTTCGACACCAATCCAGGCAACGACAAATTCAAATTGTTCTATTCGATCTTCGACGGAACGACCAATCATCTCGTGGATTCGAGCCAGTTCATCGGGCTTCTTGATGATCTGGCTGATGTTGATATTCTTGGTTCAGGAACAGACTGGAGCAATGCCAGGAGAATGCTTATTCAGTTGCTTCCCTGGCCGAACAATAATTTCTACGTGCCGTATGATTCGGCCATGTTCCATTCAGGAAATTCCATCTATTCCTGGACGCGGAAATATGGCGCTGTGCAGTTCACCACCTCCGGACTTTTCGCAGCGGAAATAAATCTTCCTGTTGAAATAAACACCGAAGGAGTGCGGCCGTATATAGTATATTGCGGGGATATCTACCTGTGCATTTGCGATAGTATCGACAAGATTGAAGCGGTTTATATCGGCTCACCTTTTGCTTTATGGGAAAAACTTACGGCCATAGACCCGCTCTATAAATTGATCCACGTTCGCCCCTGCATTGTTGAGGGTGAAATTGACAGCGGAGAAGTGGTCGTTGGTGAAATCATCATGATCGGGATAGCCAAAAAAATAGAGACAGAATCGGAGCCGGCAGCGTTTTTCTACTGCCTGTTTCGAGAAATGGAATGGAAGGTGATGGGGAAACTTCCCTTGACTGTTGCCGGCAAAGAATCATGGGCGATGTCATTGTTCGGTGTGGGAAAGATTACGCGAGGAATGCAGCAATTCCTTTCACCTCCTCATGTATTGCCACAAATGCCGGTTGGTACGTATGACAAATATGCGATAGGAATGCCATGAAACTGATAAAAGATGTTCGGGCGATTGTCTTCAACTATTTCGCAGATTCAGGCGATTTGACCGTACCTGAACAAACCACCAGTGAAACCGTAACGCTCAATAACCCTGTGGTAGGTTACGGCGATAATATCAATTACAACTCCGCAAGCCCATCTGCAACCGCTGCGACTACGGGGGCGCAGAAGGCTATCCGGCTTTCGACCGGCGCAGAAAAAGCGGCCATGGCCAGTGCATATACCTATGCCGGGATGGAAAATCTGTTAAAGACTTTCAAGGCGTATGGCACCCCGATATATTGGCTGCCCGCGCCATTCCCCAAAAGCTATATCTCAATCTGGTATGGATCATTCGGGCCGAGTTTCCATACGTTTGTCGGGTATACCTCCGGCTTCCCGAGCCAAGATGTTGTTCCCGACGCAGAAGCCGCCAAAGCTCCCACACAATATGTGTTCAAACCGGAGCAATTGGATCTGCAGGCCCTGGAATTCAGTACCCCATGGATCGCGCAAATTACCGGATACGATGGGGCGCCGGTGTATCCTTCGCAGTATTCCTCTATGGGGAAGACATTGTTGGTGCCTGGCGTCAATGTGCCACCGATCGGTGCCAGCAACATCAATGTGCCGATATTCCCATCCGGCTATACCGTGAAAAGCGCTACGGTGACCACCACCTATCCGGCTCATGCACCGATCAAAGGAAGCGGAGAGAGTCCTTCCGAGATTCAGAGGACTTTGTTTTACGATAAAGGTTGGAATTCTTGGGCGCGCAGCATCGACCCATTGTTGCCCGGGCATTTTTTCCAGGCGAATGTGTCGGAGAATATTGCCGCTGCGTTCTTCGGGATCGGCAAAAAGGGAATGGATGGGCGCAACGTGAACGGTTTCTCCCATGGAATAATGGTCGACGGCGGCAGTGTTTCCATCTTCGAAGCGGGCCGCGCGCAAAGGACGCTGAACGGGGAACATTTGGCGACTTCGGATATCAAGATTTTCCGCGGGAATGACAACCTCATCAACTACGCAATCACCACCGGCAGCGAGACGATAGTTTTGCCGGCCGTCAATTTGGTGGAAGAATCCACGATGGAACCGCTCTATGTGTACTGCTATCTGTACTCTGGCGGTGACATTGTACTTGATGCGGAGTTCGCTGAAGGCGCTGTTCAATATGGGTCAGCTGAGTTTTCCGGATCAAGCAGTTTTGAAGTCCAGAACTGCGATCTGTTCATGGAAGGGACCGGCACCATAACCTTTGGCGCAAGTATGGCCGTCAGGTTCTCCGGGACCGGCAATCTGCACCTCGATCCAACCTATGCTTTTGGCCGGGCCGACTTCCCGGCGTTCGGGTGTTTTGGCACAGGCGGGATAAGCGAACACTTGGGGTTCGGTAGTTCCATGTTCCCGGCATTCACATCCGAGGCGATGGGCGATGTCTACGTTCCACCGCAAGCCGGGGAGGGTATAGGCATATTCACTCCGTTCGTCTCTGTCGGTATCGGCGTGTCGATCAGTATCGGCACCGGATCATCCACGTTTCCGGCATTCTCCAGTAAGGGTGGGGATTACGCCTACGGCGAGGGGTCGGCATCTTTCCCGGCGATTTTCTCAACCGGGTCCGGCAACAGGATTCCCTTGGAGTTAGACCTGTTTTCTTTCGGGGTTATCCAGTCTGCCGAATATTTGCAACGGGAGATGGTAATATTCCTCTCGTCGAGCGGACAGGTAGAGAGCATCTTCACCGGCACCACGCAGATCATCGCGCAGTTCCTGTCCTCACTGCTTGCCGAGTCGTCGCTGTCATACTCATCCGTCCACAGCCTTGAATTGATGTCACCGGCGACGGCCAGAGATTTTGGCTTCGGTTCGCTGGATGATGATATCTCCTTCGGGGCGCCTGCCAGGGTGTGGGTAGTCAACCTTGAAACCGGGGCCAGCAGTCAATATGACGATTACGGCTTCAACTCGTTCTTTCAGGACGATACGACCGGCGAGTATTTCGGGATTGCCGACGATGGAATCTATCGGCTCGATGGGGATGACGATGCCGGGGCGGAAATTGCCGCGCTGATCGACGCCGGCCGCTCGGACCTTGGCAGTCCCTACAAGAAAGGTATCGTCAATGTGTATGCCGGGGTGAGCTCCACCGGCAAGATGATCCTGAAGGTGGATGCCGACGAACAGGTCTATTTCTATGAGGCGCGGAGCAATAGCACGGTCCTGAAGAATCACCGCTTTGATGTCGGCAAGGGGCTGCAGGGAAATTATTACGACCTGACCCTGCTCAATCAGAACGGCGACGATTTCGACCTTGAGATGATAACCTTTGAACCAGTTGTATATTCGAGGAAAATATGAGCGAAGCAACCGACCACATTGACACGATAATTGCCAACGCCATCGAGACGGCGGACCTCTACACGACCAAGGCGGGGGATTCGGCCCAAGACCTTATCAACGCTTCGACAGGGTTTTATCTCGACCCTCCTCCGGTATCGTCAGGGTTCAGCATCGAGGCCATTGAGCCAGGCATTCCGGACGTTGCCGACTCGACCTTGACCTACGAGGCGCAGTTGAAGAAGATGATTGCCTTGCTATCCGGGCAGTTGGCGGGATTCTTCGCCACCTATTACCCGCTGGCCAATGATGCTTTCGATGAAGCAACGGCCTGGCTGGTGAATACCATCACCAACGGCGGCACCGGTATCAATGCGGCCATAGAAGATCAGGTTTGGCAGCGAGGGCGGGAGCGGATCATTGCAGACGGCAGGCGCACCGAGGCGCAGATCGTCACCGGATATGCGGCCAAGGGGCATTTCTTTCCTTCCGGCTCAATGACGCGGAAAATCGAAGAGTCCAGGATGGGCCAGGCGGCCAACAACGGCGTGGCATCAACCTCCATTGCGGCCAAGCAATTGGAAATCGAGATTGAAACCGTCAAGTTCGCCGTGGGCAAGGCAATCGATTCCCGCACCATGGCCATGAATGCCGCAGCCGACTATATCAGGGCAATCGCTTCAACGCCGGATGCCGCAGCCCGGGTAGCCAGCATCAACACTGATGCCAAGGCCAAGATGATGGCAGCGGCCGGCGACTTCTACCGGGCAAGACTCAGCCGGGACGAAATTGTCTTGCGGTCGAAGATTGCCGATACCGTTGCCGGGATCGACGTTTACAAGCATCGCCGAGATAATGCTGTCCACAGTAAACAGACGCATGTTTCGGCATTGGCATCGGCGGCAGAGGTGTTTGGCGGGGCGGCACGGGCGGCATTGTCGAGTCTCAGTAGCGTGGCCTCCACGGGAACCAACGCATTTTCTTCTTAAAGGAGTATGAAAATGGCATTATTTGAAGACAAACGAAAGCCGGTTGACCTTTACAAGGAAGGAAGCTCAACGGCGAATGTTCAAGGGAAGATGAATGCTATGGTCGGCAATGTCGCTGACACCGTGACAACTCCAGCGAGGACAGCATTCAACAGGGGGGCTTTGGTCCCGGCCAAGAAACTGATGACTGACGTTGTGGCTCCTGCTGCACGGGCCGTTGCCGCTCCTATTACTCAGGGCCGGGAAGGTCAAACCCGCTTTTTGGCCAGACAGGCAATCAACGCGAACAGAACACCAGTAGGTGAGCGCGAAGCAATGGGCGCACTCATGGGGCCGAACTTTGAGAGAAAGCTCGGCTCGGTAGGCATGGCCTCATCCGCCACCACGCCAATTCCTGCAGCCAGGGCCACCGCAGAAAATCCGCATGGCAAGGTTTCCAATATCGACACGGCAACAGCGGCCGGACCTCCAGATATTCCTGTGCAGACAACTCCCCTGGCCGTGCCGCAGCAATCCACGGCCGCAACAGCACTCGCCCAAAATGCCGCCGAACCAGCCGAACCGGCAGTGCAGACCAAGCCAGTCTTTATTCAGGACAAGAACGGTCGTGTGGTCAGAACTCAGCGCCCGGTAAACACCCTTGGTTCACCTGAAGGCGCTCAACCATACACAGGAGCCCAACAACTCGGGAAGTCGTACCCGACAAACGGCACATATCGAACAGACAGCGGTCTTGAGATACGATTTGATCCAGGAACATCGCCGGAAATTATTGCCGATGTAATGCGACCTTCCGGGGCGAAATCACCTGAAGTACAGGCAGCGCGGGCAAAGCAGCATGAGCAGTTCCTGGCGAGAGAAGCAGCCAAGGCAAGGCCGGTGTTTACCAGGAACACCGCTTCTTCCCAGCCCCCGAAAGAGATCAAGACCTTTGGCGACATCATCAATGCCAAGCGGGCAATGGCCCAACAGAAGATCGACAACCAAAACCGTGAACTTGGCCTGCAAGAGACTCGCATCGGCAATGATCTGGCACTCGGTATCAACCGGGACGTGACAGACCGTGATAATGCAAGGCTTTCCGCCAGGACTCAACTGGGCGTGGCCGGGATGAGCGCGGAGTCGGCGGCCGAGCGGAACGCCATCGACCGGGAGAACATGGTCGGCCAGAATGCGGAACGTGGCGTGAATATCGAAGGTAAGCGGATGGAGTTGGGGAATGCGAAGAAGTTGCAGGATCTGCAGAATAAATACTTGGCCGAGAAGGATCCGGTGAAGAAAAAGGCCATCGAGCGAGATTACTTGACCTTGACCGGCAAAGCGCAACCGAAATTCCAGATATCAGCGCAGGAAAGCGTTGACCCAGTAACCGGAATGGCCATCAAGAAGTCGTTCGCGGTGAATCCTGACGACCCGACAGAATCTTTCGAGATTGGGGGAGCGGGACAGGTAGAGCAGGCGCCGCAAGCAGCCAGCGCCAGGGTCAAAGGGAAAGTATATACCAATCCCCAGGGAAAGAGAGCAACATGGGATGGGACAGGATGGGTTCCTGTTGATTAATAGTTTTTCCCTAAGAATTCCTCATCGGTCATCACCGGGAGCGGGAATATTTTCCGGCAAGAATGCGCGACAACCGACACTGCGGCCTGGTTGTTCGCATTCTTGACATTTTTCAAGATGCAATCTTCGTATGATTTCGGCTCGGTCATTTTGCCATATACCAAAAAGCCACCAGATAAAGCGGCTATCACTCCAAAGATGACAAAGAGTTTGTTCATGCAGCCCTCCGTTTTTTGTTTTGGATGAAATTGTTGCGTAAAAATAGCACAATGTCAAGCACCTTGTCTGTATTGCAAAATTGTCAATATTTGAGTAAAGTATGTTGATTAAAATGCAATAGTCTCTCAGCCCACCTAATACAGGGGAAAACAATGCCGGAATATCTTTCAGAAGAAGAGTTTATGGGCGGGTCTGGACAGTCTGCCGTCAAGCCATTAAGCGATGAAGAATTCCTTGGCATCAAACCCAAGCGCACCGTCCTCGGCACCGTTGCCGACACCGGCGTAACCCTGGCGAAAGGTGTTGTCGGTCTGGGCGAGGCGGCAGTCGGCGCGGCCAACCTTGCCACCTTCGGCGGGGCCGGGAAGGTCATGGATGCAGTCGGCTACGACCCGAAGAAGACGCAGGACACTCTTTCCTCTCTCTATTCCCCGGCGCAGCAATCAGCCAACAAGGAAGTCGACCAGGCCAAAGGGTTTGTCGATACCGGCAAGGCCATGCTGGAAAATCCCTCCACCATCTATCACGGCATTGTCGAGACGGCACCGGCCATGCTCGGCGGGGCGGCGGTGGCGCGTGGCGCTCTTCAGGGCCTTGGCAAAGTTGCGCCGAAACTCATGAAAAGCGCGGGGGCCGTGAAGTGGGCTCCTGTTGTGGCGGGTTCTGCAGGAGAGGGCATCGTCGCAGGCGGCCAGCAGGCAGAGCAGATCCGGCAGGAAACTCCGGACAAATCCATTTCAATGAAACAGGCGGGGCTTGCCGGTCTTTCCGGTATCGGCACGGCGGCTTTCGGGTTTGCCGGTGGTTCGCTGGCCAAGAGGCTCGGCTTCACCGATATCGATACCTTCCTGGCAACCGGCGCAACCGGCACGGCCAAGAAGGAAGGCTTCAAAGGGCTGGTCAAGAAGATCGTCGGCGGCGGGATTTCCGAGGGAGTGTTTGAAGAGATGCCGCAGACCGCGCAGGAAACCATCCTCTACAATGCGGCGATGGACAAGCCGCTTATGGAAGGCGTCCCTGAAGGATTGGCGAAAGCTGGCATTCTCGGCGGCGTCATGGGTGGCGGAGCGAATCTTCTTCCTTCAGGGCAGCGGGCGGCCGCGGTTGATCCGGGTAATGTTGATCCGGCACAAGCAGGCAGTCAACCACCACCTCCACCAGCAAGCACCTTGCCGATTCCGCGAGGCTTGGGCAATCCTCAATCCACCTCACCGCCATTCCTGCAGAACGGTCTTGCCGCCGCCGCACCGACCGGCCAAATCGGCCGAGCACTCGGGACTGTCGCTGATACCTTGCCGATTCCAAGGGGATTTGACGCGCCTCCTGCACCGGGAGCGTCGGCCACGCAGCAATTGGGAAATCCTGCCGCACCGACAACCTCCTCCACATCGAATACTCCCCGGCCGGCAAGACCCACATTCGACACGACAGTACCAATCGGGCAAGGGGTCAATCTCACCTACATCATTGCCGATTACGGGCCAACAGTCGCAAAGGCGATTCAACAGGCAAGGAAGGCAGGGCAACCTATCTCGATTGATCAGGCTAAAGCCATAGCCCCCGAGATGGATGCCGCCGACAAAGCGCAGAGAGAAACCGACACCGCGCTGATTGAAACCGGCGATCTGATGAATGACTTTGCCGACTCCGCGCAGGAGGCCCAGCTTGGCGAAGACGTGAAGTATCGGCGGAATAAGTTCGAGAGGTTGAAGGCGGGACAAACTCAACAGGGCGAAGGGGTAGGCGATGATTCTATTCAACAAACTGGAAATCAGGATCTTGAGCCAGGGGGAATCAGCGCAACTCCTGAAGCGCCAAATGTCGCCGGCAGCAATGTTGTCGAAACTCGGCCCACCGGTGCCGGGCGAAAAACCGATAGTGGAAGTGATGCGGCACAACGCTCGGTTGCTGATCAAGGAGCGTCGTTGGTGGCACCTGATCAAATGGGCGAGGGAATTGACCTTGCAAGAGAAGAGACGGCGAGCAATCAAACTCCCGTAACACCTGAAAACGAAACACCGATTCCGAGGTCAGTACCAATACTCGACCTGAAGGCACAGCATGGCCGCAAAGTTGGCAACGAGATAGCCAAGGCCAGAAACTCGAACACTGATATCAGCTTGCCAGAGGCTTATCGTCGGGCTGGCGAAGAGATGCCAATTGGCAATCCGATGGTCGAAAAGGTCCAAGCCAAGAGAGAGCAATTCGCCGGGGAATATGATACCGGTAAAGCACCTGAAAGTACCCCCTCCGCCTCTACCGTCATTCCGTCATCCGGAAACGGAGATACGGCAAGCGCACCGCAGGGGGTCACTTCTTCCCAAGACGACCAGGACCGGCAAGCCCTCTCCATAATCAGGAATCCCAAATACACCACTCAGCCGACCGAGGAGCAGCGCCCTATCTTCAGGGAATTGGCGCGGAAGGGATATGCTTCGAGTGCGGATGGATTGACTTATACGATTACCAAGAAGGGCGCTCGGCGGTTGCGGCGGCTGGGTGATGTGCCGGAAGCGAATGTGGTTCAGCCAATAGCCAAAGATGAGCTCAAGGTTGAGCCAAACTCTGGACAAATACCTGGCCAAACCGTTGAACAAATAACCCCTGCTATTTCTAAAACAGATGTAAATACATCTGGTTATGAGGCGCAAAAACAGACATATAAGCCGACAAAAGGCGGGACAAATAACGCAACCGTTATAAATTCAGGTGCAGAAAATAACGGCGCAGATCCCAATGTAACACCAGAGCTCCCAACATTAGCTCCCAACATTAGCGACGATAAAAAGGCTATAAACACCACAGCTCCCAACATAAGCACCGAAAAAGAGCCGTGGCAGATGGGGCAAAAAGAATATGTGTCGTGGGCCGCAGACGGCAAAGACCCCGATAGTAATATTGATTCCCGAACCCCGACCACAATACGTGAAAATGCTGCAACACAGCACAGGAAGAAGATATACAGGGCTCTCCGCGAAGGAAAGCCAGTACCTCCTGAAGCCCTTGCAGATTATCCAGATTTACAGCCGCCCACGCTTCCCGCAGGCCAGCGCACCCAGGAAACCACCGAGGAGTTGATCGCCCCCGGCGCGCGGCAAGAAACGTCTGCTATTTCGCAACAGCCAGTATCGGCGGGCGGTGCACAGGCGGAAAAACCAGCCAAAAAGCCAGGACAAATCCACGATTACAGCAACACTCAGGTGAATATCAAGGGTCGCGCTGCAAGGAAAATCAGGAGTTTTGGCAAAAGCATCCCTGACGCAGAACTTTACACCGACCCGAACGATGATTCATACGGCCGAGAGAAAGAACCGCACATCACCGTCAGATATGGGCTTGATACCGACGATCCGGCCAAACTCGCTGAACTGTCAAAACTCGGTCCGATAACCGCCAAGATCGGCAAGGTATCTATCTTCGAGACAGATAAATATGATGTTGTCAAGGCGGAAATCGAAAGCGACTCTATGCGGGCAGCAAGCAGGAAGGTAGGAGAACTTGTTGCCGTTCCTGGCGAGACGTTCAAGGATTACCAGCCTCATGCCACCATTGCCTATGTCAAAAAAGGCGAAGGCAAAAAGTATGTTGGTGACAAATCCCTTGAAGGCACGGAGATTACCTTTGACGAGATCAACCTGACCGACCGGATAGGGATGAGCCATTCGATTAAATTGTCAGGGCAACCCTCATCCCCTGCAGTCCCTGAATCGAAAGAAACGCCTGCTCAAGAGGTTAGTGGGGGGAAGGGTGAGCCTACAGGAAAATATCAAGGCTTCTCTTTTTCGGCAGAAGAAATCCCGTATCAAGCGGCATACGACGCATACCGAGGCAGCAGTTTTTCCCCAGACAAGAGAGCGAAGCAGGTTCAGGAAGGCTACGTCAGCCACATGCAGGAAGTTGTTGACACGCTCTCCAAACTCGCCAAGACAGACGAGCAGAAGGCCGACTTGCGTTCATGGTTCAACGACTATTACAAGCCGAAATATGTCACGCTCCTGAAGAGCAAACTGTCCGCCGACTCCCGCACAATGTCCTCGATGATCACCGGACCCGCCAACTTCCCGACGCGCGGCAATCAGAAAAAACTCGATACTGCTGACAAGAGATCGAAGGAACTATACGAGTGGGCAGATTCGGCATACAGCAAGATGAAGCGTAAGTTGTCCGGCAGAGAGGGAATTTCTTCAACTGACCCGGAAGCACTCGCCAAACTGAAGGAAAAACTTGCCACTCTCGAGTCATCGCATGAAACGATGAAAGAGGCGAACAAGATTATCAAGAACAAGAAACTTTCCGAGGCCGAGAAGATTGCCGCACTCGTTGCAATGAAATTTACCGAGAAGCAGGCCAAGGAAATATTGCAACCTGATTTCGCCGGGAGAATTGGTCTTGCTCCATACGTTTTTCAGAACAGCAACGCCAATATCAAGACCGTCAAAGACCGCATTGCAGCCCTTGAGCAGAGAGCGGAGAAGGCTGAAGAGACAGGCGGTAGCGAGACAAGAGAGTTCGACGGCGGCAGTGTCGAGTTGAATTACGGAGACGGTTATGTGCGGATATTCCATGATGACAAACCGAGCGCAGATGTACGTCAGCAGTTGAAGAGCAACGGTTTCAGGTGGAGCCCGGCCGATAGTGCATGGCGGCGTAAACTGAACAATCAGGCGCAATGGAAGGCTGAAGAGATCACTGGCGTAAAGTTCGCCAAAGAAGATTTATCCGACCTGAAGAACTCCAAATCCCTCCCCCCACCAAAATCCAGCGCCACCGGCAAACCATGGAAGGAAACTCTCGAATCAATCGGCATGTTCGTAGATGCCACAAAGCAGGAGGTCGTGAATGAGGCGCAGAAATACGAAAGCGGAAAAATCATTCCTTGGAAGTTGCGGGACAGTATGGCACGAAGGAATAAGAATGGGAGTGTTAAGGCCACAGGACTTCCCGAAACCGACTTTGCAGCAGCGGAAAGACTTGCGCGAATCTTCAATAAAGAGATTGTTTGGGCCACAATAGGCGACCAACTCAAGATTAACGGCTTCATCGTTCGCAATAACCAGAAACTCGCCAATCAGATATTTATTGATGTGCGATCCAACCTGCCGATGCACACCATTTTTGGTCATGAACTTGTGCATCATATCGAGCAGGATTCGCCAAAGGCTTTCAATGATCTGTTTGCCGTGGCCCAGCGCTTCATTAAAGACACCGATAAATATGCAGCCGAGCGGAGCCTGAAGGGTTTATCCGAGCGGGATTTACAGGTTGAGATCCTTGCCGACTTCATGGGTGATAACTTTGCCAATCCGGAATTCTGGCAAGAGGTGCAGGCTCAGGCGGGGGAAACCAGATTCAGGCGTATTGCCAGACGGATTATGCGCTGGATTGATAGCCTGCTGGGCAAGACTTCCGGTCTGCGAAGATATGGATCGGACAAGTTTATCAGCGACGTGAAGGCGGCTCGAAGTTTAATGGCCGGGTTTGTTGCCGGATATCAAAGCGAGAATGCCGGGGTTGATGGGGGCGTCGGGGAGTTTGAGGAATCCGCAGCATTCCACGGCTCACCGCATGACTTCGACGCTTTCAGGATGGGCAAGATTGGGACGGGAGAGGGCAATCAAGCGTATGGCTCAGGTCTTTATTTTGCATCGAAAAAAAGCGTGGCAGATTGGTATAGGAAATCGCTTTCAGAGAGTGTTTTTGAAACCACACAGGGCAGGCTTGGCTTATATGAAATAACCGATGAGTTAATGAAGGAGATGGAGCGCGACGGCAATTTGACCAATATCTCTACTATGAACAGGATTGCCAATAACGTTATTGACGGAGTGATGGAAAGCGGTTCTGCCCGCAAATATTTCAAGAATTACGACACCGAAATAGGCGGTGCGTATCAGCGATATTACGAATCAGCGCACAAAGCACTTAAAAGGCTTGATCCCAAAAATTCAAAGGGCAAACTCTACGAAGTAGAACTTGCTCCACAGGAAGATGAATATTTGTTGTGGGATAAACCTCTGAGTGAGCAGCCGGAGAAGGTGAAAGAGGCGTGGAAAAATCTTGATTACAAGGGCCTTGGTCTGGCGGTAGAAAAAGGGCCTGACGGCAAATACGAACTCGTTGATTCAAAAGGCTTGGCTCGTAGTGGTTCTTATGAGTCTGAGGATGAGTTGCTTGATTGGTGGTATGTCCGTCCTACTGGCGGAAGATTCTACGAAAACGTGTTGTCCAGCATTCTCGGTTCAGATAGCAAAGCCTCCGAATACCTTCACTCCCTCGGCATCCGTGGCATCAAATACCTCGACGGCACCAGCAGGGGCAAAGGTGACGGCAACTTCAACTATGTAATCTTCGACGAAAATGATATCTCCATAACCGCCAAGTATTCCGTAGCCGGGATGTCCGAAGCATTCCGGGCATGGTTCGGCAAATCGGTCGTATCAAAAACCGTATTCCACGGCTCGCCAACCTTCGGCCAAGGCAACAACTTCACCTTCGATGTCAACCGAGTATCCGGCAAGACCTCATCCCCGGGCAGAGGCTTAGGCACCTTCTTCACGGAAGACCGCAACGAATCTCTTTCCTATGCCGGGGCGTCCGGTGAATCCCTGCCGATCCGGCTGAGAATCGAGAATCCGCTGGAAATCAATTCCTACAACCTGCCCGCATTCAAGACCGTGGAAGAGGCCAGAGCGTACCGGAAAAGAAAGGAGTTGCAGGGCTACGATGGTATCCACCTGAAAGACCTCGATCATTGGGTAATCTTCGAGCCGAATCAGGCGAAGTCTGCGGATAAGAACAGCGGGGAGTATAGCCGGGAGAATGATGATATTCGGTATTCCTTCTCCAGCACCGCCAAAGACATGGCCGCGACTTACCGCGACCTGATGGCCGACGAGAGTTATATCCGGAAACTCCCCACGGATTCGACGCTTCTCAGCAAGATATTCTCTTCCCCCGAATACACCTTCAAGAAAGCGGCGGCGGCATGGCGGGCTATCCAGGTCCAATACAACCGGATGGACGCGAAAATCAAACTTGAGAACGATGTCTTTAATACCAAAGTCGGGCAGGACGGCAAGAAGTCCGGATTCATCCAGACCATGCAGGAAGCCAAGAAGAAATTCAAAGAGGCTTACGAGAAGGCCAACAAGTACCTGCTCGACACCGATCGCACCGGCAAGGCATTCACCCTGCAGCGCAAGAACAGATGGCAGGTAACGACTCCTGAAGGCGAAACCGTGGGCTATGGCGAGATCAAGACCGAAGCCTACAAGATGGCGCAGGAGCGGCACAAGCTCGACAAGAAGTCGGCGTACGGCAAGATGGTCAAGGATGAAACCGCCAAGGATGCCAACTTCAAACCGCCGAAGTTTTCCGAGTGGGACTTCAACGGCAGGCTGATCAACGACTACAAGGTCACGGAAGGCGAGTGGTGGGCGGTGGTCGATAAAAACGGCAAGGAGGTATCGCTACACGAAAACGATTCCGACGCGTCCAAAGACATGATGGACCGGGAAGGCGACATGCTCCGGGGCAAGGGCTACGCTGAGAAGGCGGTTACTCTGGTCCGCGAATACCGGGAGATGACCGGCCGGGCCTTCGACATGATGATTGCCGACCTTCGCAAGATCATTGCCGAGGCGAGAGAGAATGGCCTCGATGAGCCGACTGTCTCAGTGGTCGATGAGACGAAAAGATTTGCCGTGAGAGAAGACGGCAAGACCATTGCCACATTTGCCACCAAGAAAGATGCCATGAAGTTCGGCGGCGGCAAGCACACCGTCAAAGAACAGGCAGACGACGAGATCCGGAAGGAAATGAAACTCTCCGAAGTCATCGCCATGATGTCCGACCTTCGCGGCAGTTACTTTGCCCGTCAACGCGCCCGAGGGTCAATCGTCCTCCGCGCCGAGAAAGACGGCGAGAAGATCATGAAGAAGTTCGACTTCCACATGGTGGGGGATAAATACATCGATGCGGAAACCGGTGTCGAATACAACCGGGCTCCGCTCGATTGGATGAAGAAAGCATTTAACTTCACGATGTCGGCCATCCCCGGGACGCTCTCAAAGGAGATGCGGCTCCTGAAGCGACAGGGCTACACCATCACCAGTGTTGGCAAGGAAACCTCCATGCCTGAATCGGTATTCGAGGCGGCAAAACTGGTTGCTTCCATCTCGGCAATGCTGACCGAGGCCAAGGAAAAGGCCGGCAAGAAAGGCGTCGACAAGACGCTCATCGAGCAGGCGCACAAGATTCTGATGGGCGAACTCTCCAACATCATTAAGCAGCGCGGCTACATGTCCTCACGGCTGAAGAGAAACCGGGATTATGTCAGCGGGTTTGAAGAGGACATGCTTCTTTCAGGGACGCAGTATGGCCGGGGGCTGGCCGCAGGTATCGCCAAGAAGGAGGCAGCTCGGCAGTTCATTGCGGTTGTCACCGGCACCGACATCAATTTCAACACCTGGAAGGCCGACCGCCTCGAAGAAGGGCAGACCGGAACCTACGACGAATGGCTTGCCTTCATCGAGAATCGAAAACTCGACCCGCTCAAGCAACCAGCGCTCTACGCTGACGTAATGGCCTGGGTGAAGGAGATGCTCCGAAACGAAGAACAGGTTGACAGGGTGATGGGAACACTGCAGGGCCTGGCCGTCATCAAGTTTCTCGGCTTCCGGTTGTCGTCGGCCGCGGTGAATGCGACGAACATGGTCCAGGCTGTTCCGGCAACAATCAGCTCTCATACTGGCGGGACAATCAGCGGGGCGCTCCGGGAAGTCACCCGGGCGGCGACCGCTTATGGAAAATTCCGGACCGGCAAGGATATCTCCGACAGCGACCGGGCTGTTCTTATGGAGATCGTCAATAACGGCTGGGATGAGGCACAATTCAACAAGGATTCCGTCGAGGTGTTGCAATCAAAACTCGGCCGTGGTTGGAATACCTTCTCCGAATGGGCCATGAAAGCCTTCGGGGCCGTGGAGAAGACCAACCGGGCCGTGACCATCCTGGCCGCCTACAACCAGTTCAGGAAGAATACCGGCTTGTCCCATGATGAAGCCATGCAGAAGGCAAAACACGCCTCTGACCGGGCGCATGGTGTCTATGGCAAGGCAACTCGGCCTACCTGGACGCGGGGCGCATGGAATCCTCTGCGACTCGCATTCACTTTTGCAAAGTTCGGTCAGAACTACGCCATGAACATGACCGAGATGGGGCTGAAAGGCGACCACAAGGCGGCGGCGTATATGCTCCTCTCTCCTGCGGTCCTGGCCGGTGCCGGTGCATCTGTTGCGACTCCGGTCATTGTGGCCTTGGCCTCTGCCTTGGGAGTCGGTGGCGACGATCCTGAAGAGGAATTCTACAAGTGGGCGGAAGAGACTTTCGGCACTGACCGCTTTACTCGTCATGGCCTGGCCGGACTCGCCGGGGTGAACCTGAAAGGCTCTATCCAGATGAACAACCCGATGCCGACGAAGATATCAGAATTGTTCGGCGCGCCCGGGGCGTTATTCACAGATGTTGTCAAAGGCGCTGAGAGTTTCCGCAAGGGAGAGGTCTTGAAAGGTGTTGAGGCGTGGGCTCCTACTGCTCTTGGCACCGCAGTAAAATCCGTCCGCGAGGGAACCGAAGGCATTACGACTGGCAGCTACAGCCCGGTGTTCTACGGCAACGAGCCAATCAAATCAGATGGCGTGGAAGCATCGATCAGATTCCTGGGATTCAACCCGGCCAGAATTTCCGGTATCCGTGAAAAACAGTGGCGGGAAAAGGTCGTCGCCAAGAAGTTCCAGGAACGCCGGGATGAAATAAATTCCATGATCAAGAAGACCATCATCTATAAGAAGGGCGATATCATGGATGTCTACAAAGAGATCCAGCGCTACAACGAATTGGTCGTCGGTAGCGGCCGGCGCGATATATCCTTGATCAATCCTGCGCGGCAATTCAGGACGGTGGTTCGGCGGGCGCAGAATCCGGGGAAGGTTGAGAGAATGAGGATGGTTGACATGGTAGAATAGTCGAAAAATATTTCAAAACAAGGACGTGAACAATGAAAACACTACACAATTCAGACGTATCAGGCGCAAGGCAGAACGTAAAAGACATCAAGGTAGTCGGCAACGGAGATATGTTCAGGCTGCTCTGTAAAGCCTCAAGTGAAAATGAAGGATGGATGAAAAGCACCAAGGCTTGTGAAGTTCCTGATGGTTGCATTGTTCAAGTGACTACTCAGCAGCGGAATACAGATGGAACATATGCTGTTGCGGAAGCATTGTCTTACGTCCCTGGCGTAAAAATTGCTGACGATGAAAACAACGGAAGGAAGTTGGTTCGAATTTGATAGTTTGAATTAATATTGTCACAAACACGCCAATATAGTATCATTGTTGCATTGAGTATTGCAGTACCAGTAAAATAACAGATCCACCAGCCTCCTGCCTTCACCGGCAACGGAACACCGGCAGGACTTACTGGAATCGGCCTGGCATCTTCATCACATCGAAGACGCCAGGCTTTTTTATTTTCAGGGGTAAAAACATGGATACGATCATTACCTTCGGCACTGCGGCGCAGTCAGGCGAAATGGAATTTAAACGGGGCAGTGTTCCGGCCTCGATCATCCTCGACATAGCCGCAGATTTTGCCGGGGCTGAAACCATCCCGGCTTATTATGTCGGCGCCGATGGTATCCGCCTGACTCCGGTCCTGAATGCTGACGGCGATGCCTTCGCCCTGTCGCTGACCAATAAGGTTCTGCCTATCTATTTCCCCTGCAAGGTCAGATTGGTGAAACCTGAAAGCGTGGCCGGCATGGGCGCCAACTGGTTCTCGAATTGATATGATCCATCCAGGTATTCAGTCAGTATTTCCTCTTGGCATAAAAAGCGGCTTTGGTGTCCCTGGGTTTGTCGGCGGGTCAGGTGTCCCCGGCGATCCTATTGCACTGTGGGAGATAAAAAACGGGGTTCTGCAGCCCGATGTTATCGGCTTATCAATCAGTGAGGTATATCCGCTCACCGACCCAGCTCTGCGGTCGATTATCTCTGCCGATGACGGGGCGACATGGCGGGATGCCGCCGAGATTATCACTCTAGCCCTTGCCCATGCTGATCTCAACAGTTCGACAATGGGTGGATCTGAGGCTAAAGGGATTTTCCTTTACGATTACCTGATGGTCCCTGTCGTAGCACCGGCAATCACACTGACAAAAGCCTGCAAGGTCATGGGGGCGACATATACCCCGCCGACCGGGCCTGATGCCTTTGCCTTTACTGATGCGACCGGGGCGGAACTTACCGCGCTCACAGAGTCGAACGCCATTACTCTTGCTGGCAGCACGGTAGCTCTACCATTTACCGTCACTGGTGGCACCGCTCAGATTGATGGGGCTGGAGACTGGGTGACATCGGGTATGGCTCCTGCCGGATGTACGATCAAAGTCCGTCGGACCAGCTCTGACCAGTACGAGACTGCCGCCTCTGTGGTCCTTACTATCAACGGTGTGAGTGACACATTTACGGTGACGACACGGGCAAATGCGCTGGAATTTACAGTAATCAATTATAACGCAGCATGGACACCGCCATCAATTACCGCCGCTACGCTGACAGATGCAAATGTGATTTGGACTCGGCCTGACCTCACTACATTTACCGGCAAAGCTCCGGCGATGACCAATTTTTCACAGACCGGGGTATATAGATGCGTGGTAACGAATTGGGCTGCTGTTACCTCGTTTTCGTTCTATCCTGGTTCGACACAAAGCTGGATATCACGGCTCAATTTTGTAACTATGCTGCCGTCCATGACGGGGTTAACCTCTCTCGTCATTCGCAATATCCCATCGCTCGTTGAAAGCATTACTAATCTGGTTTTCCCAAGCAGCCTGACGAGCCTGTCATCGTTCCTGGTACTGTGTTCCGGAATAACTGGGAATATTACCAATATAGTAATCCCAACAGGTGTAACAAATTTATCATCATTTTTGTATGGCTGCACTACCTTAACTGGCACTTGTCCTAATCCATCTGCTCTAACCAGCTGCACAACATATTCCAACATGTTGAATGGTTGTTTGTCGGTGACTGGTGATGTATCTACGTGGACATGGCACACCAACATTACCAATGCCGCTATGCCGGCAACCAGGCTGACCTATGGGACAGGGCAATCACTCAGGGCAAACGTCAGGAGTCCGCTCACATTCTCGCTCGATAACTGCGATCTTCTTCAGGCGGATGTGGGCAGGATACTGATTGATCTAAATATTTCGGGTGCAACTGGCGGAACGTGTGCCCTTAACACTAACAATGACGCCCCTGATTGGGGGACTGAAGGTTCCCCCAGTGACGTGGCATACGCTGTAGCTGATCTTTACGCAAAAAGCTGGGTTGTGACTCCTACCGGGGGTGTCCCGGCATGGGTGCTTTTACTCTAATTTAAACGAGGTGATTTATGTTTACTGTCCCGAATATGGTCTACAATGCGCGGCGCGGCTATTATCTGTATGTTTCTGGGGCAATGGTTTTCAGGCTCCTCGGAAACGGCGTAATTGTGGATGGTTCCGTGGTGCTGAATACCACCGTAAGCCAAAAATTATTTCTGGAAATTAGTACCGATTTAATCCCAGCGGGATCAACGATGGAGCAGGCACAGGCGCTGCTTACCGCGTATCTGGCTGGTTCCGAAATCACTCCAGAGGATATTGGCCTCTTCAAGCAGGTTTACCCGGATTGGGCGGCAGACACAGAGTATCTTGCAAACATTGGCTGCTCATACGGCATGACCTGCTATATCGCGGCCGTTGATCATACATCTGTTGCGGGCGATGTACCTCCGGCGCATCCTGAGTTATACGCCACACCGTTTGCTCCATTTCAGTTTTGATGATGACATCGCGTTACATCGCTATAAATGGCACGGAGGAGCAACAGACCGCACTCCGAGCCAAATTACCGATGCCATTAGACGAGGTTGTGGAGCGGGTAGAGACCGCCCTCGATATGTGGCCTGATAATCTCTGCATTGTATTTTTGCTGCGCGACACAGCAAAAGGGGTGCAGGATATCTACCGGCAACGGTACGGCAAGGAGTGCGATTACAAGGCTTTTATCTCGCTTGGCAGGCTGGAGATTGTGTTGTCGGTGGCTGATGCCTCGCTCAAAGTTCTGGCTCATGAGATCGGACATGCCATTGTTGAGCGATATTTTGGCAAAGAAAAGCGTCCACCGTATCGCATCCATGAGCTACTCGCTCAGTACGCTGAGAAGCATTTCAGTGATTGATACTTAACTACAATATGGCAGACACCATAACAAAATTTTGAGGTGAAAACATGAAACGAATACCCAATATCCTTCTCGCCGCAATCATCGCCATGTTGCTCTCCAGTTGCACGGTAAAATACACCAGCGTAACCTTCAATCAGGAGGCAGACACTGGCGGCATGACGGACCTGAACCTAAACGCCAACGGTTCTAGTCTTGAAACTGATACCGACCAGACTGCTGACGGCAGTCTAGATCTGTCTGAGGTTGTGAAAGCTGCAAAGGCCACCAAGTCGCTTGGTATTCTGGATAAGGCGGCGGAAGTTATTGGCAGTGGCACAGAGAAAGAGGCCGTCCTTTCCATGGTTTCTCCGTCCAGCCAGATTGAGGAGGTAGAATAGTGAGTCACATTCTCATTCTCGTTGCCGTGCTGCTGGCGCCGGTTTTGGCCCAGGGCAAGACCATGGACGATACCATGCAATGCCTTAATTCATGCCTAGATGCAGTTGAAAGCCAGGCTGCCCCTCCAGTCGAGAAACCGGTCCAACCAGCGAAGATCTTTCCGCACAAAATCACGTTTGAGCGGGAGTCCGATCAGGGAAATGGGAATGGTGCCGTGGTCTATTTCTCCACTCTTTCCGACTCCGAAATAACTGCGGTATCTGTCAACGGTGAGGTTGCTATAAAGGGCAATCCTTGGCAAGGCCATCCAGTGTTTAAATTATCGAAAACCGGGGATCTATACACTCGACCTCTGAAGTTCTCGATCACGTATAACGGGGGATTCTATGGAGTCGAGCAGAGCCCCAACATAGAATCCCCCGCGCCGTCAGGCGGCAATAGCGAGACTACGAAACCAGACGGCTATGCAAACGGCGGCAGAGGTAATGCCAGGTTTAAACACCCCGGCTCATGGTATGGCAAGAATATTGAGGTCTGGATTGATGGCGTCAAAAAGTTGTCAGTGCCTGATGGCTCCAAGAGACAGGAGGGAAAGAACGGCTTGGTGTGGAAGCCAATCTCGGAAAACGATAAAAAACTCGTAGTTATTGGGGAGTATAACACCCAGTTCGGCAGCTGTACCATTAAGTGGTAGCTATGATCTGCGACCGCTGTGGCCATTATTTTGCCGGCTCGTCCTGCCCGCTCTGCCAATGGGCTCCGGATGAGTGTTGAGACTGATTTAGCTTGGCGGCGCTGAGTTAAAATAAGACTGACGGTTATTTTAGGTTGAGAGGCGAAAGCAAAATATGAGCGACACCCACCACCACGGTAGACCGCAGAAGCACAAAAATAGTTGCGGCACTGATCTATGGTCGAGGCGTCCACTCTCCGGACATCCCTATACTGCGAGTTTTAAGCGCATGTCTCGACGGCTTGAGCGGGCAATGCGGCGGCGGATTATCCGGAATGAAATGATATTGAGCGAGGTGGTGATATGAACAGCGCCACCAAATATTTCTTCGTCTTCTGCACCTTCATCGCCTGGGGCTTTTTTGTCTATCAGGGCATGACTCCAACTGCCGAGTATATCCAGGCACTTCGCGAATTGCTACTGGCCCTGGGCGTCTATCATGCAACTCTGACCAAACCGGGAGCGTGAGGAATGAATCTACTGGCCCCGCCTGAATACTTTGCACTCACACCTGAAGCAAAAGCAGACATCTGCAACGGTTGCGGCCCGCTTGGATGGAAGGGGATGTTGGTCCCTGATGATCTCCTCGGGGCAGACATAACAGAGCCATGCAACGTCCACGACTACCGCTACCATTGCGGGGGAGAGGAGGCAGACAGATTTGTTGCCGACCGCGAATTTCTCTCCAACATGCTCAATGTTGCAGAAAGTGATTCGTTCGACTCGGCACTGGAGGAGGTGAGGCGAGAACTTGCCCTCCGGTATTACTGCGCCGTAAGGGATCACGGCAGATCATATTTCTCCTTCCGACAACAGGCTGCATAATGACACCGGACCAATTCAGCCAGTTATTGGCCATGCTCTCAAAGATCATTGAGAAACAATACACCATAACCAGCGCCACAGATTGGCCCATGCTGGTGGTGTTGTTTGGCTGTTTTGGCACCATAATTGTAGCCCTCATCTGTTTTATGTGGGTGGATCTCGGCAAGCGGTATGACGGACAGAAAACTGACGACAAAGACGCGCATGAAGCGATAGACAAGACCATCAATACGCTGAAGGAAGATCATGAAAAAGTTCATGCTGCGTTATGGAACTCGATGAAGTCTTGCCAGGATGATTGTTGCCCCCGAGGAGAAAAAGCGCGATGACCGCAATCGAAGCAATAGAAAAACTGCTCGCCACCGAGCAATCAACCACGGAGCGAGACGCGGCCGGGATAATCACCCCTCGCGGTATCGACGCGGCGGTGAGAATTCGAACCATCAAGGAATGCTTGTCGGTTGCCCGGCAGACAGAGGAAAAATATGTTCAACGCTGAAGCAATCCGCCAAATAATCCGAATCTCCCTGCAACCGCTCACCGCCTCACGCCATCCGCTCTATTCCCCGGCAGCCGAAGAAATCTTGATCATGATCGCCGCGCACGAATCGGGGTTCGGCCGCGACCTGCAACAGATCGGCGGGGGGCCGGCGCTGGGGCTTTACCAAGTTGAGATGAGGACGCTGTATGATAACTATAATAACTTCCTCGACGCCAGGAAGCAGCTTGCCAGGCAGATCGAAGATATTTCAGGGGCCAATGGTCCAAGCGCAAAACAACTGCAATACAACCCTATCTACAGCACCATTCATGCTAGGCTCAAACTCTACCGCTCTCCTGGCGCCCTGCCGGATGCCGGTGACACCGCCGCCATGGCCTCCTACTGCAAGCAACATTACAACTCTCCCGGCGGCTCCGCGACGGTCGATAAATACCTGTACGATTATTTCCGGCTGGTTGAGGCGGCGTGATAAAACATGGAAGCCGATCCGCGAGAACAGAAAGTCAAGTCACCGACGCCTGAACAGATGGCAATTCTGCTCCGTTATCGATTGAGCAACGAACAGTTGTCGGCATTGAGGGGAATGTTGCTTGACACGGAATCGCGAGGTGAGCTTATTTTGGCTCTTTCTAGCCGGGAAAACGGTATGAAATAGTATGAAATTCCGTGGTGACGTTCAATCCTGTAAGTGATTGTTTTGATTGTCTATCGACTTACAGGCTGTTGCCTTTTTAAGTCTCGGGGTTTCGTGTATACTGTATTGAAATCCTTTGTAATTACGAACAAATAATTTCATACGGTATGAAACATGAACGAGAGTAGCGTCAAAGAGTCCCTTTTGGTTCTCTACCCAGAGTTTGAAGTCGTCTATGGTCCTTACCTTAGAAAAGATGGGAGGAAGCATGTTGTCTTGCATCACTCCAATGGGAAGAATCGGACTATCAGTTGGCCGAAGGCTATAGTCGAAGCGGCGCGTGGTAAAGTGCTGGAGAAAAACGAAACCGCCGATCATATCGACCGAGATTTTACGAACGACTCGCCGGATAACCTGCAGATATTGAAGCGACCTGACCACGCAAGAAAGGATGCGATAAGGGTATTGCCAACTGTTGTTACGTGCCAATCGTGCGGCAAGGAATTCATCGCTTCTAAGGCGCAGCGGGCGAAGTGTTACGCATCAAAAGCAGGGCCATTCTGCAGCAGACAATGCGTCGGGCTTTACGGCGCAGAGCTGCAAAACGGCAGGATGGTAAAGATGGAACGAGCAGAGATTGCTCTTGTCTATTATCAAACTTGAAAAATGGTAGCGCGGGCGGGATTCGAACCCGCAAGGCCCTAACAGACCGAAGGATTTTAAATCCTTTGTGTAGACCGTTCCACCACCGCGCCATTTCTTCATATTCTCCCAAACTTCCCGCGCACCTCTTTGATTATCGCCTCGCTCGACAGGGTGGTGTAAATCTCTGTCGTTTGGCTGGTCGTGTGACCCATGGCATACTGCAGGGACCGGAGATTGACGCCGGCCTGCGTGGCATGGGTGCCGAAGGCGTGTCTTAACAAATGGGGATAAAAATGTCGAGTCAAACCAGCACGGCCCTTTGCCAGCTTGATAATTTTTTTCAGGTCCGTAATCCTCGCTCCGCTTCTTGACGACCACAACAGACCACCATCCTCCACTTCACCGATCCGCCGCACCAGATAGGGCCGCAACTCGTCAACGATAGGCACCGGACGCTCCTTATTGCCCTTGCCACGCACGATCAGGATGCCGTGGTCGAGATGCACCTTATCGGCGGTCAGGTTCGCCGCTTCACTCTTTCGCAGGCCGGCATAGTATAGACAGGCAAATAGTCCGCACTTGGGCCAGATCATGCAATCTATCAGGGCAAGCACTTCTTCTCTCGTCGGCACATTGGGTAGCGGTGCCTTGGTCATCTTCGCCGGAAACCTCTTGATCTTCACCTCCTGGCAATATCCCTGATCTACTGCCCATTTAAGCAAACCAGATAGTGCCGACAATTCTTTATTTATGGAGGTAGGCGCTATGCCATCTGCGATCCTGCGATGCTTGTATTCCTCGACTGTAGCCGTGCTGATGGTTGCAAATTTCAGCTTCCCGATGATCTGCGACCACCGGGCCATATATCGTGCCATAACCTCTACGCCTGAAGAAAGATGTTCCAGGCGGTAATGGTTGACAAAAAGAGGGATGGCCTCTGCGATGGTTGGCAGAGGCGACAGTTGGTTCCCGGTCGTTTTCGATTCTCGGCGCAGGTCGAGCTCAAAAATTCTCGCGTCATCGATGGTCCCTCCCTTGAGCGTGAAAACCTTCACGCCGCCCTTTTTGCCTTCAGGATAATATTTTATTTGCCACCATCCTGGGTGGGTCGGGTGCGGGTGGATGCTCATTTGACAACCCTCCTCGCCTCAATCAAATATTTTTATCTTCTTCCCGCCTGATATCGGCGCGCCTATCCCTTCGGAATCCGCCGACAGTTTCATTAACCTCTGTGCACGTTACAATAAAAATATCTCGGCCGTCATATCGAAAAGGGGAGGCGACAACCTTGTAATAGTCATCCCTGATGTATTTACACACACTCGATTCCTGTTTCGTCTCTATCGCCATCTTCAATGGGCAATCATCACCGTCATCGCCATCGTTAAGCTGCACTTCATGGATTGACTTGCCAGCGATCTTGCCCCATATCTCGGACGGTTTGTTCTGGTGAATAACTACCTCGTTTTCGACAATCAATGTTGGTGATGGCAGCATATCAAATATTTCTTTCCACCATTTCTGGTCTTTGTCGGCCTTTCGGTACTGAGTAGCAAGCGCCCATGAAGCTGCGAGGAAGTTATCTACGTCGACGTGGTCAGGGGTGCGCTGCGCAGTGGGAGCCGGTGGGGGCGTCGTTTTTTTGTTCAGCGCATCCCTCCCCATCATCACGATATCTGCCTCGGTAATATTAAGAACTTCGGCGTATCTTCTGATTGTCTCCTCTCTCATCCTTTGCCGGTTGTTGACATGCTTCGAAAGTGTCTCTGGCGGGATACCAATAGCAACCGCAAAATCCTTCTGCGTCTTGTACCCAGACTTCTCGATTGCCGACTTCAGCCCAGCCACGAAAGCGTTGTAGGTTTCGTCATTCATGCCATTATCGCCGTATAAAATTTCTGTTTGTTCCATCCTGACCCTCCCCGCTTTCATACTCTAGTTATTTACCATGCACAAGTAGATTGCCCCTCTTTGACATTAATACATTAAGATTTGCGTTAATGTCAAATAATATTTTAACATGATGATAAAGTATTAATACAACAATACGATTACATACACTAGGAGCAATATAGTTAAGATTAACGTCAATAACACGGAAACATCACAAAATAATTGTTGAATTGATGAAATTAGAGAGGTATGTTAACGCTTAATGATTTGGTATTAATGATGGCGAACACTTAACGAGGTGATTGACGACATGAACGAGGAATTTATCACAAGCCAAAGGGCCTTGGCATCGGTGGTCGGGTACACGCCGGAACACCTAAGTTCTTTTAAGAACAGAAAGATCGGCGGAAGCTACGAGCTTGCCTTGGCGCTCCACAAGGCAACAGGCATCCCGGTGAAGTTGTGGATAAAAGGGGATGTGTCAGAACTTAACAAGAAACTCGAAAAGTTTTTTGTTAAGGAAATGACCCGCAAAATCAATAGCGAGGATTAGGACGTGGGACGGGTTAGCCAGGAAACAATAGACAGGCTTAATGCCTTTATTGAGACATTGCCGGTTGAGGCCAGGAAGAAGTGTGCCCTATGCAATGAAACCCTCACTCACATCGTCAAGCATGCCGAGGTAGAAACGCGCGCCGGAACAGCCACAGTGACGCGCGCGCTGGCGGACAAAATCAACGAAACTGCCGCCCCTCAAGACATGATCACAAAAGAGCAGTTAAGGGGGAGAGTGCAGCGCAATGACGGAACTGTTGACTGCACGAAACATGCAAATAACCTGATCGCGCCAAAGGAGGACACTAGAAAGGAGAGCGAGTCAAGGACGAGCAGGATAAACCAGTCAGCAGAAAACCCCAAGGCAGAAGAAAAGCCGCAATTACCAGCAGCACCATTTTCAACAGCGAAACAATTCTCAATGATGGCTATCAGCCAATTAACGAGGATTAGACAGGAAGACCCCCAGAGGGTTGCAGCCCTCATGGAGGTCAGAGATTACATCGACAACCAATTATCTAAAGAGGATCGTCAATGAAAGCACAACTCAAGGTTACTACCAATTACAAAATGTTTCAACTACTCGATTTCAACCGCGACGTGAAGAAAACGCGCGACCTGGAAGCGTCGATGAAAGAGCATGGGTTCATTCCAGCGTATCCGCTACACGTTGTCAAAGATAACGGCAAGTTAAAAATCAAAGGTGGTCATCACCGCTTTACCGTGGCTTCAAAACTCGGATTACCAGTCTATTACACAATTTGTGAAGATAGCGCATCGATCTATGCCCTGGAAAAGGGGACAGTGCGCTGGAGCCTTAACGACTATTTGACGTCTTCCTGCAGAAAGGGCGACACTGATTGCCTGGTGGTCGCGGAATACTGCCAACGGACAGGGATCGGAGCAGGGTTGGCAATAGCCATGCTTGGTGGCGAGAGTGCTCTCGCCACCAACAAGCGAGATTTGTTGAAGCAAGAGACGTACAAAATAACCGGATCTGCCCATGCAGAAGCAGTGGCCACGATTGTAGGCACCCTCAAAACTCTCGGATTTAAGTGGGCTACCGCGAAACTCTGCGTTGGTTCCTTGTCAAGGATCGTCATGGCCGGCCATGCGAACCTTTCTCAGTTGCAAAAGAAAATTACCACATTCCCTTCGCTTTTGCAGAACCAGGCTACGCTCAATCAATTCACGGATATGTGGGACACCATCTACAACCATAACGCACGGGGCAAGCGTGTCCCGGTTGGGTTCCTCACCAATGAAACCATGAAGGAAAGGGCGAAATCATTCGGCAAAAACAGTGCGAAGAAATAACCACCATGCCTAAACCACGAACCATAGAGCAGCGTCTTGACGCCATCGAAATAATGCTGGCAACGATTTGCAACAAGCTTTCCGCGTCACCTGATACGGCGAGTTCGCTCAAGGAGTTCGTGGCGGCCGGGAAGGCCAAAGGTTACTCGATGCCTGAAATACTCAAGCAGTACAACCAGCATCTTCAGGAAAGGGGGCAAGTCGCATGATCCAAACAATCAAATCAATCGCCTACAGATGGTCATTCCCGGTCATGCTGATCATGACCTACGCAATTATCGGAGGAATGGAATGAGGAAAAAACTCACCGGCTGGGCAATCGGCGCCATCGCAGTAGCAACGTGGTGTTTTGCGTATTGGGCATTCTTTCTCTTCATTTTATCAAAGGCATTCTCTCAATGAAAACAGCAAAAAACAACATCATTAATGGGTTCAAAGCGACTGACAAAGATTTGAAGTGCAGAGGATTCCAATACGCAGTTGGCGAAATATATGAGCATGATGGGAGTATCAGCCTATGCAATAGTGGCTTCCATTTCTGTCAAAATCCACTTGATGTTCTCGACTTTTATGACCTGTGCGACAGCGAGTTTCTGTCTGTTGAGGCGCATGGTGCTTATGAATCAGATGATAAAAAGACGGTTACGAATAAACTTAAAGTTACTGCATCTATAGGGCTTCCTGGGTTGATTAAGGCATCTGTAGAGTGGATTATCAATAGCACGAAGAAATCAAAGAAGAAAGATTCCAGCCAACTCGCAGCTTCAGGCTATTACAGCAAACTCGCAGCTTCAGGCGATTACAGCAAACTCGCAGCTTCAGGCGATTACAGCAAACTCGCAGCTTCAGGCTATTACAGCCAACTCGCAGCTTCAGGCTATTACAGCCAACTCGCAGCTTCAGGCGATTACAGCAAACTCGCAGCTTCAGGCGATTACAGCAAACTCGCAGCTTCAGGCTATTACAGCAAACTCGCAGCTTCAGGCT
>Ga0209318_1000216_pt1 | contig 61011 bp, 92 predicted proteins | sample RifGroE1_FD_183999 | JGI IMG/M metagenome (GOLD analysis project Ga0209318, IMG submission 183999) | Groundwater microbial communities from Rifle, Colorado, USA - Groundwater E1 (SPAdes) (version 2) | ecosystem: Environmental > Aquatic > Deep subsurface > Groundwater | place: Rifle, Colorado... | reverse complement strand
AAAAGTTTTGGAGCAATATTGAGGCTAAGGGCACCCCCCGCATGCGCACGGAGGGGCCTTCAGCACCTGCGGGGGTCGTCGGGTCGCTATAGGAAAGGTCCCCACCCCGGTCGAGACTGGCAGAAAACCTATAAGGGGTGTAGGGAAGAGGGCAGGAAAGCGGCGAGCACCAAGAAGCAAAGCGGGTTCGGAAGCGGGTCAGGAAAGCGGACAGGGCTGGATTCAGCCAACCAAGTCCTTGAACCTTCGAGGTTCAGCCAGGATACTAGGGTAGTTCGGTGGAGAGCCGACGAAGTCACCTAGCTGGTCAGGATGCGGTCCTCGAAATCGGAGCGAGACTTGCTCGCCAGGGATTCGACGGTGTAACAGCCAAAAAATCATCCCTTAAAACACTGCCAGGTAAAAGCCCAGAGGTTCGGAGGTTTTCCTGAAGAGGCACACAAGCGCCTGAAGATTTGTTGCGGGTCGAGTCCAAGCGTTGCATGATTGCAACATGGCCCAATTCGAAAAGGAAAACATTGGATAGCCAACCTTTAGCACCTTACAAGTGCTGATAGGTGTCAAGCGCCCTGACAAGGTGCTGACCGGTGAAAATAGCACTACATGTTAGTAGGTGGCTATAGATCATTAACCAGCTATAGCCACTAACTAGAACGTAAGATGCTAAAATTAAATTTAGGTGATGAAATGATTAAAAATGAAGTGTTCATCCGAAAGGAAAGTGATGGTTACAGAGCATACTGGTCTCATAGGTCTTGGGATTGCGTCAAGCATGATAATAAGTTGTCTGGACTTACTGAGTGGTTGGATAAGCTCGGATTCAAGGTGAGAAGTGTTAGATTATAGTCTGATAGGTGCTACCCAGTTCATCGGGTAGCGAGTATCAGCCTGATAGTCAGTCAGGTAACGCAAGTAAACATGTAGTAAAATGAGGTTCAACATGTACGAGAATAATTTGAATTACTTTGAGAGCCATGACCAATTCTTTGGCATCCTTAGCCAGGTCAGTTCCTTCCATGTTTCCGCTCGGAAGCTGCATGGCGAACTCCTGGTCAAGCTGCACAAACAGGGTGTAGCATTTAAGGATTGCCGGAAGTTCCTCTTGAACAGGGCAGCCGAATCCGGCCTCTGGGAGCGTGGAATGCGGATTGAGGAGTGCAAAAAGCGGTCCTGGTATGTCAGTATGCAGAACTTCCTTAACTGGAAAGATCGGCATTACTCAGACTACGGTGTTCAGAAAGATCTCTCCTTGCTCTATAGCCGGAACAAAATCAAGGGCGAGGATTTCGCAAAGACGGTCGTCAAGGCCACCAAGACTCGCAAGAAGAATGCCAATGGCGAGGTCCTTGAGGAGAAGGAAATTGTCACGGAAACCACCGAGACTGTACGGGAGAAGGTGGAGCGTATCAAGGCGGAGGCTAAGGCCAAGGCTGAATCCCTTCTGAACAAGCCCGTAATCGAGGGCCTTTCCACCATACAGATTCAGACGGTCATTCTGTCTAACCTGTCAATCCTTGGAAAGATCGCCATCGAAAAGGGAGCATCCGAGCAGTTCAATGCATTCATGGCCGCTCTTGGCCAGTTCGACGAAATGGTACAGGTTGATGATCCGACTGTCCTGGCAGAAACCGAGCAGATGATCCAGGCAATCAACTAGCTCTTTCGATAAGAACCTTGCGGTCCTCATGGATTAACAACCGGGCTGCAAGGTGTTTATCGACTACATGACTTAACTGTCAATTCGAACCCTTGAAATCTCCGTGACTGTCAACTACTGATCGAGTCTAACGAGATGTTCCCCGCAGGGAACCCAAGGGTTCAGATTGGAATGTAAATCAATCAATAGGTGACTTATGAAATGTGACTTTTGTGGTGCTGAAGTTTTCGAGGGCTGGATTCCCGTAGGGGAGAGTCCAGTGTGTGAATGTGGAAGGGTTCTTTCTGGAGATACTATGAAGTTGGAAACACCGAAACGGTACAAGGCAACAATCAAGATTAAGGTCAAGAAGGTCCAGCTCTCAATGAGTGCCAAGGCAGCCAATGAGCTGCGGGAGCTGTTAGTTTTCCGGCTGGACCATTCGATCCTGTCAGATGAGCAAAAAGAGCTTGTAGAGGCTTTCTCCGGTGCAGTAATCGAGTCCTGTATTTAGAAGATTGATCATAGCCCTGAATGCTGAGTTTCAGGGCCTTGATGAGTCTTATAAATCAACCAATAGGTGACTTATGACCAGAGTGTTTTATAATTGCCGGAAGTGCGATTCAGTCCGTATTAACCGCCGGTCGGGCTCGTGTTACGAGTATCGGCTGGTCATCAAAGATGATTGTAAATGGTGTAAACATTGGAGTCCTTATGAAGACATTCAAAGAGGTTCCATCATGGGCAACTGCGATGGTAAGAAATTTCAGGGATAATGCAAATTTACCCGAGTCTATTACAGACCTTCAAATCTTTACAGTAGTTGAGAATGAAGATTTGTGTCTGATTGACTCCCCTGAAGATCAAATTGATATCCTTAGGAGCTTACTGGTATGAAGAAGATAATGGTAGTAAAGAAGTCGGACGTAGAATCAAGGCGTGAGAAGCGCCTTGAGGCTGCTATCAGGGTTGACGGCTACTCCCAGGCTGTAGAGCCTAAGAGCACCCTAAGGAGGGAATTTTATAGAATTGGACTAACCCTTTAGGTAGTTATACACGCTCATTACAATCTCTGGATTGTCATACATCAAACCTATAGCCATATTACAGTTACTGCATAGCAAACCCCTTACATCACCTGTATCGTGGTTATGATCTATGTGGTAACTGTTTTGTGAGTCGGGTCTTATCAATGTTTCCCCACAAATCTTACAGCAACCTTTTTGTTTATCTAGCATATCAGATAATTCATCTATACTTATTCCATATTTCTTTTTAATTACACTAGCTCTTGAGTTCATTACATTTTTAGGGTCTGACTTGTAATCTTTTCCTATACTATTATACCATTTACTATGATTTTCTCTTATCTTTTCCTTATTTTTCTCTCTGTACTCTTTTCTTCTATTGCTTATTTTTTCTTTATTTTCCTCTCTATACCTCTTTCTCTTTTCTTCAAGATATTCTTTATTTTCTTCTCTATACGCCTTTTTCTTCTCTGCAAGAGCTTCTTTATTTTTCTCATAATAAGCCTTACTTCTTAATTTAACAGCATCTTTATTTTCTTCTTTATACTTTTTAGTCCTTAATAAAATATCATCTTTATTCTTTTTATAATATTCTTTAGCATACTCGTTAGCTTCTTCTTTGCTTCGTCCCATGATAAGCTCCGTATTAAAATTAATATTGTTCTGCAATTTATAAGCTATATAGTGAGTGTTGATCCGAACTAATACCAAACTATCAGACAAAGGTATAAACCTGTTTTAAACATGGAGGTCGTTATGAATTTACCATCAGGTTCTTGGATGGTTATTGTTAGACCACCAAGGGATACAAGGTCAAGAGGTACTGTAATTAAGAAGAGTATTAGTAGAGAGCGTGCAAAGCAGTTAGCGCTCTCTATGAGTTATAATTCTAAGTTTAATTACTGGGCTATCGAAGAGAAAGATTATTAACTATTGGAGGAACAATTATGAAGTACAAAGTAACCTTACACCCGCTTGATAGGATTATGAGGGATTGTGGGACCGATATGTCATTTCTCATGGAAGGTCCTAAAGTTACCTACATCAACGATGAACGAGTGAATAATGCTATTACTGATGATATGATCAGGGAGTATTGGGTAAGTAAGAATGGCCAATTTATTATAGATGATGATGATAAGAAACATCTCAAATCTGGTGTCTTATTTCGTCACAATATCTTTAACTTCTACAGCCTTTGGGTTGATAAGGTAGAGCCTATAGCACCTGAAACCTACCTGATTACCCTGGGCAGCAGGGTGTACGAGGTTGATGCCAATACTGACGGAAACGTCTTCAGGATCTTGAAGAGTTACCAAAGGAAATAAATCTTTCATGTAGCCCTACGTCGAGTAGACGTGGACCCTACATAGACCCTACATGGAGGTATGCATGGACCCTACATCTACCCGACATGACCTAAGTCTACAAGAGATTGATGCTCGAATTGAGGAACTCAATAAGGTAGAAGTCTTTTCAGAAGAACAAAGAAGAGACTTTCTACTATTGGCAGAAAGAAGGATGGAGGTACTTGATGAGATATTTCATGAACGGACAGGGAGGTGGCCAATCTTATAATGGAACCTATAGTCTTCTGGGTGCTAGTCATATTGTTTGTTACTGTCTCAGAGAAGAACATTGAGATACAAAAACTCAATAGGAGGAGATCAAATGAACGCAAGAATCGTAGGATTTGTAGCTTTTAATGTTGAACCTAAACCTAATAGTAAGCTCGTAAAGAGGGTATACGTCCAGAAGCCCCTGACTGTTAAGATAGCTCCCGTGCTCATGAGGGCCTATACCCTTAAAAGTGTTCAACTTTCCAAATAAGCAATCATATTCCTTAGGGTGTCTATATTTTCCTTTAGATGCCCTAGGGAAACATTGCAGCTATGACACAAAAGACCTCTTACAGTTCCTGTAGTATGACAATGATCTATATGATAGTTTGTTTTAGAGTCTGAATATATCAGACTATCACCGCATGTTTTACAACAACCTCTCTGATCATTGAGCATGTTTGACAACAATTCTTCAGTTACGCCGTATTTGTTTCTTAAAATACCAATCCTAATCCTATAGGCTGTATAGGGTTGTGATCTCCAATCTTTAAAATATTCTGACAACCTCTCTCTATTATCTTCTCTATAATTTTTAGAATATAAAGCTCTATGATCTTTATTATTATCACGCCACTCCTTGTTTTTTAATAACGCCTCGTCTTTATTATTATAATACCACTCTTTAGAAGTTAAACATCTTTTATCTTTATTCTTTTTACTACAAATCTTAGCATATTCTTTTACCTCATCCCTATTCTTCTCTCTATACTCTCTAGCCTTCAAAGCGATCTCTTCTTTATGCTCTTGATAATATTTCTTAGCATACTCATTAGCTTCCTCTTTGCTCCAACCCATAATAATCTCCATATTTAATTGATATTAATATTTTCTACAACTTATAGTCTATATAGTGGATAAGAAACTGATCTAATATAAGTTAACTATCTTTCTAATATTGTTTAATTATTAGAGATCAGAGTCTTGTACACTACATAGCCTTTAGGCGGGAAGGTACTATTAGGTGCTATTAGATTCTTACAGTGATAATAGATCCTATAGGTGCTGTAGGTCATTTAGTTTCATTATTTATCGTAGATAAATACTATAGAACCTATAGAACCTATAGAACTGTAGGTACTAACATCACCTGTATGAGTTCATAAAAAGGAGATGAATAAATGAAAATCATGAACGATATTAATACGACAGTTGTTGCATCTCCTTGCAGTACCCCCTCTTTGGGGAGGGAGATGTACACTGAGGTGCTGTATGGTGAGTATATTACCAAGAGGAAGAAGTGTGACTATTGCCAAAAGGATTATCTCGAAGTGTTCTGTCCATTCTGTGGGATGACTAAGGACGATATTTAGTTATTAAAGGGACTACAAGGCTCCTACATTCAACGATTGGGTGTAGGTGCTTGTGTGGGTATTAGTTTTTATTAAAATCAAATGTAGGAGCATTTATGACGCTTAAAGAACTTATCCGTGATTTACAAGTTACTTTAGAAGAGCACCCTAAGTGGAACGACAGAGAGGTAGTATTTAATACCGCTAGTGAAAAGGAACTAAAAGCTTTTGATATTTATAGCTACAAGAAGAAGATCAATTGTGACCTGAGGTATTAGGTTGTAATAGCCCACTCTAGCCCCTACAAGGGGTCTACATTCAACGATCATACCTATAGGTGCCTGATTGTACCTGTAGGTATGAAAATCAACTGGAGGTGCTAAATGAAAGTAATTCGAATCAACCCATATGGACCGAGTGACTCTATCACAAGTCTAATTGCTACTCTCCGTGCTCGTGGAGCCAACGTCAAGCGGATGAAGTATGACAACAGCTCCTATCGTGGTTCAGCTAGTCATCTCATTCTCAACTGGGGGTCTCACACTCGGAAGGCTGTTCGACCAGAGTTTACCATGTTGAACGACCCTACTGCTGTAATCATCGCCTCAGACAAGACGAAGACATTCGAAAAACTGAGGGATTCTGGTATGTCAGACAACATACCTGGGTTTACTTCCGATCTTGATGTAGCAAAAGCTTGGGTGGAGTCTGGTATTACTGTGTACTGCCGGACACTTACCAGATCAAGCCAGGGCAGAGGTGTCGTGGTGGCTAACAGGGTAGATGATCTCGTAACTGCCCCACTTTACACGGCTAAATGTCCTCGTCGTCGTGAGGTCCGTCTTCACATCTTCAATGGGGAGATGATCTCCTTTGCTCAGAAGAAGAAGATGAGTGAGGAACGTATGGCAGATGATGGTATCACCTACAGCAACGATGTGAGATCACATGGGAACGGATGGGTCTTTGCCCGTGAAGGAGTCACCATCCCTGACAGTGCAAGGGACGCTGCTATAGCTGCTGTAGCTGCTTTAGGTTTACAGTTCGCCGCTTTGGATATCGCCCTCAGTCTTAATAGCCCTAAGATATTTGAGGCTAATACCGCTCCAGGTTTAGAAGGAGCGACATTAGAAGCCTACACTAACGCTATTATTCAACTCGCCTCAAGGTAATCTATCATAGATTGAAGGAGATTCACGCTGTCGTGTACTCCACCTAATGTTAGATTGCATCTAGAGCAAAGTAAACCTCTCACAGATCCTGTAGTATGACAATGATCTATTGAGAAGGATTTTAAAGAACCTGGATGAACTAAAGAGTCTCCGCATATCTTACAACATCCTCTTTGCTCGTCCATCATCTTCTGAATTGTGTGCTCATCTGTTCCATAAGAATTCTTTCTTCTATACTTAACTGTTCTGTAATTTCTAACATCTTTGTTATCTTTATAAGCTTCAGCATATAATTCAGGGTTTTCTGCTCTATGTTGTCTACGCTTACCATTGTAGACATCTTTATCTCGGTGGTATCTGAAGTGGTCATACTCTTTAAGCCTATCTTTATTTGCAAGACGATAAGCTTTTTGGTACTCTTTGTTATTTAACTTCTGTTCTTCAGTGAGGACTTTCATTATGATACCTTTTGTTGAATTATGGGACTGTAGATTTACGCTTCTACAGGACTATATAGTAGGAGATTAGTTGATGTGGGAGATAGGTATCTTCACCCCTGTATACCCAACGGCTAAGCCTTTCTGGAACTGTTTTTGTATGATCAATGTAGAGGATAGCGGAATAAAACATTATGGGTATTATTCATGGGAGGATGATGGGGTAGGAAAAGCTTGTCATGAAGAACGTCTAGATGATATGAGACGCTTTAAGGTATTCAAAATTAGGAGGGATTATAATGGGTTGTAAGGATTGTACTTATGTTGTGTTCTCCGAGAGGAGAGTTGAAGGTGCTCCTAAGTTGGGTACTGACTCTGTAGGTGGAGTACAGGGTTCTTTGTACCTGATAGATAGAGAGACTGTTGATCTTCTCAAGTCCTCTAATGCTGTCACCGATAGGGGTAGACTTGCCAGGATAATTTGATGGAATTTTTCATAGGGAATCACTATTGCCGAGATGATGATGATGCTGACTATTGGGGTGTATGGTCATGGGTATATGATATGAATCATTTGACTAGGAGTATTATTCCTACAGATCGAACACAAGTGTATGAAGACTACTTCGACATCAACTCAGATAGAGATGGTGATTGGGGTATAAGATTTGATCAGTCTATAAGATTAAAAGTAAAGAAAGTTTTATAACACTACACACTAGGAACATACTCTCATGTGGTTGAGAGGACAGTGTGTGGAAAAACAAAAATCATTTATTGAAGGAAAACAAAATTATGCCTACTGCTACCCCTTGTCCTTGCCTCAACTGTGGTACTGAAATCACCGATCCTAACTTTCGGGTAGTCCTGTTCAATGAAGACTACCCTGATATCGAGATCGGTCCCTACTGTGAACGATGTTACTCCCTGCTGAAGGTATGCTCTGGTTGTCAGAAAGCTGTGCTTGCATCCGAGACTACTCATACAGGTAATGGTGAGCACTACTGCCGTGAATGTATGGCCTCATTTGCAACCTGCGAGTGTTGTGGTCAGCAGAAACCCGAAGCTGCACTCAGGGATATCAACGGTGAGATGATATGCACCTCGTGCATCTCCACGAAGTATAAGATGTGTGGGTGCTGCAACACCTATAAGAGGAAGGACACCATCGTACTGAACACCAGCCTTGAGGGTATGCGTAGAGCTGGCATCTTCCGTAAGTACGGTAATCAGGTGTGCTCCGAGTGCTTCGAGGAGAAGAAGCGACACTTCAAACTGTATGAGATTGAGGAGTGTGTCCATTGCGGTAAGAAATACTCTTGCACTGAAGGGCAGGAGCATCCTAAAAAGTATTGTGAAAAGTGTTGGAACGGTTTCAAGATGTGCGGAGTGTGCCACAAGAAGGAACCGAACATCAAGTCTGTAGTATTCATGGATGAGAATGGTGACAATCACTCAGAGTACATGTGTCAGTCTTGTAAAAACAAGAACGTAATGGAGTGTGATGCTTGTGGTAACAACTACAAGTCCTCCATGAAGACGTTCGTTAAGGGTGCGTCCAAGGTCCACTGTGTATGCCCCAGTTGTGCTGACAAGAAGGAGTGTGCTAACTGCTCCTCCCTGTTTGCTGGTAGTGGAGAGTATTGTCAGACATGTAAGAGGGTTTATATCAACAACAAGTGTTCTTGTGGTATGATCCGAGATCATGAGAGTCACTGTAGGGTATGTAATAGTATGGGTATCTACAGCTACAGTCACAAGCCGAAGATCTTCTACAACTATATCAAGGACAAAGAGATCAAGCGTGGTAATGTGTTCTTTGGCTTTGAGAATGAGTGTACCTTTGGTAGGGATGATGGCAACCGTAACAATGGGTTGAAGAACCTGTATAAGAGCTACGATCCTACGGTACTGGTAGCTAAGAGTGATGGCAGTATTGATGGCTATGGGTATGAGGTTGTATCTCAGCCCATGTCTCTCCTCTACTTCCATCAGCTTGACCTCGGACCTCTCCTTCCTGGTAAACTCAAGAAGGATTCCAGCTGTGGTCTTCACATCCATGTAGGTCGTGATGGTTTCCAGTCGGAAGTTCATCTGTATAAGGTGATCAACTTCCTTCATAGCTGTCCGAGCTTCACCACCTATGTAGCTGGTCGTTCATTCAATGGTTACTGTGCGGGGCTGAAGACTAAACCCTCAAGGCACCTGAAGGATAGTAAGTCAGGCAACACTGAGCGTCGGGCTATGGTTAACCTGACAAATAAAGCAACAGTAGAGTTCCGACTGTTTGCTGGTTGTGTTACTGACTTCGAACTGAGAAGCAAGGTGGAGTTCCTTCATGCACTGATCTCCTTCGAACGTGAGGCACCTATCTCACACTCGAAAGATCTCGATAAGTTCCGGGAGTTTATGGCACACAACAGCAAGACTTACCCGAACGGGTCTGTACTTGTGGCTAAATTTGTTGAGTGATTAAATGCCATAATTGTGGGGCAAAGGTTGAAGAGCATACCAGCATGTACTTCAGGTGCTATGACAATAGGCCTAGTTGGTTTGTATTCTGCTGCCCCACATGCTTACCGGGAAAGAGTACCAGTAACTTCTATATAATTCTTACAATAAAAAGGAAACTATAATATGTGTATTGCGATATTCAAACCAGCAGGAAGAGTACTCACTGAAGCAACCCTCAGAACTTGCTTCAATAGCAACCCGGATGGAGCTGGCTTTGCGTACATTAACACGGACCATCTGGGAGTCAAACGTATTAAGATGTACAAGAGTATGGAGTTCGCACCATTCTATAAGCAGTATGAGAGGGCAACTCGTATAGCCCCTGACTCTGCATTCCTTGTACACTTCAGGATCAAGACGCATGGTCAGAAAGATATAGCCAACTGCCACCCATTTATGATAGACGAGGACACTGTGTTCATTCACAATGGAATCATCGGTGGTGTATCTCGCCACGCTGATAAGTCTGATACAAGAATGTTTAATGAAGAGGTCCTCCGTGAGATGCCTGAAGGGTGGTTGTATAATCCTGCAATCGCTATGCTGATAGAGGAATTCATCGGTGCATCTAAGCTGGCAGTCTTGAGCATCAGTGGTGAGGGATTCATCTTCAACGAGAAGAAGGGTCACTGGCATGAAGGTATCTGGATGAGCAATGACTCCTACAAGGAACGTCCTGTATACACCACTAAGTACGGTGGATATCAGGGTCACTACAATGCACAGCCCAGGACCCTTCCGAATTCAACAGTCAACACAGCAGCATGGTCTATCAATGCTTTCACTAGGGAGGACTGCGAGTATTGCAACCAACCCTTTCAGATCAAGGACATGCATGCCTATGAGGATAAGGATGCACCTATCATGTTGGTTTGTGAAGAGTGTAAGAAGTCTCTTGAGAAGGCTGGTGCTGTAAGCAATAAGAACAAGACAACCATGGCCAAGTACCTTACCGAAGCTAACATCCAGTTGAACAAAGAGAAAGCTATAGCTGCTAAGAAAGTAGCTGCCATAGCAGAACAGGAGGAAGCGTGGCAGGACTATCAAGGGATGTATAACTAATGGTATTCTTTATCAGAACCTCTATACGACCTGAGTGTCCTGAGTTAAACGATAAGGTTGGGTCGTTCTACAGGATAAGGGATGGTGATCAACACCATGACACAGCTATCTCATTTACGTGGAGTATGAGAGGTGGTGTTAGGGATATGAAAAGACTGAAAGTGAAGAGGGTGATATATGGTGTACGTAATACTTCATTGTACAGATGATGCTAGCTTCTGGTATGAGGGGAATCAGAGGAGGTTGTGTGCTGATAAAGCATGCACTCATACTGATACGGACAAGTTCCTCTATATATACCTAATGGTTAGGAGGGTTTTGTGAGATACCTGATACTATACTCAAAGGAGGAACCCACGTATTGGGATCCTAGTTTTAATAGAAGTCTTAGGGCATACAAGGAGAGGCCTTATCCACTAGGATACTCTGTTCCGATATACATCATACTACATATAAAGAGAAGGGTATGACAAACCTTTGGGTTATCTTATGGTGTGCATCAGACCCTACTAGGTGGTGGGAGTGTAACCAAAGAAGGGTTATGATAGAGGAGGAGGTTATAGAAGGAGAGCAGAGTTTGTATATTATCTTAAGGATTAAGAGGAAACTATGAGGTGCTTCTATATCCTACATAATAAGCCGGGTTCTAATTGGTGGTTCCCAACAAATAACAGAAAGATATCTACTATATATTATGGTCTTAATTGCTCTATCAGGTTAAAGGTGAAGAGGAGGTATGAATAAAGCTTGCCCTGAGTGTGGGGAGTTTATGTGTAACTGATCCCTATAATTATCACTTCAGTAACGTGATCACTATATAGACCTTAAAGGGTTTATATTTTAATTCAACTGGAGGGATGATTATGAAAGGTGTTCATTGGAATAAGGCAAGGAAAAGATGGAAAGCGTCTATAAGATCTAGTCTTGGTTGTGTGAACCTAGGGTCTTATAAGGACAAGGAAGAGGCTGGGTTTGCTAGAAGAGCTGGAGAGGAGTGTGTTGATCTATGCAAGACAGCTACAACTGGGATATGTTGTATATGTGGAGAGGTTATTGTACAAGCTAAGAGGGGTCCTAAAAGGACTAAGTTTTGTTCTAAGAAATGTCACTCACTTTGGAAGAGGTCAGATCCTGGTTATGTAGAATGGAAAAGAGAGTACGATGCTACCTATGTTAAGGTGAATGCAGATAGGATAATAAGAAATAGAGAATCTTATAAGGGTACAGAAGGCTATAACGAGACTAACTTCAGACGAAGACTTAAGGTCTTCAATATAACTGAGCAGGAGTTAGAGGATATGATAATTTCTCAAGTTGGAAAATGTGCTATATGTGGTATAGATTTTATTGAGATGTTCTCCATAGATCATGACCATGATACTGGAAAAGCCCGAGGGTTGTTATGCAATTCTTGTAACTCTGGTATAGGATTCTTAAAAGACTCTAAAGATACTTGCATTAAGGCTGCTAAGTATTTGGAATCATATGAGTAATCTCCAATGCCCTATATGTTTTTCTCTTGGTAGAGATAAAACTAAAGATCACTTATGGTTGATGAAGGATGGTGTAACACGAGCATGTCTGAAACCTTATCATCCTCCTTATTATGAAAGGGACGGAGAGTTATGTAAACCACCTACTAATGGAGGGGAGATGGAGATAGATGAAGTAAAGAGCCTCCCGTTTTATGGTAACCCTGAAAGGCTTGTCAGTGCTGAGACACACAAACACTTCAAGATCAGGACTGAGTTATCAGAAGCTACAGGTGTACCAGTAGCGATCTATTATCCTGAGACACATCAGGGTAAGTTCATTGGGTATAAGAAAAGATCCTTGCCTAAAAAGTTCTCGAGTATAGGAGAACAGAAGGGGAAGGTTCCGGATTATAGTGGGCAGTTCTGCTGCCCCCGTACTGCAAAGAAGCTGCTGATTGTAGGTGGTGAGGAGGATATGTGTGCTGCCTATGAGATGCTGAAGACTAGGTATCCAGAGGTAGAGCCAGCGGTAGTATCGTTGCCAAGAGGAGAGGAGTCCTCATTGGCTACAGTCACAGAGAACCTCGAGTTCCTGAAGGGCTTCGAGGAAGTGATCATCGCTACTGACATGGATGCTGCTGGTAGAGCAGCGGTAGCTAAGTATGCACCCGTCATTGGAGAGAAGGCTAGAGTCTTAGTCCTCTCAGAGAAAGACTCCAGCGATATGCTGGTAAAGGGAAAGCAGAAGGAGTTCATCAATGCTTACTTCAACGCCCGTGAGTACCGTCCTTCAAATATTGTTGCTGTATGTGATATTCTGGACGATACTATTAAGCCTGTTCCGTGGGGTTTGTCTTATCCCTTTGAGAGACTCACGAAACTCACGTATGGACTTAAGGAAGATGAAGGGGAGATCATAGGTATAGGTGGTGCTCCTGGTGGTGGCAAGTCAACCCTCGTAAGGCAGATACAACAACACTTGATGTTCGTACACAATAAGAACATTGCAGTCTTTGATATCGAGGAGAAGGCTAAGGGTGCATTGAAGCACCTGATAGGTGGTATCATGAACAAGCCTATCCACAAACCTGACTGTGTGTATGACATAGATGAAGCACGTAGGATAGGTGAGCTGCTCGATGGGAAGGTGCAGTTCTATGATGGACTCACTGAAGATTGGGAAGAGGTTAAGGATAATATCAGATACTTCGCCAGTAAGGGTATCAGGATATTCTTTATTGATCCTTTATCTGCATTGGTTGAGCACCTCTCAGCATCTGAAGGTAATCAAGAACTCGGTAAGGTGATGCGTGATATGCGAAGGTTTCGAGTTGAGCAAGGACTGACATTCTTCCATGCTAACCATCTTAATAACCCTTCAGGTGGTAAGGATCATGGTGCTGGTGGTGAGGTATATGGATCACAGTTCTCTGGTAGTAGGGCACAGTGGAAGTATTCTACTGCACTATGGGGTCTGAGTAGGGATCAGTTAGCTGAGTCTATAGAGGATAGGAACAAGTGTAAGTTATCTATCATCAAGGATAGATTAGGTGGTAACACTGGTCACATCCCATTGAGGTACAACAGAGAGTCAGGTAAACTTGAAGAGGAGTTTTGTGATGACGAGTTTTAAGTTCTGGTTTTGTAATAAGCCCTGACGTGATACTCTAAACCCATCGGGATGGGTAGGGATGTTCTATGTACAATCACATATGTACCTTGGGCATGGAGAACCTATAAAGCAGCGTCTAGGTTTAGCTCATGGTGGGTTTATCTTGAAGAAGAAACTTGTAGAGCTGAAGATTAAGAGGGTGCTATGATACACTTCACGATGCTGTATGGGTACTATGATTGGCACTGGTCAATGATGAGACAGATTAGAATCTATCAACAACCAACAGCTCCGAAAGCACGTGAAGGCTTCCATCCACTGAAGGTGAAGAGGCGTCTATAGAGGAGTTAAGCATGGTTCTAAAAGACTTAATAAGTATCAACAAATAATGCGACTCGTTTTCGATTTAGAAGGTAACGGATTGTTGTATGATATCCACACCATACACTGTATAGTGGCTAAGGACTTGAAGACTAGAGAGGTGTTCAAGTTCAGACCACATCAGATAGAGGAAGGCCTTGCCTTACTTAGTAGTGCCGAGCAGATAGTAGGACACAACATCTGCGGGTTTGATATACCAGCTATCAAGAAGTTGTATCCATCCTTCACTCATAAGAAGCTGAAGGATACTCTCTGTATGTCCAAGCTATTTAATCCCGAGAGATTCGGGGGTCATTCTCTTGAGTCATACGGAGAGCAGTTCAGGAGAAGCAAACCAGTACATGAGGATTGGTCAGTGTTCTCTGAGGATATGTTGTTCAGGTGCTCAGAGGATGTAGAGATAAATGTAATGACCTATGAGTACCTAGTAGAAAGGTACTGTCAATCATGGAACTGGATCAGGTCTCTTGAGATAGAGCAAGACTTCGCTATGTATCGTGCAGCTCAAGAGATCGAGGGTGTCGATATAGATGTTGGGCTGGCTGAAGATCTGATAGTCAGGATGGATACTGAGATCGCTGAGTTGGATAAGCTGCTGTATGAGGTGATGCCTATGAGGGTGATCGGTGTTGGTAACTTGGATATAGGGACTCTACCATTCAAGAAGGATGGAACATATAATGAGGCCACTAAGAAGTGGATAGCTAATGAGGAAATCGTTTCACCTTCTGATGATGTACGGTGATCAGGATTTCACTAGGAATATATACTCAGTAAGCACGGCTAGTTTGTACGATGATGAGTACTCTAGGTGGAGAAAGCTAACGATTAAGAGGAGACTATGATATTCTATATGATACGAGATAAGGTTGAGGGATTAAAGGATGGTGTTTATTTCTTATCAGATATGAATCCTATGTGCAAAAGCGTCTACCCAATCCACTCACTCTCTAATCTAGGTACTAGAACCAGAGGATACTTCAGGGGTGGAGGATACTACATCCATCCAGAGATGCATTGTGTGGCACTAAAACTAAAGAGGGCTATATGAGTGTGTGGTTCTTTATCATAATGTGGAGAGGTAGCCCTGATAGTTCTTCGAGAAGTATAACTACAGGTAGCTGTAAGGACTACTACATCGACCCGTTCATAGGACTAAAGGTTAAGAGGGTGGTGTGAACTTTTGGATTGAGGTGTATGATGAGGACGATTGGTTCATTAATGATGAGGGAGAGTTAGAGGAGGATTACGAAGAGTATGAAGATGGTTGTCCTAATCTTATAGCTTTCTTAAAGGATAACAAGATAGATAAATGTTTACTACATTTTTGGTGGTAATGAATTGAATATACGAGGACCTTATTGTAAGATCAAGTACGAACGAATCAACCTCAATAGTCATGAACAAGTAAAAGCATTCTTACTATCTGTTGGTTGGGTTCCTACTCAGTTCAACTATAACAAGAAGACTAAGGAACCTACATCACCTAAGCTAACTGAGGATTCATTCGACTCTATTCAAGGTAAGACAGGCCAACTAGTAGCTCGAAGGAACGTCCTTGTACATAGAAGGAGAACCATCGAGAACATAAAGGACCCTGAGAATAAGGGTATCCTTTCTAAGGTAAGGAGTGATGGTAGGGTATCTGCTGAAGGGATGCCATGTGCTACACCTACTGGCAGGACTACACATAGTGGTGCTGTCTGTAATGTACCAAAGGCTGACCCTAAAGTAATCTACGGTACTGAGATGCGGTCCCTCTTCAGGGTGTGGGCACCTTATGTAATGATAGGTGCTGACCTCAAGGCTATTGAGGCTAGGGTCACAGCACACTGGGCCTCACTGTTTGATGGTGGTGCCTATTGGGATGTGATAAACTCTGTTCCTGATCTTCATCAGTACAACGCTGACCTCATCCAAAGTACTAGAAACACTGCGAAAAGTTTTCAATATGCGATCTTCTACGGAGCTAGAGCACCTAAGCTTTCGAGAATATTAGGGTGCTCTGAAGAACAAGCTGAGATATATATTGATAACTTTTGGTCTGGTAATCTAGGAGTCAAGATGATTGTAGATTATCTTACTAAATTCTTTAAGAAGAATAAGTATATTGTAGGTCTCGATGGTAGAAGAATTCAAGTACGTCAAGAGTATAAGCTTCTTAATACAGCTATTCAAAGTACAGCTGCACTTATATTCAAGATGTGGTTAATCAATACAAATAGGATGATTGAAAGTTCAGGAATCTACTGCAGACAAATGCTGGAATACCACGATGAGGCTGGTTATAGGTGTCTTCCTGATCATGCAGAAGAAGCATCTCGTATAATTAAACTTGGTGCTAATATGGTTCAAGACCAGTTGAATCTAATTACTCCTATAGATGCTGATGTGAAGATAGGTATGACGTGGGCTGACGTTCACTGATCCATACACTATATAGGTTATAGTTCGTAGGGATAATCTTAAGAGTTATAACCTAAACCTAATGGTGGTGCACTATGGATCAGAACTATTACTCGTATCATGTTACGACTAATGGAGAAGTTTTCAATAAGTTTGGTGGTATTATTAAATCTTATGATAATGGGAGAGGGTATTTAATTGTCAACATTAATACAGATAAGAGAAGGGTATGTAAAGCTATACATAGGCTGGTTGCTGAGGTGTACCTACCAAACCCATATCATCTATCAGATGTAGACCATATAGATGGAAACAAGTTAAACAATAATCTTGATAATCTTAGGTGGTTATCTCATGGAGATAATATAAAACACTCTTATAATTCTGGGAGGAGAAGCGCTAAAGGTTCAATGAATGCAAGATCTTTATTAGTAGAAGATGAGGTTATTGATATAAGATTCTTAATATCTATCGGTTATAGATTAAAGTGTTTAGTATCTTTTGGTTATCCGAAAGGATCAACACTTGGTATCTTATCTGGAAAGAATTGGGGAGATGTACATTGAGGAAGCTATTGTTTATAATAGGATTTACTAATAGGAAAATAATTTGTCATATATCAGATATTGGTAGTCGTCGTTTTCTAAAGTCTAAATCTGGATTACAATCTTATAGGATCCTAAAGGTGAAGGAGTTCATACAATGATACACTATATAAATAATATAGGCTATGCAATTTAAGTACATGTTGTTTGTTGGGGTATATGACAATAGACTTAATAGAAGTATGTATGGTCAACCAATGTCTAAAGATATAGAGGAGTTTGTACACAACAGACCTGAAGTCTATGCGGTGCTGAGGGTGAGGAGGGTGCTGTGAAGATGTTCCTCCTCGTAGTTAATACACTCAGTAGTAGTAGGAGAGAGATCATTACAGTACCATACAATGAGGTTGATCATGCGTATATCTTAAGGAGCCCTAAGATATGGAAGTTGCTAACAATTAAGAGGAAGATATGACAGATCAAGAACGTAAGGACTTATGTGAGACATTCTTCGGAATGGTTGAGGTGGTAGTAGATGAGTTCCTATCACGAGAAAGAAACAGAAGGTACTCTAGCCACCGAGATGATCTCATGGGTATAGGTATGGTGTCCTTACGTAAGGCATCACTGAAGTTTGACCCTGATCGTGGCTTCCAGTTTAATACTTATGCATCTAATGCTATACGCTATGAGATGATATGGTTCTTAAAGAAGATACAGAAACAAGAAGAGATGGAGGTCCCTTTCTGTAATGTTGTTGAGACAGATGATGAGCCTAGAACTGAGGATATCTACGAGGAGGGTGATGATAACGAAGGGATCATAGAGGGACTAGCACCCACAGATACACAGGATAGAATCATTTATTATGGGCTTATTGTCCACAGCGATCCTAAAGCTGAGGTTGCTAAGGCAGCCGGAGTAACGATTAGGAAAACTGGCTATATGAAGAAGCGTATCATCAAGACTATCAGATCAAACATGGGAGTTACAATATGAAGACTACTGGAATCGCAATGTGGAGTTACACCAAACAGCCTGATACTAAGTTCGATCCTTGCTGGAGGGTAACTCTTCTCCTGTCAGATGCTGAGGCTAAGAAGCTGAAGGGTATAGGGCTGAAGGTAAAGCGGAACGATGATGATGTCTATGAGTACAAGTTCAAACGTAACGTAGATAAGAAGAAGGGTAAAGAGGTTATCGGAAAGAACCCACCACCCAGAGTAGTAGATGCAGGGAAGAACACCTTCGATGGTATTATAGGTAATGGGAGTATCGTCAATGTACAGTTTGCTCCTTATGCCTGGGAGTATAAAGGTAAGAAGGGGTTGAGTGCTGACCTTCAGGCTATCCAGATCGTAGACTTAGTAGCTTATGCAGGTGGTACTGGTGGTGATCCGAATGCTGATGAGTTCGATGTAGTTGATGGAACTGATGAGTTCTCTGATGAGACAGAGACTGAAGATAACGACGACGATAACGGAGAGTTTTGATGACTGAGAAAATCAGAGAGGGTTCATCTACGTTCGATTGGTGGGTTAAGTATGACGATTCAGGGGAGGCGACTACTATCTCTAAGGATGATCTAGTTGGATATCAAAGCGATTACGTTCGATGTTGGAACCTGATAACTGATAGGGGCTGGAAGAAGGAAGGTGCTAAGTGGGCATCTCCTGATGGTAGATACAAATATAACAATGTCTATGAGGCCTATAGGGCACAGATGCACTGGGAGGAGATTAGGAAATGACAGGCTTCGTACTGTTATGGTGGGTAGTGGGTATGGGTCTGGTGGTTCGTGACTTGCTAAGAGATCAGTTCAAGATAGAGGCTAGTGATCTTATACCTATAGCTTTCCTAGGATTTGCAGGTCCTCTTATGTTCCTAATGAGCCTGATACCAAAAAGAAATGAGTGATGCTATAGCTAACATAGACGGGGATATAGTTTGCTACGCTGTTAGTTCTGCATGCGACGGCAAGCGATATCGTTATAAAGGTCAGGTCTTTGACAGCAAGGTACAGCTTAATAAGATCCTAAAGGCTGATGGTGTGGATGATTCAGCTATAGAAACCTTTTACGAACCTGAACCCTGGGATAAGGTAGCTAAGTCTACTATGTCTTACATAGAGAATATCATCGAGAAGGTTGGTATAGACTATAAGGTACACCTTACAGGCAAGAGCAACTTCAGGTATCAAGTAGCAACAATTCAACCATATAAAGGTAATCGTGTTTCAATTCAAAAGCCCGTTCACTTGGATGCTATTAGGCAGTTTCTTGTGGATAACTATGATGCTTCTGTGTCAGTGGGGATGGAGGCTGACGATACAATAGGCCTAGACCATAGGCCAGGAGTAGATATAGTTGCCACACTAGATAAGGATCTCAACTGTATACCGGGTAGTCATTACAACTGGATGGAAGATAGGTTGTATGAGGTATCAGAACAAGAAGCTGATGCAGCTTTCTATCGTCAAGTAATCACAGGTGATACAACAGATAACATCTTAGGGCTGTATGGTCTGGGTGCTAAGGCTAAGGTACTAGACTATATAAACATATGTGATACTGAAGAAGAGATGTTCAATCTTGTAGCTAAGGAGTATCAATGTAGGTTTGGTTCTTACTGGAAACAATTCATGTTAGAAAACTGTAAGCTGCTGTGGATCTTACAGAAACGTCAACCCCCTTACGAGGCTAAGTTTGTCGAGAACATATAGAAAGAAAAGAGCATATTGTAGTAAGGAAGATATCGAGGTTAGAAAGAGTTCTATATATAAGTCAACACTGGAGAATAAGGTAGCTAAGGACTACCTTCAGAGTTGTATATATGAACCTAAAGGATCTCAAGTATCTTATACAGTTCCTCACGTATACAACCCAGACTTTGTTCACCCTAATCAGCCTGATATATTACTAGAGGTAAAGGGTTATATGATTAAGGGGTCAGCAGATTGTCAAAAGTATCTAGCAATTATAAGAGACAACCCCGATAAGGAGTTAGTATTCATCTTCAGTGATCCATCAAAACGTGCATATGCTGGCTGTAGGATAAGAAAAGATGGATCCTATCTGAGCTTAGGCGAGTGGTGCTTCAAGAATAAGATTCTATTCTTTAAGGTAGAAGAGATACCAAGCGCTATAAGTAATGGAGAGTGGAGTCTAGAAGATGTGAGGGAATATAAGAGGGGTCTGTATGAAACGGTTTGAGAACAATGCAGTTCTTTGTCTTGGAGATACACATGCACCATATCATCATAAAGATACTCTCGACTTCTTAAGTGATGTCTCGAAGTACTATAAGCCTGATAGGGTGGTCCATATGGGTGATGTACTTGATATCTATTCCGTTAGTTCTTATCCTAAATCTATTGAGCATAAAGATACTTGGACTGATGAGCTTAAGAAGGGGAGAAAGTTTGTACAGGATCTAGCTAAGATCTTTCCATCCTTAGATATCCTATCTTCTAACCATGACGATAGGGCATACAAAGCATCTCGTATATCTGGTGTACCCAGAGAGTTCCTTCTTCCATACATGGATGTTATAGGTGCTCCTGAAACTTGGAAGCTTAAGAAGGAGTTACGTATCACTGTAGATTCTGATAGGAGTAACTGGTTACTAGCTCACACTCTTAGTGGTGGTGCGGCTAGTGCAGCTAAGACTCTCAATCGTTCTGTAGTATTAGGTCACTCACATACCAAGTTTGGCGCTACTGCATTTAACAATGGGAGTAAGGTGCTGTGGGGTGTAGATGCTGGATGTCTCATCTCAGATAAGGGTAGTCCGTTTAGGTACAACAAAACTCAGTTAGGTAGACCTATAAGGGGTGCTACTATTATTGTGAATGGTATTCCTATTATGATCCCTATGGGTAACTGATGCTCACTAAAGAACAGATAGCATGGGCACATCTTTATGATAACTTCTTCGAAGTAGGTGGTTGTATCTACAAGAAGGACCACAAGTACGAACCCAATGAGGGGGAGATGAACGCCATTCAGTACCTGTGTGATGAGTTCGACTTTACATTCTACCCTGGGAGGATCTGATTGAACCCTAAGTTCTGGATCATAATTGAAATGAGTACTGGTGACTCTTTCGTGGAAGAGTTTGAGACTAAAGAATCGTTGAATGACTTCCTTGTTACCTTCCCTGAGGCTGATAAGATTAGATCCCTTGAGGTTATCTCAGGGTTTAGTATCACCAAGCGGTCTAGGTCTGATGGGAAGTAAGGCTTTCAATGGGTGTCTATCATTCCTTATAGGAGATATAACTAAGAGAGACGACTACTACTTGTTAAACAATTGTGGTAACTCTTACGATATATTTAGTAAGCAAGAGTTAGAAAAGAACTTAACACAGATGACAGAGTCTATCACTGACAAGGATAAATTTGTTCAGTGGTGGGACTGCCATATCCTATAGGAACTATATGAGCCGTAACATTATAAGATATGCTGTAGGTGAGGATCTGGCAAATGGTTGGATATATAATTATAAAGATCTTAAAGATATCCAAAGGAAGGTTGAAGAGAAGTCATATGATATAGATCTTAATACTCTTGAAGCTGTCTTAGAAATCATACACACTGGAGAAAGATTTGAAGATTAAGATACTTGAGGAAGCAGGTTTCAATTGTGCAATGCATGGGTTGGCTAAGTCCTTTGATCGTAAGCCAGAGGATATGCCTAAGGTTGCATTAGGTTTAGCTAATAAAGATAAGGGACATAATAAGTTCCTTGAGAGTATGGTAGTCTGGATGGATATAGATGCACCTCGTTACTGGTGGCAGGAGTTTGATACCTATAGGGTTGGAATGACTAAGCAGTCAGAGGCTACTCTTCATACACTAAAGAATCGTCCACTTCTTCAGGAAGACTTCGAGGATAATATCCTTCCGAGTTACCTCAACTATCTCAACAGTTGTATTGATGGTAATGCTCCTATAGACTTCATAAAGAATGCTTTGCCTGAAGGGTTCCTTCAATGTCGTACAGTCTGTACCAACTATAAGGTGATCAGGAACATTATGGTTCAGAGAGCTAACCATAAGCTGAAGGAGTGGCACTGCTTCTGTGATGCTATGACAAACCTTAAACACTTTGAGTATCTTGGATTGAAATGAGCTTCTCTAACGTATCAGGTAACTGTGCTGTATGTGAACACGAACTCACCATGCAGTTAGATCAAGGTTATGGAGAGTATTACTGTGGTGGTAGGATGGATCCTATGGTAGCACTAATGTCTCATGGTGCTATAGTGGTATGTCCACAGTGTAAGGTAAGTAATGTATTCAAGACAGATTTCTTAGGAGATCTTTACCTGGAGGTGTATGATGTGCATTAAGGTTATGAAGTTAACTGAAGACGCTACCATCCCAACTAAAGGATCTATATGGGCTGGTGCCTATGATCTCTATAGCACCGAGGATGTTCTATTAGTCCCAGGAATGAGCGAGGTTATAGGTACAGGCATCGCATTAGAGATTGACAAGGGGTGGTTAGGACTACTCTCCCATCGTTCGTCTTTGGCCTTTAAGATGGATTCTGTGGCATCTCTCGGGCTAATAGATTCGGATTTTAGGGGGGAGGTTAAGGTTAAGGTATTTAATCTCGGGATGAGTGGAGTGCATATTAAGAAGGGTGATAGGTTCGCACAGATAACATTCGTTCCTCACTACACAGGAGATCTTCTTGAAACAGATAAACTCTCAGAAACTATTAGGGGTGCTGGAGGTTTCGGCAGCACAGGGAAGTGAGATTATTCTGTACCTCATTTGATTGCCTAGTACGAACTTGTTCATTCCATAGGTGTCATCTATCCAGAAGGGCCAGGGTATTTGACTGGACTGATAGGAAGGATATCTGTGGGATGTACAAGAGTCGTAACAATTGGAGAACATTTTATACACCACCAGAAAGGGATGAAATCTTCCTAAGGATATGTGATTGTTGCATAGACTTTAGTGGGTATGATGAAACTTCTAGTACCTGTAGAGGGTGCTTAGATATATATTCTGTTACTGGAGAAACAAATGAAGAAGAAGACTGTGATTAGAAAGTTGACTGCAGTAGCTAACACTATTACTGCTGAGATTTCTAACCTTGACGAGTTGCTTGAAGAGGTAGAGGAAATGATGGAACTGCTTGATGCTGAAGATGATGAAGATATGGAGGAGCACTATTAATGCCTACCTATTCCTATACCTGTAAAGATTGTAACCATGAATGGGAAGAGCTACTTCCTGTAGCACATAGAGATAATCCTACAGACATGCCATGCCCTGAGTGTTCTAGCTTTCACATCTCTAGGGGTGTGGGGTGTGCTGGCTTCCAGCTTAAGGGGTTCTGTTGGAGTAAGGATAACTACTCACGCACACTAGGAGACGATCCTCGTGGTGTACATGCACATGTAATAGACGAGAACAATGCCATCAAGTGATTGGACATATCATAGGTATGTAACAACAGATACATCTTCTTCATCATCAACAACTAGTACAGTCTATGGTGAGAGGATGTATAGGGAAGCTGTTGAGAGAATGAGAGAGCGCTATGTAGACCCTGAGTGGGCACGTCAGGTAGTGGATCCTCCAGAGGTAAACATAGTTGAAGAACCTATGGAGTTTCATGTACCTCCAGAGTTCCTACGTGTTAGGGCTGTTCGAGTACCAGTACAAGAGGATAGGTACTATAAGGGTAGTCACCCATTCAAACTCTTAGCCATGAAGGAGAAGGAGATCAGTGAAGATAGATAGAGTACTAACACCCGCTGAGTGGAAACGTGTGATGAACAATAAGCCTTATCAAGATGCTAGTGATCCTATCTATACTACTTGGTATGGAGATAAACCTTCTGAAGGAATTGATGGCCCTCCAGGTGGTAGCACCCCGTCTCAGTATGGGTTACCTAAAGGTGCTATAGACCTACAGGATCTGATAGAGTATAGAGAGATGAACTTTGCACTGGGTAATATTTTCAAGGCTTGCTACAGGATGGGTTCATGTAAGCACTCTGATAAGGTACGTGAGTTGAATAAAATTATCTGGTTCGCTAATCGAGAACTGGAGAGGGAGCAGCTAGGATAGTGGATGTTACATTACCTCAGGTGATAGTTGTTATTATAATAGCCCCTATCATGTGGTGGTTCTTTATAGAGAGGAGAGTTGTTTGAACGGAAAATATAGTATATCAGATAGGTGTGGAGATACGGTACACGACTGGACTATACTCAATACTGAGAGGTTGGTAGGGGATAGGTGCTATCAGTTGTGGGAGGTTGAGTGTAAATGTGGTTTCAAAAGATTCATACAACCGTCTACACTGTTTGGTAAGAACTCACCAAAGTCTTGTCGGAAGTGTAATGGAGGTAGCAAGCGGGGGAACAATAGCCCACATTGGAAGGGTGTTGAAGAGGTTCCTTATTCTGTTCTGTCTAAGATACGAAATACATTAAACCGTAGTAGAGTATTAGAGTGCTCTATATCTATTGACGATTTAGAGAGTCAGTGGGTCAAGCAAGGTGGGAGATGTGCATTGAGTGGGATACCTTTATGCTTCTCTGAAGTGCAGTATACAAATCCTTCTAAAGAAAGGGGAAACGCTTCAGTTGACAGAATAGACTCTAGTGTTGGATATGTCTCAGATAATATTCAGTTTGTTGATAAGCGTATAAACATAATGAAACAGGATATGGACCAGAAGGAGTTTATAGATTTGTGTAAGAAGATCTCGGAGTATGATAATGAATGACTATATGCGCTACATCCACATCAGTAAGTACGCTAGGTTTAGAGATAAGCTTAAGCGTAGGGAAACATGGGGAGAAACGGTTGATAGGTATGTAGAGTTCTTCCTGGAAACTGGTGTCATCACAGATGAAGAGGCCACCACCATAGGTGACTCTATCTTCAATATGCAAGTGATGCCTAGTATGAGGGCCATGATGACTGCAGGCAGAGCCTTGAAGAGGGACAACCTTGCAGGGTATAACTGTGCTGGTATCTCAGTCGATAGCCCTAGAGTATTCGATGAGATCTTCTACATCTTGATGAACGGTAGTGGTGTAGGGTTCTCTGTTGAGAGACAGTTCATTAATCAGATGCCTACTGTAGCTGAGAGCATGCATAGCACAGATACCACCATCTTAGTTCAGGATAGTAAGGAAGGTTGGAGCAAGGCATTGAAGGAACTGATAGCCCTGCTATACAGTGGAGACGTACCTAAGTGGGACCTCTCACTAGTAAGACCTGCAGGTGCTAGACTTAAAACATTCGGAGGTAGAAGTAGTGGCCCTGAACCCTTGGATCTACTCTTTAGGAAAGTGGTTGCGCTTTTCAATAGGGCTATTGGTAGGGAGCTTAATAGTCTGGAGTGTCACGATCTTATATGCCAAATTGCTGATACTGTTATCGTCGGAGGCGTTAGGAGGTCTGCTTGTATCTCTATGTCTAATCTTACTGATGACCGCATGCGGCGCTGTAAGACTGGGGAGTTCTACCTGACAGATCCTCAGAGATTCTTAGCTAACAACTCAGTGATGTACACTGAGAAGCCTGACCTTGATTCATTCCTTGGTGAGTTCAGGAGTATGTACAAAAGTAGGGCTGGTGAACGTGGTATGGTTAACCAGAAGGCTTTACTTGAGAAGGCTGTAGGTTGTGGTCGTGATCCTGAGATGCACTACATACTGAACCCTTGTGGTGAGGCTATCCTCCGTAGCACTGGAGGGTTGTGTAACTTAACTGAAGTAGTTATCAGGCCTGAAGATACAGTAGAGTCTCTTGTAGAGAAGGTTAGGATTGCTACCATTATCGGTACACTACAGTCAACACTGACAGACTTCAGATACTTACGTAAGGTTTGGAAGAAGAATGCAGAAGAGGAACGTCTGCTTGGTGTAAGCTTCACAGGTGTTATGGACAACCCGATGATGTGTTGTTCTACACCATACGCTAGTGCAGTCTTAGTGAATACCCCCACAGGGGATAGGTACTTCTTCTCACTATCTGACGTACTCGTATACTTAAAGGAGGTAGCTCGATCTACTAATGACGAATGGGCTGAAAGACTTGGCGTTAATCCTTCTAAGCAACTTACTCTTATTAAGCCTAGTGGTACTGTATCTCAGCTGGTCGACTCCAGTAGTGGGATGCACCCAAGGTACAGCAAGTTCTTTATCCGTAAAGTTACACAAGATAATAAAGACCCTCTTACTCAGATGCTCATTGACCAGGGCGTCCCGCATCAAGTGAAGGGCGATAAGACTTACTTTGCATTTCCTATCAAGGCACCTGAAGGTTCTGTTACTCAGGATCAGATGGGACCTATAGAGCAGCTAGAGTTATGGAAGATCTACAGGGACTACTGGTGTGACGGTAACCCTAGTCAGACTATCTACTACACTGACCAAGACTTTACAGAGGTACAGGCATGGGTCTGGAGGAATTGGGATTGTATTGGTGGACTATCATTCTTCCCAGTAGATGACTCAGTGTATGATATCAACCCTTATACCCCCTGTGATGAGGGTACGTGGGAGTTGCTATCAGCTCAGTTCCCTGTGATTAACTGGGAGAAGCTAAAGGATTATGAGAAGGAAGATAATACAATATCCTCACAAGAATATGCTTGTGCAGGTGGAAAGTGCGACTTGTAAAGCCTATTAACAAAGGATAGTTATTCATGAGTCAAGAGTTTAAGAGAAGTGTTGTACTGTATTCAGATGATTGCATAAAGCTTCACGGTTGGAATACAGACTGTGGAGATCCTATCCTTGTAATACCTCCTCATGCGGGGAGGCATGGTTGTATTACTCAAAGGCTGATAGATGGTATAGCATCTTGTAGCAGAGCTGTGTATACTATGGAGTTACTGCCGGCCACCTCTAAGACCTGTAAGCTGGATGTACTAGGTCTTGTAGGTAAGATGAAGATCTGTGTAGATACAATAGGTAACAGCCCTTTAGACATCGTAGGAGTCTGTCAGGGTGGTTGGCTCTCAGCTATATTCATCTCTCTGTATCCAGAGACAGCTAAGAGCTTCTCGATGTTTGCATCTCCTATTAACACCAAGACAGGTGAGGATAACTCTATAGAGGACTATTGCTCTAAGGGTTCCTTAGATTACCACAAGGGTGTAGTTGCCCTCAATGGTGGTATCCAACTAGGTTCATTGCAGTGGTTAGCGTTTGCTATCTCTAACCCTATGCCTACCTTCTTCACTAGGTACTACAACCTCTATGTTCACTTCCTTAGATGTGACTCAAATAGTATAGATAAGTGGATTGCTGAGAACAACTGGTATGACAGCCCTATAGACCTGCATGGTGGATGGTTTATAGAGGCCCTAGATAATCATTTCTTTAACAACAGGTTGTACGATGGTACTTGGGTTCTCTCAGATGGTAGAGTTCCTAAGTTAGAGAACATCACATGTCCCCTTCATATCTATACGGGGGAGGATGATCAGATTACCCATCCAACACAGGCTTTAGATATTATCAATAAGGTTTCCTCGAAGGTGATAACCACTAAGAACTTTGAGAAGGCTGGACACACTGCAGTATTTACTCGTGGAAGTTGTATAGATTATTTCTTAAAGAAAGTAATAACTATATAGACTATAGTACTAACCTTTCGTATTTATCAATATCAATTAAGGAGAAATGATGGCAGGTATTAGAGACATTATTGAAGCAGGTAAGCAGTCTAAGGCAGCAACCACTAGCCCTGAAGCTATGCGAGGTACGATGGTTACTAAGGCAGCTGAGAGGGTGAAGGGAGCTAGGTCTAAAGCTAAAAGGTCTTCTATAGCTAATACAGTGAGGGCAGCTAAGCCAGCTACCCCCCCTAAGATGGGCGCTATAGGTGCTATGGCTGCTGCAGGTAAGGCTAATACTGGTGGTAACTCTACAGCAGCTAGAGAGGCTAGGAGAGCACAGGTAGGTGGTAATACTATAGGTGCTCAAGTATCTGAAGCAGCTAAGATGATGAAGGTAAAGAGGACTAGGAAGAAACGAACGATGTAATACAAACAAAAAGGGCCTATAGGATTCATTTCCTATAGGCCCTCTGTCGTTCTAGCTATCCGTTATGCGTTAATAACACAAGCCTCTGATCTCCAAGCCTCACCAGTGGGCATTAACAGAGATACATAATAAGAACCTGCAGCACCTGTAAGGGTCATGTTGAGTTCTCCAGATCCATCAGCAACCCAGAAGAAGATAGACCCGGTTACAAGGGTATTGATAGTGCCCTTACTCAGCGTAGCTACTGACGTAATTGCAGTCCCTAGCGTGTTGATAGAGGTAGAGATGTACCCAAGACCACTCAAGATTGTACCAGACTCAATAGCCTCGCTGACATTAGCAAGCGTAAAGGTTGCTGCACAAGTACCAGATGCTGGTACAGTAGCAGTAGTGAAGTGAGTAGGAACTCCATCAAGTGTGTTGATCTCAGCAGCGATAGCTGTAACACCATCGAGGATATTCAGCTCAGCAGCAGATGCCGTAACGCCAGCTACTGTGAGTGGTGCGTACAGCTCAGTGAAGTTTGCATTAAGCTGGTCACGCTCGTCACTGTTAATAGATACGCCTTTGATTTCTTGCCTTGCCATTTAATCAATCTCCTTGAAATTTAGATGATTCTGTTGAAGAACCTATTGTGTCTATCTGATAATGAATGTCAAACTCTTTCACTAGTACATCACCTGTTACTACGTTATCTTCCCTATAGAGTTTTATATCTAGCATAGAAGACATTCCAGTAACTGGACATACTATATTTGGAAACTTAGCTAACTGATGTATACTACCTGATGTGTAAGTGTACACTAAAGTGCTGGTAGCTATTGTAGTGAATGCACCTATTGCACTTTCACCCATATCATACCACCTATAGCTCATCTTAAACACAGGTACTGTAGCTGCTGACTGAATAAAGTGTACATGAGGAACTATATCAGTACCTATACTGTATGCATGAGGCATCTGTACATTAATATATGTTATCTCAGTGGCATCATTCTGTGGGAACAGAAGACCTACATTCGTATAGTCGAAGTCAGGTTTACTAGTAGCCCCTAGCTTCGTAGTAGTAGCAGGAAACCTAAGATCTTCCCATACAAGTTCTTGTAAAACTATTGTACAATTAGTTCCGCAATTGATTGTAAGATTACCTGTTGATTGTATCTCCCCCACTACGAGTGGTTGTACTCCAAGATCTACAGGACCTGTAGCTCCAGTATAAGGAACCTTATCACTATAGATCTCAGTAAAGTTTTCATTGAGCTGATCCCTAACATCACTAGTAATGCTAGTACTCTTTATCTCCTGCTTAGCCACTCATATCACCTCCCACCCTGAATAGTTCAGACAACTCTCTAGCTCTATTAGGAACCTGCCTAGCCCACAAACTGTTAAGCATCTGCTTAGATGCCTCCTCGTACTTACCCTCCCCCATAAGTCTCAAGGTGGTCCTGAACTTATACAGACCATCAACCCCTAGATTGTAAGCCATGTTTATTAAGACTTCCTGCCTTACAGGCGATAGATCATCCCAGAAGTATAAGGATCTACTCAACCTTTCCTGTATCTTCTTCACTCTCATATCAAGTAAGTATGCAGCTTCCTCTTCTGTGATACCAGCCTCTAGATTCAGTCCGTATCCTATAGTCCATACTCCGACAGAATCCTTATACATCTTCTCTCTGAATCCTTCATGCCTCTTTAGCATCTCATGCACAGTATCACCTACTATTACTTCTGGAAGACTCCAGCCTTATTAAAGAGTGCTACAACCTTAGCAATGACTACCTCAATAGATGGCCACATAGAACTTACATTCTCATAAGCAGTCTCCATGATATCCCTAATCAACTGCAACTTATCTTTACCCATACCACTAACAGGGAGTGCCTCTTCGATAGCCTTCATAGCGGTGAAGAGTGCGGGTAACATCTTGAGTAACATCAGTAACTTTTCCATTATTTAACTCCAGCATCTTTAGTTGTAGCTACTGATAAGACAGAGTTACCAAGGAAGAGGAGGGTTGCTATTGCAGCTCCACCTTCTACGATCTGTTCATCAGTAAACGGAAGATCCACTCCTAGGAACTTTAAGATACCTACAGTGAACGTTAATACGACAACGCATATGCTGGTAAGGGCCTGCCTGTTCGCCCACGTAGAGGCGTTCTTAAGCTCTTTACCAGCACGTACTGCTTTCCATAGGTCAACTACTATCATTTCTTCTTCCTCTTCTTTAGTAGTGACTTAATAATCTTCAGCACCTTAAGGATATTGATCTTAATACCTACGATCTTATCCTTAGGGTGAGGACTATACTCGTTCATTAGTCGTTAGTAACAGTTATAGTTTCATCTGAGACCTCGGTAGCGGGGTCAAGAGCTGGCTCTCCAGTAGTGTTGACAGGTGCTACAGGGTCTGAACTAAAGCCACCACTCGTAGTAGCTGTACCCTCTTCTCCAGTGTTGCTTACATCAGTGTTAGTCTCTGTGTTGCTTCTAGTATTCGAGATGGTTGAGTCACCACCCTCGGTATTAACTGTACTGGTAGACCCTGCATTCTTTCCTATAGAGTCTACGATCTCTGTAGCACCCCATACACCAAGACCGATCTTAGCTACACCACCTGCTACACCCATACCACTTCTAAGAGACTCATTCTTCTGTGCGACCTCTTCCTTCATAACATCAAACAGGTTGCTGCCTTCCCCGCAAGGGTTAGCTGACTTACCTGTAGCCATTCCTACAAGGATAGCTGTCTGCTGCTGTACCTTAACCATCATACAGTCTCTAGAATCCATACCAGTGCAGTCTACCTTCTGTGACTCAGCATAAGCCTTCATGCATTCAGCACGACCAGTCTCTTGAGCAGCTGCCAACTGACCCATCTCAGGGCCTACATCATAAGTAGCTCCACAACCAGTAAGCATGAAGAGGGCTACCAACATCCATAAGAATCTCATATTATCACCTACATGAAATGTTTACATACTGGGAACTGTTCCCGTATCTAGCGTGGATATAAGGTCCACCATGACTTCCCTTCTTCCAGACGAAACCCTTGTTACTCCTATTAGCTTTCTGAGCTACAACATAGTAAGTACCTCCGCCCGAGAAGACCACCTTGCACACCTTACCATACTTAGACATAGGTCCTGGGATTCTCCAAGCCTGTCTCCCACCATTACGAGTACCGTATGTCTTGAAGGAACCTTTACCGCTATAGGTGTAGGAACCATACTCATCACTCATACCTTCATCTACAGATACTGCACTCCCATCTACAATACCATCAGCCTCATAGTCTGACTCTACTGCAGGTTCATTCAGGATCTTATCATCATCATCCTGCTCCATAGGGTTATATACCTGATTAGTATCTGAGACACTTGCATGAGGTTTATCCCCATTAGAGCAACCAAACATAGACACTAAGAACACTAGTGCTAGTACTTTAAGTAGTTTCATTTTGATATAATGTTATTAATCTTAGGTTTCGGACCCCAGTCATTCAGCACATAGGGTTCAGATTGTGGTGACTCTGTTCCATCAGAAAACAAAGCTGATAGTGTAAATGATGTGAACCTCTTTATCAAAACAACAGAGCATGCTCCTGTTCTGATAGTAGGTATACTCCACTCACATGCTGGTAGAGTTTCCTGATAAAGCTTGAACCCTGATACAGTTAGGTCTGTTGGTACTTCATACCACCAATCTACTGTTATGTTTCTTTGCCACCCAGGTGCAGCTGAAGCAGCTACAGGGATTAGGAGACATGTAAGTAATGCTAGAACTTTAAGAATCTTCAAGTGAACACCTCATTATATTAGGGACTTCTGTACCTGTTTCAGCATCTGTAGTGGGCTGCCAGACTATAGGCCAGTCAGCAATCACATTCGCCAGAGTTGCACCAAGATACTCTCCAACCAAGGACTTCTTCTTATCTTTGGCAATCTCTGGCTTCTCCTTTCCTTCTGCAATCTCTGCCTCGATCTCTGCCTTGATCTTCTCCTTCAGTACCGACAGGTTTGGCAGCTTATCAGCCATCAGGTCAAGGTAGACCTGGTTGGCTGCAAGTGCTGCCTCTGCTTCAAGGTTTAGATCAAAGGACTCTGCATGATCTACATCATCTATTGCAGGGTCGTTAGCCAAGAACATGATGAATGTTATAGCCTTGACTGTGCTGTCAGCAGCTACATATGTCCCACAGGGGAATGAGTTCTCCCAAGTCTTCCCGTAGAGTTTCCTTTGAGTAGCTGGATCAGTGACATAGTATCCTGTGAGGTGCTGTCCTCTATCTAGTTTCATATCTCATACCCCACAACCTTCAATATCTCCGCATCAGAACATGACTTGCCCCAAAATTGCACCTGCCGGAAGCCTATAGGCACAGTGAGTCCATAGCCGAAGCGGAGGTGCGTCAAGGGGTTCATGCTGCCATCGTAGGCTGCCCATGTACCCCAGACGATGTTTGCATCTATGGCAACCATTGCCGAACTGTAGCGACGACAGCCTGCCCTGAAGTGAGTTTTGGCTACGTTGGTTTGGACCACTCGGAGGTGGATTTCTCCTCTGGACCATGTTGCAACTAATTGCGGAGTTGAAGAGCCATCGAATGTGCCAACTATTTTATAACTGCCCCCGATATTCTGTGCATAAAGCCCACCAGCGCTATGATTTGCGTAAACAATTGGCACCGCTACCCCCACTCCAAGCTCTGTATTTGCTACACCCATCCACGTAAGGGCGCACATAGTAAACGCCGCGCCAGCACTGAGCGCAGCAGTCATCGCCGCATTCAGCGGGATAGCCATGCCATTCCCGCCCGAGGTCGCTGCGGTTGATACAACCGACACAGAACCTGTCGTACTCCTGACATACGGCAGAGAATATGCACCGAGGACAAGTTGAGGTTGCCATACCGAGACAGTGCCGGTTGCTACAGCAGATGCACCAAGACCAAACCTGAATATGGCCGTATCGCCAACCGCGCCAGCCGTGACCTTTACGGACAATTTGAACGTGCCAGCAGCAGGAACGGCAGTCTCGTCAGCAATGACAACTCCATCCTTCATTACAACGATGGTTCCGCCAGTCAGCGAACAATACTCAAGGTCGGCATACCGCAGCACTCCGTCAGTCGTGACCATCACATCGAAGGTATAGACCGCCAAAGCTGCGACTGCTTGCGATAGACTGAGATATCCCCTTGATGCTGTACCGCTGAAGGTCAGTTTATTCTCACCCTCAATATCCGTTACAGCCATCGTCGGGGAATCAACAACTGTATATGTCCAGCCTGTCGGAGTCGTACCCGGAGAGCCTGCAACCGCTCCAGCAAATACTGAGTTGTTGCCAAGTTTTGTGAAGGCAGGATGAACCATCACTCCCTTATTGGGAGTGTTGTATGGGAATGCTACCAAGTTGCCATTCTCGTCCGGGACGGTGCCTGCTGCTGAGGTTACTATCTGGGGGCCTACGGCTGACCTTGTAGGTGTCCTAGCATTCCACATAGATATAAGACCTGAAGGAGTCATAGAACCTTTGTTACTACTATCAACACCGTATATATTAGGGAACACCTTACCAGATGTCTTACCATATATCTTACTCATCCCGCCCTCTAGCTACCTTTACATATACACCAGCATTATTAGCTACACCAACCAACCTAAAGTATACACCAATAGCTGACATGAATATAGTCTGAAAAGTGTTAGCACTAAAAGATCCGTCAGGAAAATCAGTCCATGCAGGTGCTGGTAGGGCTGCAGTCTTATTAAGAAGATACTGTAACTTAACAACCCCTGAGGTTAATCCCTGAATAACAAGATCACAATATCCAGTCACATGAATTTCGGGAGATGTACCACCAACACCAAGAACAACGTCCATATACGTATAGTTCATTTAGTTTCCTATTATAAGAGTTACAACAATTGGGATTATAAAGGTTGCTATAGCTATAGCACCTAAAGCCTTATTCATAAATGCCTTCTGATTAGCTATCTCTAAATCTTGAGCTGCCTCCTTGATATCCTGTTTCTCCATTATTGTATCTATTCTTTGATTCATCCTATGTAACTCGTTAAGGTTTTCAGTCAACTTGATTATTGAGTTCTCTAAAACCTGTTGACTTCTCATAAGCTCTAGGTTCATAGATTTGATTTCTTTTACAGTCTCAACCATAAACAGGTGAGCTTCACAATCTTTAGATGTACAATCGGACATTAGGTAATTTCCTTTCAATTACAAATAATTTATCTCCGTATAGCACCTATTAGCCCTACAGGGTTAATAGCTCTATAGGTGCTAATAGTTCTTATATAAGATGTATATAAGAATAAAAATAATGGACTGTAGGTCTATAAGTCCTATAGGTACTAGTATCACCTATCAGCATCTGATAGTTCTTCTAATACCTATAGGTCTATATAGTGTTACTTCTTCTGATCCTTCTTTTTATTTCTCATCTTCTTAATAGAAGAGTAAGTGATCAGGGTTTCTCCTGCACCTCTAGCCCACTGATTGTACTTCAGCATTCTACTTCTTACATCACTGATAGAATCCCCAGATTTAATATCCTTGGAGATACCCTCTTTCATATTAGTATAGTTCACTTTGTCTGCATCTTCACTAGTCCATGCATACACTATACCACCCCAAGGTACACTCTTGAGGAACTTCATAGTTGCCTCAGTATCTGGATCCATATCCAAGAGGTTAGTAAGATCCTTAAGGGCATCATCACCAGCTCTTGTGGGTGGAAGAATAGTATCAGTAAGCATCTGCTTAATAATACCCTTCTTACTACCCTGCTCCAACATATAAGAGTTCATGAAGAAAGCTTTGAGTATGTTGTTATGAACGTTATCACTGAACTCTACATCCCTATTCATGATAAGATCTTTCAACTCATCTGCTCCAGCACCTGCAAGGGTCATCAAGATGAGGAGAGACATAGCGTCTTTAATAGCTGCTGCCTTCTCCGTCTTATTCTTAGCAGTACTCATACCATAGAACAGCTTACGAGCATAGACGTTTATCATCTTAATATTGTAACTCTTCAGTGCATAGAATAACCTTCCGTTACCTGCTGTAAGATAACCAACAGGCATCTCTGACAGTGACACTGGCTGGAACTCAGAGAGAGCATTGAAAGCGAAGAACCTAGTCCTATCAGAATTCTTTCCTTCCTTCAACTCCTCATAAGTTTGTTTAGTATCTCCAGCTAGAGTACTACCCCACTGTTTGTCGAACTGCTCAAAGGTTTGGGACTTAGCTTTCTTCATTGCTGCATTCATGAATGTGTTCTTAGCTTTCAGATCCATATACTTCAAACCTGAGAAGTGAAGAACCTTATCAAGTACAGCTGCACTACTACTGGACTGGAACTCTCTCAGGCTATGAGATAGATCAAGATCTTTAGTAGTGATTATCTGATCACCGAACATACTGCTTACTGTATTCATCAGACCATTGGTATGTACTGACATTGCAAAGTCTGACAACTGAGTTATAGCAGATGTGGGATTACCAAGTGCTGTCATGAGGGATACGTTCCTCAAGGTCTGCCAAGCACCGCTCATACCTCTTTGGGTGAGACGCGCACGTATGAGTGCGATGATCTCCATCTGTTGATTCTCAGTGTACCTGAAGGCATTCTTGGGATCCTTCTGATATTCTGCGTTTACTCTAGACAGCAGGTCAGCTATACCCTCGTTCCATGCACCTTCCTTTCCATCCTTATCATTGTATACATCAAGGTCTTTCTCGATAGCTACAATCCTGCCTATGATAGCCTTCCTCTTACCAGCAGAAAGCTTATCAGCTTCCAGCTCCTTCATCATCTCATCTCGTTTCTGAGCTAAGCCTTTACGCCTAGTATCACCGAACATGTTCCGAGCTTCGATAGCCTCGTTGTTTTCATAGATGTGACTGAGTAAGCTGTCAATAGGGTTCTCGTAGAAGTGTGCCCATTCAGATGACACCCTTTCGATTCTCCTCTTCTTACTAGACCCTGGCTTCAGTAATGCAAGTGCAGGGTATCTGCCAGTGTGGAGAAGTTTCTCTATCGCTGAGATTCTATCAGCTTCATCTAGTCCAGCTTCAGAGAGTTCCTGATCTATTACACCATAGTTTGGGTCTTTCTTCATAGCCTGAAGCAACCCCATACGATCCTTAATAGTTCTAGGAAAGTAACCCTCTATCTCACTATAGTCACCTATAGACACCATCTTCTTACGCTTCTGGATATCTTTGAGTATCTCAACTATCTTCTCATACTCAGATACCATATTGTTTCTCTTAAGGATCTCGAACCTCTTCTCTATGTCCTGAGGGAAGTTGTTAAGCAATACAAGCCCCAACATTCTCTTATCCTTATCACTCAACTTCTTAAACTTCTTAACGAAAGGATCAGCCATTCTCTGATACTTTACATTGTAGTTAATGATTGCCATCTCGAACTTACGTACATAGTTGAGAAGACGAGGGTCTATCCTTCGAAGATGCTCAGTCATTCCCATAGCCAATCGCTTAACCTCTTTACTCATACTGTCAGTAAAGAAGTTCTTGATAGCTCCTATCTTAGTTGCATTAACATCGTTAGCTTCTAAGACCTTATCCCTCTCAGCCTCTGTCTTCTCTGGCGTCTTCGACATAGATGACATAGATACTGAGTGATCTGAAGGTGCTAAGATTCTAGCCTCTGCAGGTACATCAAGAGACTCAAGTGGTGAGAACTCTTTCCTCTGGTGCTCTTGCCACTTCATACGCTTCTGAATAACCCTAGACTCAGCCTCACCAGCTATAAGGCTATAGGCGTGGTATTTAAGGTCATCACTTATTGTTGGATAGTTTACTTCATCTAAGATGTCATCTTTTCTACTAGCCAAGCGTGTAACTCTTTTGCTAGAATCTTTAGCTAACTTATCAAGACTTTTATACATAGACTTGATTTCATTATCTAGTTTTTCCCACGCAGCTGAGTTGTCAAAAGGATCTGTATTGTACCTCTTGTCCTCTTTTATCTTAATCCTATCTCTAATTCTTTTAGCATCCTTATTATACTCGACCTCTAACCTTTTTAACTCATCCTCTATATCACGGAGTTCTTCAAGAAGGTCTTCGTTCTCTTCAGCCCACTCATGGATACTACGGATCTCAGCTAAGTTCTCACGAAGTTCTGGAAGAACCCTGTTGTCTGCATCAGATCCTCTATCTAATCTCCTATTGATTTGTTCTATCAGGAGATCTTCAATCTCAGAACGACTATTGATTACGCTAACTGAAGCAGTGTTACCACCCTTAGCAAATCCTTCCTTGAATTGGATAATATGTTGTATCTCATGCATGATAGTACTAAGAGCTTCTTCACTGTTGCTCCTACTATTCACAGCGATAGATCTACTATAAGGCCTGTACTCTCCGAGAATGTTACTGTTTCTTCCGAAGTCTTCTTTATAGACCATGATGTTCCTCAACTCAGGATAAGCCTCGAAGAGTTTATCATGGATCAGGATATCGAATAACTTAAACTCACCATCAGTACCATCCTCATAGGTCTCTAAGGTTTCCCAAGGATTAAGCCACTCAGCTTCATGATCAGAGATCTCAAACCTCCACTTATCATCTATAGGATCCTTATACCAACCTGTCCCCTTCCTGATGGTTTCCATATTGTCACCCCTAGCACCTCTAAACTGTGCATCGAGGAGGGTGCCTAGATGGATACCTTGTGACCTTTCACCAACCAGTAGACCATCTACCTGATTAGAAACCACAGGGCCTTTAGCTAAGTTAACTCTAGAGAGTTCGGCCATCAACTGCAGGGCTTCCTTCATAGCGTTGTGTTGTATCTTTCCCTTACCAAACATCTGGAGGAAGATCTCAACTACATGATCAAAGAGGTTCTTGATGAACCCACTCTTCACAGGTACTTCAGTACTTAACAAAAGATCTTGAAAGGCTTTATCGTTCATCACCTGAGCGAGGAACTCTTTCTCATTGAGCAGGGCATAAAGGATACCGCCATGATCTCCGAGGTTAGCTACATCAAATGCCTCCCTAAAGGCTGCTGAAGTGGGCTCTATTGAACGAAGCTTCTTAAGCATAGCCTTGTCTATCTGTATATCTGATCGTTCAATGGCGGCCTTTTCTACGAGGTCCATCAAAGCACGAACCCTCAACTTTAACTCAGGGCTATTATCGAGTTCCCTACTTGTGATAGCATGCATAACTTCATGCAGGTTTACGGTAGTAGTGTTGAGAGCTTTGACTATTACAGTACCACTGCCGGCATGAGAGAACTGCTCATACGCTGCAGTAGGATCTACAATTACATTGATATTCTTTTTACCAGAGTCAAGGATAAGCTTGTTAATCCAAGTAGCTAGCTTATATTCTTGAGAGGACTTGTCTTTATTTAGAAATGGTTTGATAATAGAAGAGAGGTTCGTATAGTTCATAACCTCTACCTGTGCTCTAACACTCTCCCTAAAGGCATCCTCCTTAATAGACTCAATCACCCTATAGGCTTCAGCTTTGTTTCCCTTAACTCGATCAAGGATCTCTCTAGCCTTATTAACTGCCTCAGTGCTCAAGAGTACTTGCTCTTTCTTAGTGTCTACGAAAGCCTCTTTGGCTTTAGATCTCCTAAGGATAACAGGAGATGCATCAGTCTTAGTACCATTCAGCTCCTCAATCATTCTATCTATACGAGCTAAGGTCTCTTCCAGAGTCTTACCCGGAGGAGGTTGCATCTTAGCTGACTTAGGATCTGCAGGATCTGTAGGGGTGAGAGACTTCTTAAGTAGCTCAAGCTTCTTGATCTCCTGCGCTTTCTTATAGGAGTCACTATCCTTATCTACAACCTTCTTAGCAGCAGCTTGATCTTTCTTCAGTTTCTCATCAGCCTTCTTAGCTTTAACTGCTTCATCATCAAGTTTCTTCTTAGCTTCTTTCTCTGCTAAGGTTTTCTTCTTAGTCTCAGCCTCAGCCTTAGCTTTCTTATCCTTAACATCCTGTTGAGCTTCAGAGTTCTTCTGCTCTTCTGAGATCTCTTCATCTACCTTATTATCAGCAGCCTTCTCAGCCTGTCTCATAGCATCTAGTTCAGCCTTCTGCTCAGCAAGAGTCCTCTTCTTTACTACACCACCTTGTCCATACCTAGCTTTCTCCTCTTCAGTAAGAGAAGATACATCAACTTTTGTAACTGGAGGTGGTGCTTCTTTCTCTTGCTTCTGCACCTCAGTAGCTGGAGTCTCGTACACATCAGAACGAGTTGCAGACTCTATAGTTCCAGTAGTAGATTCAGTACTCTCTACTCCCTGAGTCTCGAACTTGTATCTGTTCTCGTTATACTCCTTAAGCCTAGCATCAATAACAGAGGTAGCAAACGTAGTAAAGGACGCTCCCTTACCTTCTTTGAACTTACCAGCAGCTTCGAAGATAGCCTCAGTTGCTATACCATCTGCTTCGGGATCTCCTCTTAAATCTGTAATCTTATTAATACGAGAACCTATAAGCTTCCTTACGTCTTTGATACTACCTACAAGCTTCTTCTGGTCATCTGTTAGAGGTTTAGGAGCTTCCTCAGGATTGGCACCGTAGTACTCTTCCTTAGTCTGTCCAGCTCTAAGAGCTGCTATAGCATGACTCTTTCTTTTGAAACCTCTACCTACAGGTACTAGTCCACCATCTTCATCTCTCTGGAATACTGACCAATTGCTGTCATTATTTTTAATGATGATACTATTTTGATTAACAAGAACATTAGGGTTGCTCTTATCAACTGGTTTCCAATCTCTAGCGTTGTCTGAATACTCTACTACCTGCTTTTCTCCTGCAGTATTAACACCAGTAGTAGCACCTTTAGCAATCCCAGACTTATCAACCTGAAGTAGTTTCTCCAACCTATCAAGCTCAAGCTGAGCCTTCTCTTTCAGTTTCTCATCTACAGCAGGGTCATTAATGATACCAGCCTGATCGATCATCGCCTCTCTGATACGACTTTCTTTAGTACCAGTCTTAGCTACCTTACCGATCTGCTCTTCTATCTTAGCCTTACGGACCCCTTCCTGCTTCAGTCTGTTCTTAGCACCTTCAACTATCTTAGGATCAGTGGCTGTATCTACAACTGCTTGCCACTTCTCTTCTGCCTTTCTGATTTCATCAAGAGCGTCGTGTGCAGGTACACCTTTCTTCCACTTAATCTCACCAGTCTTCTTATTCTTACCAAGAGGGATGTCAACTTCAATACCCTCTAGATCGTCCTTAGAGTACTCTGTATCGTCTACAGTAGCTACAGTGGTAGTAGGAGTCACGTCAGCTGCTACAGCTGCTGTAGGCTCAACCTTAGCCTCTGTAACCACTATCTCCTTAGCTGCCTTATCCTTAGCCTTGAGGGTCTTAGTCTCTTTCTTTTCCTTCAAGGTAAGTTTCTCTTTACCTGTCAGTTCTTCAAGACGAAGCTTCTCATACGGCGTGAGCTGAGCCTTTCTCTTAGCTGAAAGTTCTTGGATCCTTCTAGCCTTGAAGGTCTCTTCCTCGTCTGCCTTAAGCTTAGCTATCTCTGTAGCAGGAAGCTCGTTAGTGTCTGCATCCTTAATCTCCTCTTCAACTGCAGCAAGTTTAGCTGTGTTGTCATAGATAGGCTTCTTCCACTGTGCGGTCTTATCTGCTTCAGGTCTTACTACTTCAGCTACAGTACTCTTACCCTTGATAGACTTGAGATAATCCTGCCAGAGTGTAGGGCTGATAGCCTTCTGCTTATTCTCTTCAAGGAGCTGATCAATCTTAGAAGCTGTAGGTGGTGCAATACCAGCACCATAAGGATCAGCTGATGTTGCTACAGGCTGCATGTCTGCAGTACCGAAAGGAATCTCAAATCCCTTAAGGATCTCAGCAGGATCTCTTGTTACTTCATACAACTCTTCCTTAGTCCTACGAGAATCCTGCCACTCCTGGAGATGTTTCTTCCAAGCAAGTGATGGGTCTACAGTACCATCAAGACTGAGAGGTCCATTAACTGCAGCTACACTAGCATAGTTGTCCCAGTTAAGAGCTGCCTCAGGTGATACCTCTTTGATAGTATCATAGACCTGCTTTACTGTATGGAGACGCTGGTCTTTATCTTCAGACTGAAGGCCTGTCTCGATGTTATTACGAATCTTGTTCTGCTGGTCACTAGTAATCTTAGCACCAGCTATGGCAAACGGACCTGAAGCTACAGCACCAATCAAGAAAGTCTTGAAGTAGTCTGGAGCTTCAGTCTTCATTTCATATGAGGTATCTAACTTGTGCTGGAGGTAAGATGCTACAACCTCTTCACCACCTTCAGGTAGAGTAGCACCAAACATCCTCTGCATGAATGTAGTCGCACCAGCCTTAGCAGCTACAGTATCCAGTACATCAGCGGTAGATATAACACCCTTCTCAATAGCATTAATCAAGAAGGGTTTAGCAACCTGTCCACCAAGCTTCAAGGCACCGAACCCTAGAGCTGCGCCACCAACCTCAGTAAGTGCTTCAACTCCAGCATGCATAGCAGAGTACTTGATAGCATCTTCATCAGTACCATCAGGATGCTGCTCCCAATACCTATCCATGTTATCAAGGTAGAGACCACGAGAGAGTACCGAACCTGCTGCTGTAAGACCAGCTACAGTCCCTACAGGGCCTCCTGCCATAGTACCTAAAGTACTAGCACCAGCGAGGACTGCAGTGAGGGGCGCAGACTCAGCTGCACCCATAAGGATTTCTTTCTTGTAAGAGTCTCTACCGAAGTAGGTGCTCTCGTCTGGTTTAGCAAAATCACTTTCAGATATGCTTGTTCCGATACCTTCTAGGGTTTCAGAACCAGATCCTCTACCAAACAACCTAGCAGTCTCACCAGTACCTTTCCATAGGGAACTTACGATATCTGTTATGTCCCAACGCTCTGCAGCGAAAGGGGTTTCCCCACCTTCGTACATGTAGGAATCATTAATAGGATCTCCGAACAGTTGGGAAAAATTATAGTCTGACATTTAAGTTCCTTAGTTGTTTATTTATCAATAGGTTCTTCTCATCATACCGCCACCACTGATGGGTGTAACACCCTCTGGTGTGTCTAGCATACTCTTTTTTCTAGGATCTAACTGATCTGCCATAGAGGTGATCTTATAGATGCTCATCTTACTTACACCCTTCTTCTCCATATCATCGATAGCTTTAGCTCTATCAGTTGCTGATAGGGTATTAAGGGTCTTGGCATAAGTAGCTATCTGAGTGTCTGGCAGCTCACCCTTAGTAGCTGGTGCTGCCTCTTTGGCCTTAGTCTTATCAGACCCACCATACCCCATACTAGAGTAAAGCTTATCTGCATAGTTGGCTACATAAGCTGCTTGAAAGTCTAACTCAGTATCTCCCTTATGGAGAACCCTGTATTTATCCCAAGCCTTCTTATAGTCCTTACCTTTGTTCAGAGCCTTCAACTCCTCTAAGTTAGTCCCAGACATCTCTAAGACCTTTGTCTGTACATCAGCAGGAACTTTCTCAGGTGTTGCAACTGCTACTCCCATATTAGCTGCAGAGGCTGATGTATGTTGAGTTGAACCAGGTTCGTAGTTCTCATCGATCCACGCCTGTCTAGTAGCCCTCTCTTTTTCAGGAGCATCCTTCGCCTCTCTTAGCATCTCAAGCTTAGCTGCAGACTCGTTAGCACTAGTAGCTGCGTTACTCTCGGCTGCACCAGCCATCCTGTTTTGGTAAGCTGCTTGGGACTCGTTAGCTGCTCTAGTTACATCAAGCTTCTCTCTCTCTAGAGTTCTACCCTCACCAGCTACCCGCTCTGTTGATGCTATCTGGTTACCAGAGATCTTCTCAGAACTAGCAATACCCCTCTCTTGTCCTTCTTTAGCAGCCTGGAGTCTCAGCTTCTCCATGTGCATATCTCTTTCATACTTAAGAGTAGCTTGCTGAGTCTCCCAGTCTAACTTCTCCTGCTCCTTCATCCAGGCACCAGTCTGAACCATGCCGGCACCCATACCCTGCATCATACCACCGAAGTTGAAACCAGCCATTATTTCTTACCTCTCATCATACCTTGGCGTTCTCTCTTAGCACCATAAGCTGCCATAGCTGTCTGTTCGGTAGCTTGCTTAGGTACACCAGTAAGTTCAGCAGCCTGTAGTCCTGTAGCCTTCTGTTGTTCATCCATCAGAGGTTCTACTTTCTCCTGAAGTTCTATGGGGTCTATGCTACCATCGTTCAAACCGGCTTCTATGTATATCTGCATGGTATCCCTGAAGATAGGTTGCATCTGATCCTCAGTAACATCGAAGTATCCAGCTGCTCTACCAATCTCTATCAAGTCTTGAACCAAATAGATTCCAGCAGCAAGTGCAGTCTCAAGGGCTGGCTTCTTCTTAACAGCCTGCTCCATCTGATCATTAATCTGATTAGCAATCCTAGGGATAGTATCTCCAGGCTCTCCAGCCTGAAGCATCTCTTCAACCAATGGCGCAGTCTCTTTACTGTGAAGCATCTTCATCAGACCACCGATATAAGCTTGGTCAGCTTCACTCAACATCTCCTGAGCTTTCTCACCTTGAGGTGCTGAAGCTGGTTCTAAAGGAGCGCTACCCTCAGTGGGTTGCTGCTCTGCAGGTTCCTGCATAACACCACCTCCAGGCTGTAGGGCTTCTTGTGCATTGTACTCCTTCTCCATTACTTCGCCTCCTCAAATTTAGTTTCAGTAAAGATCTTAGCCATAGTATCTTTTCTTGCCTGGTAATCAGACCTAACCTTTTCCCAATCGCTATCGTGCTTATAGATAGCTGAGTCTATCGTAGTCTGAGCTGCACCTATCTGTCCTTTACCAGTTGCATAAGAAGACTCTAGTGCTGACTCTGCAGATCCTATCTGACCTTCAGCCTTCTTAATCTGACCAGCTATAACAGGTGCTGACTGAGTATACCAAGTATTGTAGTAATCTTTCTGCCCCTGTCCAAGCTCTGTATGAAGCTCTTCTCCTATGTATCTTCCACCTTCAGAAGTTTTAGCATCTATATAGAACTCACCTTTAGGACCCCAGCTAGTAGCTACACCTTTAGTCTCTGCCAACTTCTCAGCTACAGACTTAGGTAAATAATAAGTACCTTCAGTTGTATATCCACCTTTACCATCTTGTCTAACGACATTGATAGGTGTAAGACTTTTCTTGTTAGCATTCCATGCAGTACTGACACCTTCCTTGTATCCCGGAAGAGCGTCCCAAGCTTTATTTATTTGAGACTTACCAGCAGCATATTGGGTTTGTACTTCCTTATTAGCAGTATCTATCTTGCCCTGCTGGTCTTTAATAGATGTACTATAGTCTGACTCCTTTTGTCTGATATCTTTAGCACCAGCAGCTGTAGAAGATATACCAAGATCATCGTAATAGTTAACGAAAGATCCTTTACTTATGTGTTTAGACCTGTCGTTAGCTAGTCTAGTATCTTGGCCCTCAACCCCTGTCTTTACCCTAGCACCTCTAAGTGCTCCAGTCCTAACCTCATTAGCCAACTGCCACCTCCTCTTTCATCACCCCTCCGCCTGGAAGAGCTGCTGTAGGTGATACAGGTGTAGGATCAGCAGCTACACGATTCATTACTCCAGGGGCTGTAGGTCCAGTAGATGCTACTGTAGGCGCTTCTTCCATCTTAACACCAGTTACAGCACCAGCTCTCCTAGCTCTAGCCTCGTCAATCATAGACCATTCTTCGTGCTGTACCTTATAGTCCTGCGCCCTCTGCTCTCTAGCATTCTTGAGTTGGATATCAGCAGCATAGTGATCTGATCCACCACCACTTCCGCCACTTCCACTCCTCATTTTCTCGATAGCTAGTTGAGTGTCTGCCTGAAGTTGAGCTAACCTATCAGCCTGCTCTATCTGTGCCTTGTCTTTCTCAGTAAGATCACCTGGGTCAGCAGAGAAAGCACCCATCAGCATCTGACCGCCTGTAGTTACTAGAGCTGCTCCTGTACCTTGACCTGACAGAAGTCCGGCTCCACCTCCGAGGATTCCACCACCAGTTGCAGTAGTACCAGCTGATACTGCAGTACCAGTAGATCCCATAAGTGCTCCACCAGCTTCAGCCTCTAGAGTTGCTGAGGTCATACCTACAGCACTTCCAGCTCCACCACTAGCACCTGCAGCCCATCCGCCAATACCACCAAGGACAGCACCACCTACAGCACCGAACAGCATACCTTTACCTATACTACCACCAGTAACTGCTGCTGTGATACCACCAATAGCAGCACCAATAATAGCACCACCAATCAATCCAGCTGCAATTCCAGTTGCAACTCCTGCCGTAACCCAAGTACCAAATGCAACCGCTATACCTGCTGCTGGCATACTCTATCCTCCAATTCTTTTCTATCCCTTATCGGGTATACGTACATAATCTCATCTTCAGTACCTCCAGCATCAGGAAGTATTCCTACCCTCTGACCACCTGTAAGGCCTATAAACCTCTGCATCCTTAGATTACTAGCAGCTGCAAACGCTATGAGACATGTACACTTAGTGTTATCGAACATCCATGATCCTGCATTGATAGTAAAGTCTTTATATTCCTTTACCTTATTCGTTCTTCCTATAGTGTGGATAGAGAACTTATAGTCACCTATAGCTTCTATAAGAAGAACTAAATCTTCATTGAAATAGAATAACTTATCTATAGGACTATATAGTTTTTCTCTAGCCCAAAGGGTTGCATCTGTTCCGAAATGTTTAGTTGCAACATCCGCTACTCTACCAAGATCTAATATTGTACAAGGTTTCATAATTAAGCAAGCTTAGTTATATAGGTATCTGCCCATACAGAGAAGTTTGGGATATTAGCAGTAGCTCCAATAAACTTAATAGCGTTCTTAGCTAAGACCCTCTCACGTTCTATAGCAGCGTTTATAGCATCCTTACCAAGATCCAAGAAGTCAGGATCAGTCATCATATTCTCTATAGCAATCTGATAGTTCTGTACAACTTTACCAGCTTCTACAGTAGCTGTCTGTTGTTTTGTAAGATCATTCTGAAACTGTTGCATTACCAGATTCTGCTGATTAGTCAACTCAGACATAGACTTCTCATGAGTCTGTGAGAACTCCTGAAGGAAAGCTTTGCTCTGCTCATTAGCTGCTGATAGTTTGGAGTTGAAAGCATTCTGAATGTTCTGTGCAGTCTGATCAATCTTTGCTTTCTGTTCTACCATACCACCAGAGACAATTGCCTCAGCCTTCATAGTAGCTTGCTGATTCTCTGCTGTCTGCTGCCCTGCCTGGAACTGATTGAATGCTCCAGCATCTGAGGTGGCTATAGGAAGAGCTGCCTCATATGCTGCTGCTTGTCCTGCCTGAACAGCTATAGAGCTATTAAGCATCCCCCTAGCACCTGCAGCTTCTTTAGCTTTCTGTTCAGCCTGTTTCATATAAGGGCTATCAGAGTTGAGAAGGTTCTGCAACTGTCCAGCTACAGTTCCCTTGGCTTGGTCGTAGTATGATGTACCAGCCTTTACTGCTGCATCTTTATTAATGGAGTCAGCAACTGCTGCAGAGTCATAAGAGGCTGGATCTACCTTAGTAGCTAAAGCTTCCTTAGCTACTGCATCATAAGCTGAGCCTATCTTTCCTGCAACAGCAGTACCTGTAGGGACTGTAGTAGCAGGTGTGGTAGTACCCGTAGTGGTTCCTGTAGCAGGAGTAGTAGCTGTGGTTGTAGTAGCTGCAGGTTTAGTTGTGGTTGCTATACCTGTAGTTGGCTTAGTTACAGGATCCTTAGTAGCAGTATTTGTAAGGAGAGAAGTTGCACCAGTTAGTACTGCCATTATTTCCACCCCGTATTAATGTTGTAAGACGCTACATCTATTGTAGCTGTAAGCTTATTGATATTATCTATATGCATCTTCTTTACTTCGTATACCTCAGCCTCTTTATCATAAAGAGCATCACTAAGATCTCTCAACTCTTGGAGTGTCAATGGCACAGCCTCACTGTTATCACTAGTATCCCAACCCTTCCTAGCGTTCGGAACTACAGTATCCTTACTAAGCTTGTCAAACCTCTTAAGAGTCTTCTCTATCCCATCAGAGGGAGAGAACTTATTGCCCTTAAAGTTAACAGGCTTGCTCTTCTCCTCCTCAAATCTTGCACTAAGCTCTTGAATCTTAGCAGCTTTAGCATCAGGAAGTTTAAGATCTATGTAAGGGTTCTTCTCCTTATTCTTTCTCTTTAGCTCTAGGACATTCCACTCATCGACAATATTCTGGAACTGTTTAATATTGTCTATTTCATCATTAGAATAATCAGACCTTTCTATAAACCCCCTATCATCAATCCACTGTACAGCCCTGATTGTGTCTGACATATCTGAGAGATTTATATTATAGAATCTCCCATTGATACCAACCATATTATCATCTCTAACTATTGTAAGTCTCATTATACCCTCGATATAGGTTGTCCAATTACTTTACTCATTTGAAACTCTATCACCTTCTGTCTATGGGGTGGAAAGACTACTACAGTGTCTATAGGAAGATGGACCAGTGAGTCATCATCTAGATGAAACCATCTGAACCTCTCTTCAATACCATCCATCTTTACATCCTTGAGAGTCTTCCAGAACCACTGTCCAATCACCTTATACTTCACATTGTACATCTCTTTCATTAAAGCACCTTCATGATGTATATACAGGACATGAACAGAGGTATGTTAGACGAGCTAGTAGCAGGACCTGTAGCTGCTACAGTCTGTCCAGGAACTCCATGAGTGTGTGAATGCTCGTGAGTATGGGCTATAGTGTGTGTATGTGCCATAGTATGTGTGTGTTGAGTTTGGGTATGTGTGTGAGATAAACCACCCCCAGTACTTCCAGTAGTAGTAGTTACTAAGTTAGGACTTCCAGCATCCTCAGTACCTAAACTGTTGTTCCCATTAGTGTAGTAGTTATTAAAAGTATGAGTATGTGCTGGCATCTGATCAGTTGTTAGTGTAGTAGCTCCTACATTTACAGCTGCTGAATTTGCAGTACTAGGAGTACTAACAGGACCAGTACCGTTGTAACTAACATCACCTGTAGTTGCATCAGAAATACTATTAGTAGTTGTAGCAGCTACAGTAACATTGTGTGTATGAGCCATACTGTTAGAACCACCAGTAGCACCATAAGCTGTACTACCCTCTAAGAATCTAGCATCTGTAAGGTTAGGTAGATATCTACCAGCACCATTGAAGATCGGAGAGTCTACTAGATTAAGAGCAGCTCCATTGCATACGTACCAACCACCAGCATTGTACAATGCATTAAGACCAGCAGCGCTGTTAGTACCTACAGCAGTCATACCACCATTAGACCCATTAGTAAAGTAAGCTCTTACTATAGGGATGATAGCACCTACAGGAGTCTGAGCTGCCTCACTAGCACTGAAGGCTGCAGCTACAGCACTAGCAGCAGCGTTAGTCTCGGAGACTCCTGCAGCGTTCTTACTAGATAATGCACTATTAGCTGAAGAGGTTGCACTAGATGCTGAACCTGAAGCTGATAATGCAGAAGCAGCTGCAGCATCTTTACTTACTAAAGCATCTGCAGCATCATCCTCTGCTTTCTGTGCCCAATGGAACGCTGAATATCTACCAGGGTCTACCTCTGTATCTTCTACCTCAGTTGCCCACTTCTCAGCTATATCTGCATAGTAAGATTGACCAGCTGCTATACCTTCTATAGCTACTTGTACTTGATCGAACCCTGCACTTACAGCATCATTAATATTGTTCAAGTCTGCAGCGAATGCAATATCCCCATTCTCAACATACTTGTCACTTGGACTATAGTAGTCACTCATCTCTTCTCCTAGATTGTGTCTTCATATCTTAATGGCCATCCAGTCAGATAATCATAGTTAACTGGATCTGCACTAAGTGTAACTTGATTTAAGTGATACTTAGTCACTCTCTTTAACCTCATATCCAATAGCCTAATAGATTCTATAAGAAGAATAACTCTTTGACATGTTAGTGGTACAGAGATATTGTCTAGAGTATCTACAGTGGCTTGTTCACCATCTACAATTACTGGAGCAGTTAGAGTACTACCAGAACTTATCATATCTCTTACAATATCTCTAAGGGCTAAATACTCTAACCTAGCGTCTTGATCTGAAGATACCCACTTATCTTGGATAAGCAATCCACCATATCTTCTAGATCTACCCTCTTGGATAATGTTAGACCTAACTTCAGAAATTACCTCTTGAGGGGTGTTGAATGGTTCTGTTATTCCACCAACATCTACCCACTTCTGATAAGCTGCCCATTGATATGATGTAGGGTCTATGTCGAATATACCAATACTTAGATTGTTTACCCTAGATTGTTCTTTATTCGAGAACTTGTACACTTATTCACCCCACTTATATTTATAGTTCCGATTCAGAAGTATATGTTAATGTACTGAAAGTAAATGCCAATCCTACAGTACCACTAGTCCAGTTATAAGTAGGTGCAAATCCGACAGCACTTGAGTTAGTGGAGTATAACGTTCCTGGTGTACCAGCGTATCCAGTAAATACTACCCCAGATATACTCATAACTGTTGTTGATCTCTTCGTCACCTTAAACATAACAGAGTTAAGTCTTACATACACTGAAGAGTAAGCTGAAGCTATCCCATTTACTACACCTGTCTCGTAGTATCTTTGACACAATAGTAGTTCTAATCCTATAGGCCTCTCCTGCATTGCACTACTCTCAGCACCTTCACTTAGTCTAACCTTAGTAAGTCCTACTTGCTTTGTTAATACAGTTGCACCAAACTTAAATCGGATCTCAATACCTTGGTGTGTATACAGAGACGGCATAACAAAAGAGAAAGACCCTTTTACATAACTACCACCAGCAGGTGTTATTGTAGTTGAATCTATGAGAGTCTTTGTTGTCCAAGTATCTACAGCATCAGCATAGCTGACCTCTATGGTTATAGATGTACCGTCTGTAGTAAGTGTATAAAAATCTAGGGTTACAGTATTACCTCTAAGGGCTGCTACATTACTCCCCTCAATCCTTTGGAACACATCGAATAAAGTATTCCCTGTAGCTCCAGCTCCTACTAAAGTATTAGTATAACCTTCAGCTAATACTGCTGTTGATTGAACTACAGTGATATTAGCACCAGTGGCTATCCCACACCACCTGTCGAGTGTGTAAGTATCAGACCCACCTACTATCAACCCTGACGTACCTCTCTGGGCTATCCTCATATCTCCATTGATGATATAGTTATTCATCATGAAGTTAGTAACAGCTAGTTCAGCAGCAATGTCAGCACTAGCAGCAGCAGCTACAACATCTAGTCCTGTCTGGACCCTATCAGCTGCTGTGGCTACAGCATCAAGACCTGTCTGGACAACATCCGCTGCTGTAGCTATAACATCTAGAGCTGTCTGAGTAGCATCAGCATCTGCAAGGATAGCCTGATCCTCAGCCTTATTAGCCCAGTGATGTGCTGAGTAAAGACCAGGTTCTATCTCCACATCTTCAGTCTCTTCAGCCCACTTCTCTGCCTTATCGAGATAGATAACCATGTTAGCTGCTACAGTATCTATCTCATTCTCTACTAACTGAAAGGCTACATCAACATCAGTATTAACACTATTCAAATCATTGGCATAGGCTACATCACCATCTACAACCTCTTTACCTACGTTAGTATAATAAGCACTGGCCATTTACATTTGCCTCCCAACCGTCTGATAGTCTACTACCATATTCTGAATAGTGTGTTGCTTTATAAGATCACTCTCTGACATTATAGTTATACTCATATTAGCACCTATAGCATTAATGTCATAGAAGATTCTGTTAGTTGATTCAGTAGATGCATACACCATCTCACCCCACTCTCCCTCACCCCACAGATCTCCAGCACCTGTAACATCTAAGTCCTCAGCAGAACTCTTCGCATACGTAAACTTAGAGTAGTCAAATGCGGTTCTTATATATGCTAAGAAGGAGTTGACAGATGAGATCTCGAAGGTTACCCTGAAGAATCTCTTCCAGTTCCTAGGAGATTTATAGTGGTAGTAAGCTGTAGAAAGCTTAGTTATAATCTTTACACCATCAAAGGATGTACCTGAATCTGACTTGAATACATAACCTGAAGGGTTAGTGAAGTATACTACTGGGTTGTTATTAAGATCTCTACCCTCAGTAACTGTGAGTACACCTATTGGATACTGGCAGATCGTAATACCCCTCATCTTCTTATTGAAGAATGAGAATACTAAGATCTTTCCGCTACTTAGATATACTCTATACTGATTCAGCTCTCTGATTACTACAGTACATGTGATCGTATCTTTATATTTTAAGAAGGTCTTCTTGATCTTATCAGATACTGAGGCTGACTTGAAGTCACCAAACTCTTGAGCAGCTGATAGGGTAGTTACACCATAGTCACTTACAAACACTAAGGTATCGAAGATCTCCCTTACAGTATTATGCATTGCCCCTAAGTGATCACTGAAGCCCTTCATAACCCAATTATCAGGACTATCACCTTCCATTATCTTTATCTTATTCCTACAGAAGATGACTAGCGTTCCACCTACAGTCGTATGGAGTGCAGTTATATCAGCACCTATACCCCAGTCACCAGTTCCGATAGACCAGTCTATAGGTTCTCCTATACCTCCGTGGATTAAGTAACCACCTGGAAATGAAAAGAATAGATAATGTTGATGTACTACAAGATATTGAGGTGCATCTGGAGTTGTATTTGTTTCTATCTTAACAACAGCGCCAGTAACATCATTATACTCTCTAGCGTTATTGACTCCATCACACCAGTACATACTTTCAGTATCTGCTAGATCACTGAAGTTGTAGTTAACAAACCTATATTCACCATCCTTCAGTATCGGATCGGCTGAGGTATCTACCTCTATCCACCCACCAGCTGTAGCCTTCCACATCTTAGCATGGATACCATCTATATCGTTCCTAAATGCATAGAGCACACCCTTATACATGTGTACTCCTAGAACTGGATCCACTCCTGGGACAGATGTTATAAGACCCCTAGCGATATCTCTATCAGTAAGGTCACCACCTGGAGCAGCTACAGTAGAAGCAAGAGCTGTTCCGTCATATCTCTCGTATCCGCTAATAGATACATAACCACCTGTAGAACCATCAGTTAAGTAATAGTTGCTACAGGCTATCAATTCTCCAGGAGGCATTTCTATAGAAGACACAGCCTCATTAAGACCACCATCAAAGACTATCATCTCTGTACTAGGTTCTTGGATTGAAAGTCTCTTGGAGATTGTCATGCTATTCCTCTTACTTGAAATCTAGCAGCAGGGATAAAGTCTCTCATGATCTGACCTAACAGGATATCTGCTTTCCCTGAGTAGAGTTGATACATAGCTGTCATCGATATGGATGCAGAGTACCTAGCAATAGCTTCATACACAATCCACAGATGATGAATAGCTGGCATCTCTGGGGTGTCTGTTGCTAGTACTAGCTCTTGTGGCGACTTATAATAAGAACAGATCACGTTGTAAGGAGCATCTACCATATTAAACACGAGGGTAGATTTATCTGTCTTTATAGTAAATTCTGTTGGCTTAGTACCAACAGTATCGTTGATATGCTTACTCATATAGTAGTCATAGTCATCGATGTATCTCATAGGTACTTTCTTACCTAAGATCTCTGCATAACAGGTTTCTGGGATCCATACTCGAAACCTATTAGTTGGTCCTAAGATAGTAGTAGGAGTATACTCAGTAGCTGCTACACCGATAGTGAAGGATGCTTTAGTCCTCATCCATGCCCAGTTATCTCTATACCCCTGAAGGTCCTGCCAAGCGTCATGAACAGCTGCTAAGATCAGAGCCTCATAGCCTGTGGCAGATACAGAAGATGGTCCAGTACCTTGAATACCGACCCTCTTCCTTACGTCTTGAGCTAGCTGTAGGAAGTTCATTTCTTAGCGATTCCCTTCTTAGTGGTTATGTTTTTTGACATTACAGGTTCTTTCTTCTCTTCCTCTACAATATTCTCCTGTCCAGGACTTACTTTAACAAACTTCCATCTCCAGGGAGTAGCCTTACATTCTTCCATTGTGATACAAGAAAGAGTTCCATCAGCGATATCTTTAGCATATACAAACATTTAATACTCCAATCTATAAAATAAGAAAGCCCCTCTAAGTAATCAATACCTTGAGGATATAGAATTCTTAGAGGGGCTAGTTTAATTACTTACGAACATACAGAGCTACAAGAGCTGTATCCTGTACAACCTTACGGCCATAGACAGCCAGACCACGCATGTAATCACCGAACGAATCCGGTATACGAAGGGTCTCAGTCTTGGTGAGCTGAGAAGCGAAAGTAACTGCCTCTTTAGTTCCACCCATACAGTATGTACACTGTACTCCATCAACTGCAGTCTTCAACAGATTACTCTGGATAATCTTGGTACGATCTACCATACCTACAACACCAGACCTGATAACACCAGAAGAGTCACCAGTAATATCAGCACTCTTCAGATCACCTTTCTTCAGCATAGCGATATACCATGCGGGAAGAACCAAGAACCTATCGGCACTGGGGATATTAGCTTCATCGAGGACGAGGTTAACATCAACAATCAGGTCGATAGCATTAGATGAGGTTACAGTTACAGGAGCACCAGCCGATCCAAGATCGATACTAGCACTGATGGCACCAGCCGTTGCACCCTTATTGGTGGATGCAGGGAGGGTAGAGATATAGTTAAAACATTCAGTATCAACCGTGATCTTCATACGCTCACCAGCATCAGCAGTGAACTTGTTGATCAGATCAAGGTCTGTCTGGAAAGCATCAATGTCATCAATCCTGAAGGACCAGGAGTTAGCCTGATCAATTACAAGGGAAGTGTTTGCAACTTCCGGTACTTCATAAGTGAGTGCACCACCTACCGTATAAGCAGTGATGGTGATAGCGGGAGTCTTACGGATAATAACGGTATCACCAACCTTACCAATCTCACCCTCATAGTCAGTATTAGCGATCTCAGAGAAAGCCGTGGTCTGATAGAAGTTCCGAAGCATCTTTTTAGAGAAGAGCTGCGGGGTGAACTTGGAAGTACCAGTAGAACTATAGTCGTTATATCCACCTGCACGTGTTACGCCAGCCATTATAAATCTCCTAAATTATTTATTTATATGGCTAGGAGAATTGCTTAATCGGTAATTCTACCTTCTATGTAAGCTCTAGTAATCCTAGCCTCAATTTCATCTGCTTCTTTCATTCGTCCTTTATAGACACCCTTAGTAATATCATTGAAGAACTTGTCTACATCTTTAATAGAGAAAGTTTCTTTCTTTGATTGTGCGGGTGCTGAGCCGGAAGCCGAACCCTCTACTGTTATCTTATCTTCCAGCATTTCTTTCTTGCTCCTTGGAATACTAGCCTTATAGTCATTAAAGAAGTCGGCAACTCTTTCGTGATCCAGATAGTCCTCAGCTCTCCTAAATGCATCAATACGTTTCTCACCAGTATTAGGATCTGTATTCATCATAAAGATCTCAAAACCAGGATCAAGATTCACAGCCTGATAGTCAGGAACAAGTTCTCCCAACCTAGATGTGAACTTACCGTACTCAGCTACTCTCTTACTCTCGTGAGCTTTCTTAGCAGCTTCCAGCTCTTTAGCTTTCATCTGCTTGATCTCTTCGAGGAGAGGCCCTACTGCTGCTTCAGTTGCTCGCTTAGTAGTTTTCTTAACAATATCTACTGCCTCGACACCAATAGTCTCTACGTCTTCAGGAGTGATCACCTCACCGAATACGTCCTTGTCGCGATTCTGCAGTTCAGCGACAATAGCATGTTGCCTTGAGATTTCTTTACGTGCTTCAGAGATCTGCCCGATCAAAGACTGATTCTCTTTACGAAGGTTTGATATTGTCCTATCTGTGGATCCTTTGTAGCTTGCGAACCTTTGTTTCCAAGATTGTTTCTTCTTGTTAGCATCTTCCTTACTATCCTCAACTACCTCATCGGCATCAAGGTTAGGATTCTTTTCATCTGAATCATCGTCCAGTTCAAAAGTATCCACATTCGGGATGGGAGTGGTTGATTTCTCAGGGTCACTCACCTCAGCAAAAAGTTCCTTTTCCAATGCTTCTTCATCAGCTAGTGCTCGTTTTAACGACATACATTCTCCAGTAGGTTTTCAGCAGGGGTGCTCTGGACCTTTCGGTGATCAGGCGTTTGCTTACTTCTAGATTGGTTGTTATGCTCAATCACTGAGCAGGTTAATAATCTCCTGAGCAAGTAGGCCCCTACCTCTCAGAATGTTATCGTACTCTATTCTATCAGGTTTGAACACTAATAGATCATTCTTAATTGCATCCAGTTCTATAAGAAGAAGAGCCTTCAGCGTGTGGAAGTCTCCTTGGCTTAACCTCTTCTTCTGTTCTGTAGTTACCTTCATTGTACGTTAGACTTATCGCCAGTTTTGAGACTTAGAGCTATAGACTTATCTATATTCAAAGCCTTATTCGCTTCGATCATTTGGGTTTTCTGAAGGTCTGAAGTGCCTTTAGTGATAGCGTTTTCACGGGACTGTTCGAGTTCAGCTACCTTGACCATCCTATCCTTCTCGGACTGGTCTATCTTCGCCTTGATCTCTTCAGCCTTGAGCTGCAACGATCTCTGGTTCATAGCATCCTGACCCTGTACCTGCATCTGAGTAGCCTGTAGACTAGTCTGTGACTTAAGTTGGGCTTCCTGTGCCTGAGCCTCAGCCTGTTGAGCTTGCATCTGTTTAGACTCTTCCTGTTTCTTCTTCAGTTCCAACCTGCTCGGTACGATGTTATGTCCAAGTCCTAGTGACTTAGCCATCTCTCTTAGGATATCTGCGATACCTTCCATACCTACAATCTCTGTGAACATTGGGTTAGCTAGGATCTGAATGAACTCATTACGTCTCATCTCACTAGCACCCTTCATGGTCAGCATTTCTGAACCACGAGGTATAACATTAATATCACCAGTGAAGGTAACATCATCGTTACTTACTACATTATAATAGAACTGGTATTCTACTCGGGGTTTGATAACCCCATAGTCAATGTTTCGTACTGAATCCTTAATTCCTTTAGACGCTGACTCAAGTAGCATTGATAGTCCAGAAGCTGTTTGAGCAGCACCACCTGTTCTCTCATTTCCATATGCATATCTTGGGATTCCGGTAGCGTCATCAGCTCTGAGTTCGAACTCTTTGTATACTGCCAGAAGCTCTTGAGCATTTGAGGTCGGCTGCCAAAAGTTGACTGCTCGTCCTCCTGCGCCTGAAGGATCGCTGGTAAGTTGCCAAACGTGGAACGGTTCGATACTATCGATTGAGGAGTCATCGGCTAGCCTATCTACATATATCTCTATCTGAGGACCGGAAGCAACTCCCATATTATTAGCCAGAGCGCGTGCTGTAGCATTACACATTCTCTGAATATCTCTCATCATTTCTGGGAGAGACCTTCCCCACCAACTGCCAGGAATGTTCTGGAAGGAAGCCTTGTAGTAAGGCCTTCGGAGAAGTGGATCATCATTGATAACACACTTGATGACTTCGTTTCCTGCTAAGATGGCCTCTACTTCAAACTGCTTATCCTCATCGGTTCCGATAGTTTCCTCATCGAAATCCCATTCCTTAAGTTCCTTCCAAGGTACGCTTCCAAAGAAGTGGATTCCATGAATGACACCCTTGTTCGCCCTGTAAGCGTCACCACGCATCTCTTCAAGTACCTTGTCAGACTCTACTCCGTTATCCATTAGGATGCCAGTATAGCCAGCCTCATCCGCCAGTACCTTTCTGATAGCCTCTTCTTTATAATGCTTAACACCAATCATGTTATATAAGGTCTTCTTATCAAACCTTACATGCTCACACAAGTCTCCATCCTGGATCCCTGTAGCAGCAGCAGACGGGTAAATATCAAAAGGAGATACTCTCTTATTTAGGAATACGAAATCCGTTACCTCTTCAGCCCTTCCGTCTACGTAGGTCAGTCTCTTCTTCTTAGAGATGACTGGACCTTTAAGTATTGCAATAGGGAATACACAGAAGTCTTCAATGAAGTCTGACAGTGCTTTATCCCACTCACCTTCCTGTAATTGATCTGCTACGATCCTTTCGAACTTCTTTACTTCAGCCTGAGCTACCTTATAGATCTCATCCTGAATAGCATCTTCTACATCTCTCTTAAGTTGATGTATCTCCTGCAGCTTCTGAGCTGCACCCTGAGCAGTAGGCTTAGGTGCTTCCCCTTCAGCAGTTGGAGGTGCTACAGGCTGCTCCTTAGATAAGGCATCGATATGCTCCTCGATCTGCATCCTGATCTCATCAGGTAAGTCAGGGACTGATGTAGGCTCGAAGCCCCATGCAGTCTCTTTGGCCGGCATCATAATGTCTCTGATCCAAGACATAGCTGCCCTACACTTGGTCGGAGTCAGATTCATGTAGATCTCTGATCCGCCTGATGCTTTAATACGCTCTAGATCCTCAGGGTCATAGTGCCCGTTGTAGGCTCTGAGACTCTGGAACATCTTCTCTTCCATACCAGAGCTTGTCTTAGCATCTCTATTCTCTTGATAGATTGATCTGATATATACTGAGAGAGCTGAGTACTCTTGTTCTTCTTCTTCCTCTAGCAGATCATCTGGATCATCATACATTCTGTAACTGTTCTGGATAGCCTCTACATCCTCTGCCTTAGCTATCAGAACTGCGGGACGATCATGATATGTGTCCAAGCCCTGTCACCCTATACCCATAGAAAGTTATTTCGCTTGATTAGCTTCTTACTTTTGTATCTTGGTTTGTGTTCGAAGACAGCATCTGCAAATGTGAATGACAATGCATCAGCTATATCTGGAGATGCATGTCCCATCTTCTTAAGATCTTTCTTAGATAACAACTGAATCTGCATCTTATTATTGTAACCATACTCCATAGAGGTGAGCTGAGCAGCCAGATTGGCCTCCTTCTCAGTAGCTTCTATAGGTAAATCAGCACCCCCTATAGCCAGCCATTCCCTCATTTTACCCCATAATTGTGCCCTTAAGTTGCTATAAGTACTGGGGTCTGAACTCTTATTACTTACTACCACGTCACGTACTGGCATGTTTAATTGTCTTAGCCTATCAGCAGTACCAGCACCTACACCAATCGAGTCGATGTAGATAGTTGCACACTGATGATATGCCTGAGCTTCAGCTACTTTAGATGCAACATCCATCGTGTCTAAGCCACGGTAGGTTTTGATATCTATAATCTTAGGTCCTTGTCTCACTACTACAGCTGTAAGGTCATCACCGAATCGAGCTACGTCAACACCCATAAGCTTAGGGAAGTTGATATAGTCCTTGAAGTCTAACCTATTCTTTACAGCATCTTCAACATCATCAGCTGATATGAACTGAGATACACCAACTCTAGGGAACTGACCAAGGCACCTCATTCTATAAATGTCTGAATCCAGGCCGTAAACTTCCTCCATTTCTTTTATCCACTCAGCATTGACGTTTGGAGAATCGAACGCTGAGAAGTACATTTTTACCCATGTACCTAAATCTCTCTGGAAGATTTCATAGAACCTCCCTGAAGATCTTTGTGGATTACTTACCTGTATAAATCTACCACCCTTTCCGGTGCTTAGTGTTCCTAGTAGGATATCAAAAGCTTCTTCAGAAATACCAGAGGCTTCGTCAGCAAGAATTACATACGACTCGCTATGTCCACCAGCTAAATTCTCTACGTTCTCTACACTAGCTGTAACTAAAGATGCAAAGTGTACATACTTACCTGCGTTGTATTCTACTCTCCTTTGTGTCATAGTAAACAGTTCTTGGAATTGTAATGGCATTCTTTTAAACCACTTCTCTATCTCTGAACGGAAAACCCGCTCAAGGTGATTAGAGGATGGTGCTGTAATAAGAATCCTACAGTCTGGAAGTATCATCAGATACAGAAGAGTTAACATACTAAGTACAGCAGTTTTACCAGAGCCAGTACAAGAGGATACAGCTACACGAGCTTTTTGGTTGTTGCAATTATTTATAAGAATCTTCTGTTGCTCTGTTAGAATTATGTCGAACAAAGATTCTATTCCAAGTATATGATCCTCAGACCACATTACTAAGAGGTTGTCGAATTGTTCTTGGGTCAGTTTAGCCATGATATTTCTTTAGATACTTTACAATACTTTCAGCTATTGTTATATCTTCCTGTAATAAACCTATAGCTGTATTACACTTAGAACATAGTAAAGATCTAACTTCTCCAGTTTTATGGTTATGATCTATATCATAAGACCGTCTAGAGTTTGGGTAAACTAAAGACTGCCCACATATCTCACAGCATCCGCTTTGTATATTCATTAACTCCTGAATATAAATCTCTTCAACTTTGTATTCGCATCTTATATGACTAGCTCTTCTTTTCTCTTTATTATTTTTACTATAATCCCTTTGACATTTTAAGACCTTTTCTCTGTTCTTTATCTTATACTCTTTTCTATCTTTTATAATCTTTTCTCTATTATTTATGTAGTGTATCTTTCTTCTCTTACTTACACAAATCTTACACTCAGTATTAAATCCAGATCTTGTAGTTTTGTGCTTATCAAAATACAGTTTTAGATCTTCATACTCTTCCCCACATGTCTTACATTTCATAACTATCTCCATAGTTAACTCAAAGGATACTAGGAAGAGAGTTGAGTAAGCTCTCTTGTCGGATGGCCATCCTATCCTAGTCTATTCTTGTTCAATTAGTTGAGCTTTAGCTTGAGTAGCTCTCATCAAAATCTTATCTAACGCACTGTCACCTGACAGGTTCTCAACTGTAACCTTATCCTCAAAGGCACCAAATGTTCTACCCAAGGACTCTACAGCTTTAAGGTAAGTTGACAAAGAATTGATACTACCAGAAGTCTTAAGTCTCTCTATGACAGCTAAGAGTTCTGTCTGAACAAACTGCTTGCCATCAGTGATGGACTTGATTCTATCCTGTTTGATCTGGAGGAGGTAGGCACCTACATTAGCTTTACGTCTTAGATAGAAAGAACGAAGTTGAACAGCATGAACATACTCTTCTCGATCTCTAATATCTTTAGTCTTCTTTAGGCCAGCATTGAGTTTGGATTCCTCAATCGCTCTGATCTCATCTCCATCATCGTTGTATAACTCACAGAAGATCAGCTCATTGTCTGTAAGGACTAGGCTATCAGGTTCTGAGAGTAGGGATAGGAACTCTTCATTGATCTTGTTAGTGTCTAACACTTCGTTCTTAGACATTACGAACCTACTATTACCTACCTGGGTATGGAGAAGGAGTTTAGTCTCTCTCACATTGGCCAGAGCCTTGTAGTGTCTAGCGATTATAAGGCCTACATTCTTCTCAGAGGTTCCATACTTCTCTGAGATCTCCTTGTTAGTAAGATTAGTGTAGATATAATCATCTATGATATCATATTTATGCTTAGCTGTAATGTTATCAGCTGCTTTCTTGACTATTGTAGTTGTCATTTAAAGGTAGACCCCTTGTTTTTAATGAGGTAAGAGGACCAAGGCCTCATAGTTTGTAAGTTCCTACTACTTCTGGTGGTACATTTCTCAATACTATCGTCTATATAGTGTATCAAATCATGAACGAGATTAAATGTTGGTAACTTATTAGTACTTTAAGTATTCTTTCGGGTACTTGCA
>Ga0209318_1000215_pt1 | contig 61128 bp, 96 predicted proteins | sample RifGroE1_FD_183999 | JGI IMG/M metagenome (GOLD analysis project Ga0209318, IMG submission 183999) | Groundwater microbial communities from Rifle, Colorado, USA - Groundwater E1 (SPAdes) (version 2) | ecosystem: Environmental > Aquatic > Deep subsurface > Groundwater | place: Rifle, Colorado... | reverse complement strand
TAAAAACCGTATGCAAAATAGGACAGGGCAATGAATGCTGCCGATACCTTGTTTGCGGTGCAAATGGCTTTGAATGTGTAAAGGGTACTGATACTGGTAAATTTTTAGATTCCAGGGTGGCGAATGGCGCAATCACAGCCAGAGGTGATAATTGTAATTGTGTATAAACAAGATTATCCACACAAAGGTAGGTGATAACGGTGGATTTGAACCCTATAACCCTTATAGATGCATTAAGAAATACAGACATTATCTACATCGAGAAAATATATCTTAACGGCGGTTGCTATCAATTCTACAAGTTTTTAAGGGTAATTTATCCCGATGCAGAGCCTTATTTTATTCAAACGAAAGACCACATTGTTACAAAAATAGGAAACAGCTACTACGACATCACGGGCGAGGTTAAGGGCCAGTTTATACCGCTAACTATTCACGATATGGCAATGTGCGAAGGGTGGAGCTTTTGGAAACGTAACTGGCTATACAGGGAATGCCCAAATTGTGGCGAGCAAATAATGGCATAACTTGAAAGGTAGGTGATGTCCATGCGCCGGACAAATAAAGCCGGCTGATAATTATTATTTTATTTTTTATTTGTAAAGTTTCTAAGCGGTTCTGGCGGGTTTATCCATAAAGCCCACTTGTGAAGCTCGCAGATAATTAAAGCGCGCGGTCGGTCGTGCTGAGCTAAAGAATAAAAGTGTCGGAGGTAAAGGGATGGATGGAATTTTCGGGTACAGCTGGTTTGAGGCGTTGAAGTGTTACATTAAACCGTTTGAGTTTGTTCAATGCCACTACTTTACCAAGCCAGTACAGCGTTCAAATGTAGTCGGATACCCAAGCGGATTCGTCTAACGTACTCCATCGGAGAGGCGCACGATACGGCCTAGCAACAAATTTAAATATAACACAAGCGGGCTAATCAATGAGGTTCGCCCGCTTTATCTGGGAGAGTGTGAGTAACCAATCTCATATCTTCCACCAAAACCCATAAGAGCAGGCGAAAGCCGAATAAAAAAGGGTATTAAGTCCTGGGCAGTATGTACAACGGAATGGAGAGGCAGGTCGCGACTGTCCTCTCCGAAACTAAATAAATTTATAGGGAGGTTAGGATGGCTAAGTTTAGCATTGAAGTAGAACTGGATTGGTTGGAAGAAGGTGGAGGAATAGACGACACGATAAAGCAGGAAGTCATATCGTCTTTAAAATCCAAAATAACAGCCGATGCCACAAAGGAAATCACAAAAGAACTAAGCAGTACAATTCAAGAGACAACAGGCAAGGTTATTGACGAATTTCTCAATGATACTTTGAGGGGCAAAATTGAGAATATGAAAATTCCTCATAAGGGCAATAGTTGGGATTCAAAGGTTGAAATGATACCCATGAGCAAGTTTGTTGGTATGCAATACGAAAGTTTCCTTAATAAAAAAGTGTTTGATGAAAACGGTTGTGAACCAAGATATTCAAATGATGCTAAATTGTCCATCAATGAATACTTCATCAAAAAGTACCTCGAAAAAGAGCTTGCGTCAAAGGTAAGTAAAATGATTCAGACAGCTCGCAAAGACGCAGAGGAAACCATTGTCAAAACTCTTGAAGCGACACTTAAAAATCAACTTTCAATCGACATAATTCAAAGGCTTAATATACCGGAAATGCTTAGAGCTTTGCAAGAAAAGGCTGCCATGCTCGATGCTCCGAAAGGTTAGGAGGTCCGCCATGGATACATTCAGCATATTCCTGCTTATCATCATCGCCGCCTGCCTGATCGCTATTGTGAAGGTCGTCAAAGAAGTCCAGGGATGGTGGAAGGCATGGAACCTGGAAGAACAAAAGAAAAGGCCAGTAATCGGAAGCAAGTTTATGAATTATCGGCACAGGTTAAAGAGGCGCAGGAACAACAGGACAAGCCCAGCAGAGGCACAGAGCGAGTTGACCGCCGCATAATGGAATGTACCGCCTATTGGGAAGGTTCCTGCGGCAAGAAGCCGAGCGACCCCACATACGGCATAACGGCAAGCGGGGAACGTGTGCAGGACGGATTTATAGCGGCATGGCTGAAGGAATATCCGATAGGGACGAAACTGTATATACCCTACTTTGACAGAGTATTCACGGTGATGGATTGCGGCGGGGATATTACAAGGGGAAGGCTGGATGTGTATATGGGGAGTGCGGAGGAATGTTTTGAGTTTGGGAGGGTATGGCTTGAAGTGTGGGAGGTGGAGTAGGTACGGAGTTTATAAATATTGCGCAATAAAAAGTGAGGTTTTATATGGGATCCAATAAGAACACAGAATTTAAAAGTAGAGTATACACAGACAGGCCACCGTACGCAGATTTTGAAGCGCCGCGCAAATTTGAGGCAATAAAAAGCATCATAGCCAAAAGGTTGATTGAATATCCGAATGCGATTTGCTCTTATTCTGGAGGTAGCGACAGCGATATCATGTTGCATTTAATCGAGACCGTGCGTAAGACTTTCAATCTCCCACCTATCCAATACTGCTTTTTTAACACCGGGCTTGAAATGGAGGCAACAAAACGCCATGTACGCAAAATGGAGGAGTTGTACGGCATCACAATTGGAGATCATCGACCCAAGAAGAACATAGTACAGGCCACGAGGGAATATGGTCAGCCGTTTGTATCGAAGATCATGTCAGCCGGGCTCGAAGGAATTCAGAAGAAAAACATCCCGCTATCGATCGCTGCAGAATACGCAGACGCAGAGGATAAGGTGGCAAAACGCGCGGAACTTAAAAAACGATATCCGGGGTGCGAAACAACGATTAATTTCCTATGCTGCTGCAATTCCAAGGGAGAACCCAGACCCGATATTCAACTGGTTATAAATTCATCAAAGTATATGCTGGACTTCATCAAAGAGAATCCAATCTCGTTTAAAGTCAGCAACAAATGTTGTGATTGCTGCAAAAAGCAACTTGCACATAGCGTCCAAAAGCCGTTTGACATGGTAATTACGGGCGAACGCAGGGACGAGGGCGGCATGCGATCTGTCCCGCGCAAGGATAATACGGCCATGTGTTTTGCCGAGACGGCAGATGGGCAATATCGGCTTAGACCACTATATTACGTGTCTGATGCGGACAAGCAGTGGTACAAAGATTATCACAAAATTAGATACTCAGATGCTTATGAGGTATACGGCTTAAAGCGCACAGGTTGTTGTGGTTGTTCTATATCAGCAAGGGCAGTAGAGGATTTAGAGAAGATACGACCGTTTGAGCCAAATTTGGTAAAGGCGGCGTGGAATGTGTTTGGTGATAGCTACAGATACCGTCAGCAATACAACAATTATAAGGCCCTCAAACAGAAAAAGGAAGCCGAGCGGCTGCGTGAATACAAAAACCAGATCAGAGGTCAAATGAGTTTATTGGGTTAATTCGTAATAACAAGACAATCCACACAAAGGAGTCTCACATGCCACTTGAAAAATCAATCATCCTCAACGAGCAAACCGGCATACACTGGTTCGCAGACTGGTACAGGTTGACAGGCACATATTTTATCGTCCGAGATGGGCGGATAGTGGATATAGGGGAGGAAGGGGAGTGATGGAGATGGAAAATATCACAATCCCGGTTGCAATCGTCTTAAGTGTTCTAATTATTGGATACCTTGTATTTGCAGGTTTTTGTCTGAAATGGCTATTTAAAGCGATAATTGCTATTTTGAAATATTGGTAGTTTCCACAGAAAGGTAGGTGATGCCCATGCGCCGGACAAATAAAGCCGGCTGATAATTACATTTCATTTGTAAAGTTTCTAAGCGGTTCTGGCGGGTTCATCCAAGCCCGCTACCAGCCGAAAGGCTAATAAATTTATAGGAGGGGTTAAGATGCAGACATCATCAAAAGTAACAAGCGCAAAGAAGGTAGGCTTACTTGCAAGTTTATTCGGCGCATTGCAAGGCACAAAGGCGTATACTCCAGTTGAATCAATGGGTGGCAGAGGACATTATTTTGACGGCAATGCGGAATTAGGCTACAACGCTCGCAGAAGTCAAAGCAAGCGCAGGAAGATGGAACGCAGGACAAGAGGTTAGGAGGCTACATCATGATTTTACACGATTTGCACCCATTTATCAAAATCCTTATTGCCACCATCCTGTGCATGATGATAGCGGGTGGAACTGGGTATATGCTTTGCGTGGTTAACACAGCGTTGGACAAGCAGGAGGCAAGCAAGCCGATAGGGAGCAAGGAAAGGCATATTGATTTTAAATTATGAAGGGAGAGGTTGAAATGAGACAAAGAAAACTAAAACTAAGCGGACTACATGTAGGCGACAAAGTTATAATGCATACTTGTGCTGAATCAAGACTCGATAAGTACAAGGATAAGGAGTTTACCTGTTTATCCGATCCGTGGAATTTATGCGGCAGTGAAGTTGTTTTGCTAGATGGCGTGAGAGGTGGATTTGCAACGGAATATTTGAAGAAGGTATGAAGGGAGAGGGAAATGAAGTACAAAGTTGGGGATAAGGTGAAGGTAAGAAGTGATCTGGAGGTTGGCAGAACGTACTACAACAAAACACAGGAGCACGAGCACGACAGTTTTATACACTCAATGGTAGAGTTTATAGGTAAAAATGTTGTTATTAAAAGAATCACTGGAGCTGGCAAATACATAATAGACGGTAGTGGTATGAACTGGACGGATGAAATGTTTGAGGAATTAGCGAAGGAGGAAGGTAAATTGAAAACATGGGAAGTAGTAAAGGCGCTGACGGAGAATCCGGAAATTACATTTGTCCGTCCGTCTGACGGAGTAAGGACAATGCTAGGAGATAAAATCCGTGCTGGCAAAATCACAGGCAAATATCTTAAGCAGACAGATGGCGAAAGCGTCATGCTATCAGATGATTGGGAACTTGTACCCCAGCCTGTCAGCTTCATGGAGGCGGTGGAGGCAAAGTATAAAGGCAAGGAAATTGAATACAGGTTCAAAGATAAACAGGGAGAAACAATCACGCACACCTTTAAGGCTGGAAGGTCAATGTTGGTATCAGACAATGGATGGGTGCTTGATATTGAAGCGTTGTTTGAAGGCGAGTGGTTTATCAAGGCATAGAAAAAGCCGCTCACACAAGCGGCAAAGGTAAACAACTAAGCAGAGTATAGCACAGGTCAAGCAGAAACGCAAATATGCGGTAAATGTATAAATATGCAATGGAGGTGAGAAGGTGAGAACCACAATAGACACAGACCATTTCCCAAGTAATGTTGATTTAAGCGACATAGGTAATATGGTAAAAAAATATGGTAAGGCGGTTGAAATATTAGAGGAACAGTTGGATGAAGCATATAACCGCATTGAGGAATTACAGGAACAAATAAATAGGGAGGTCGAGAAGTAAATGAAAACTAGCAAAATTATCATCAAAAATCTATTCGGCATCAAAGAGCTAACGCTGGATGGGAAAAGTGTTGAACTAACCGGAGTAAAGGGAGCAGGCAAAACAAGCGTAATCGATGCAATACGGTATGCTCTGACAAACAAATCTGATCGCGATTACATAATTAAAGACGGAGAGAACGAAGGAGAAATAATCATTGAAACTGACACAGGCTTGTCTATAACCCGGAAGAAACGTTCGAGCCAATCTGATTACAAGAGTATCAAGGAAAACGGTCATGACGTTCCGAAGCCGGAAAGTTTTCTCCAGGAGATATTTACTCCACTCAGCCTGAACCCGGTTGAATTTACCCAGAAGGATAGGCAGGAACAGAACAGAATCATCCTTGACCTGATTGATTTCAAGTGGGATCTGAACTGGATAAAAGAAAAGTTTGGTGAGATCCCTTCCGGTGTAAATTATGATCAGAACATCTTGAAAGTGTTGGCTGATATTCAAGCTGAAAACGGCGTATACTTTCAAACTCGGCAGGACTTGAACCGGGACGCACGAAACAAACAAGCTTTCATCTATGACATTGCAAAGGATATCCCGAAAGATTATGACTATTCCAAATGGAACGCTTATGATCTCGGCACAAAGTATAGACAGCTTGAAACCATTAAGAACCAAAACAATGAAATCCAGCGGGCAATCGTATTCAAAGAAAGCTACAACAATAAAATTCGTGGCTATGAAGCTGAAAAAGAAATCGCCATATCGGCAGAGGAAAAAGCCATTGCATCTGAAAGAGAAAACTTAACCAAGAGTATTGAACGAATGAGAGCTGAAATTATTGCAGCAGAGGACAAGCTTAAAGGGTTGGCAAGTAAACTGGAGGACAAGAAGAAACTTGCCATATCTGAGTATGAAACAAAAGTTGCAAAACTAGACGGAGATATTCAGATCACCAATAAATATGCCGACAAACCACAGACTGATGTAGCTGAACTGAACGAAGAGATCAACACAGCTGAAGCCATGAAGAAACATCTTAACGAGTATCAGCGAATGGTTACTATGCAATCTGAACTTGAACAACTCAAAGCTGATTCAGAAGCGCTGACCGCAAAGATTGAGCTTGCCAGAGAGTTACCGGGCGAAATTCTTAAAGTCGCTACAATTCCGGTTGAAGGGTTGACCGTGAAAGATGGTATTCCGCTCATTAACGGTCTGCCAGTATCTAACTTGTCCGATGGCGAAAAGCTTGATTTGTGCGTAGATATTACAATCAGCAAACCTTCCGGATGGAGCATAATTTTGCTGGATGGAACTGAAAAGCTGGACGAAGTCAGCCGGGCAAATCTGTACAAGAAGTGCAAAGAGAAAGGGCTACAGTTTATTGCAACCAGAACTACAAATAACAATGAATTGGAGATTACACAATTATGAGTCAGACGCATTGGAAGAAGCTGCATAACCCCGATTATATCGGGGCATATGCACTAGAACCTGGCAAAACATTGATCGTCACAATTAAAACGGTTAAGAATGAAAATGTAACCGGTCCGGATGGCAAAAAAGAGGAATGTATGGTAATGACTTTTTCTGAACCTCCGGGAACAAAGCCTATGATAGTCAATTCTACTAACGCCAAGACCATTGAGAAGCTTTATAACACACCATACATTGAAGAATGGGCTGGACGCAAGATTGAATTATACACTGATAGAATTAAGGCGTTTGGTGAGGTTGTGGATGCCTTAAGAATCAAAGCAAAGGTTCCAAGCGACAAAAAAATATCAACAATTTGCGGTGATTGCAAAAAAGAAATTACCGGATTTGAAACTATGACAGCCGAACAGGTTGCACAGCGCAATTTAACAAAGTACGGCTTGCCATTATGTGTTGAATGTGCTGGGATACGAAAAGAATTGTCGAAGGGGGAAAACGTACAATGATGCTTACTGCTGAAAACTATTTTTCTACTGAAATGAACATGAAATACATGGGGTGCAGTCAATTCAAATCATTTATGGAATGTGAAGCCGCTGCATTGGCGGAGATAAAAGGTGAATATGCCCGTGAAAAATCGGTCAGTTTGCTAGTTGGATCTTATGTTGACGCGCACTATGAAAAAACACTTGATTTATTCAAAGCACAAAATCCAGAAATATTTACGCAAAAGGGTGAGCTTAAATCAGACTACAAACATGCTGAGTACATAATTGCCCGGCTTGAACGTGATGAACTGTTTCAGCAATATATGTCTGGCGAGAAGCAAGTTATTAAAACTGGTGAAATTATGGGCATCCCGTTCAAAATCAAAATAGACAGTTACCATCCGCGCGATAAGATTGTTGATTTGAAGATAATGAAAGATTTCGACGGTATATGGAAAGATGGATTAAAACTCTCTTTTGTTGAGGCGTGGGGCTACGACATTCAAGCTGCTATATATCAATTCATAGAGGACAATAACCTACCATTCTTCATTGCTGGGGCCACAAAACAAAAGCCCGAACCGGATTTAGAAATAATCAGTATCCCACAATCCAGACTTGATTATTGTCTTGATATGGTTATACAATACGCTCCAAGATTTGCAGATATCAAAAAGGGCTTGATCGTGCCTACTCGGTGCGGAAGGTGTGACTATTGCAAGTCAACCAAGATCTTAACCAAGCCGGTTGAATATTTGGAGCTTTGCGGCTGATATGAAAGGCACAATTATTGTCGATACCAGAGAGCAAGATTTACATATTTTAAGAAAACTCGATGCGCTCAAAATTCCATATGTCCGGCGAAAATTAAACTATGGAGATTACAGTTTTGAGGTTGATGGCAAAAGCTATGAAAATGAAATTGTTGTCGAGCGCAAAGGTTCACTGGATGAAATAATCGGCAATTTTACAAAAGGCCGTGAACGCTTTAAACGGGAATTTGAGCGGTCAAAAGGTTGCAAGGTCATATTAATGGTTGAGGCTTCAATGGAGCAGCTAGAAGCCCACCAGTACCGTAGCAGAATGATGCCAAACGATTTGAAAAGTTTCCTTGCAACCTGGTGCCATAAGTTTCAACTTGAATTGAAGTTTGTAGAGAAGGACAAGGCTGCGGATTTTATATTGGGACAGTTTAGGGAGTTATATAAAAAGCGGAAAGGGGATTGAGAACATGAACAGTGTTAATATTATAGGCCGCATCACAAAGGACATTGAATTACGATACTTGCCAGCCAACAACACAGCGGTATGCAGTTTTTCAATAGCCGTTGATGATGGGTTTGGCGACAAGAAGAAAACTTTCTTCTTTAACTGTCAGGCATGGACAAAGACAGCGGAGAACATTACAAAGTTTTTTGGCAAGGGTGATCTGATTGGAATATCTGGGAGGCTTGCAACAAGAGAATGGACGGACAAAGAAGGCAAAAAACATACTATTACCGAGATTGTTGTAAACGATTTTACTTTTTGCAACGGGAAGAAATCTGAATCCGGAAGCGCAGATAAACCATTAAGCCAGAGCAATGACGGTGAGTATAATACGACACTATTAGAGGATGACGAACTTCCATTTTAAGGAAATTGATACATGAGGGGTGCATAGCCCCTCTTAGGGGGTGATTACAAATTGACGGATACATCAAGTTATACCGGAAGCTACAAGAAAACCCAATCTGGAACGACAAGCCATTTTCAAAAGGTCAAGCTTTTACAGATATGATGTTCCGGTGTAATCATGTTTGTAAAAAAGTAATTGGATATGGTGACTGTACATGGGTGTTGCGAGGCCAGTTTATTTCAAGTAATTATAAATTAGCTGAGATGTGGGGATGGTCTGAATCATCAGTAAGACAATTTATTAAACTGTTGGTTAAAGAAAAAATGATAACCATCTTGTCAAGTCGTCATTACACGTTATATGAGGTAACAAATTATTGCGTGTATCAAAGCGCTGATAATACTGAACCAGAAGGAATCCCCAACGCACAGAAAACGCACAGAAAACGCACACTCAACGCACAGAAAACGCCAAACAATAAATATAAAGAACTAAAAGAATTAAAAGATATATATTCATCTGAAATAATTCAGATGGCTGACAGATTAAAATTTCTTATCCTGCAAAATAACTCCGGAGCAAAAACGCCAACGGATTTGACAAAGTGGCAATCTGAATTTGACAAAATGAAAAGGTTGGACAAGCGGACTGACGAACAAATATTCGCAGTGATGGAATTTAGCCAGAAGGACACATTTTGGAAAGCAGTTATATTGTCAGCCGGAAAACTCCGGGAAAAGTTTGATACGTTGCTACTCCAAAAAGACCGACCAAAACAAATTCAGCAATCTAAAATGCCACAGGCGGGAAACTTTGAACAGAGACAGTACCCAGATGAATACTTTAATAAACTTTATAAAGATGTGTGAGGGGGCAGGAATTAGACTAATGATTACAGCTAAAAGTTATTTTTCCGGGGCTGGCGGTATGGACTACGGCCTGTCGGATGCCGGAATACAAATAATTCAATCGTATGAGATAGACCGGATTTGTTGTGAAACACTTAGGATGAATTTTACACATGAAGTCCTTGAAACAGACATAACCAAGAAAACTGTACTGGATCAGCCAAAGTCAGATATTATGGTTTTTACATATCCGTGCACTAAGTATTCACCAGTTGCAGATATTCACGGGACCCGTACAGGTGATGAATTATTCCTGCATTCACTGCGACACATAGCGCTTGAACAGCCAGAAATGTACATAGTTGAAAATGTTCCTGGGATGCGAAAATTCCCGGTTGTTATGGAAGCAATGACAAAGCTACCTGATTATTACGTTCGTGTGGAATGCCCGGTAAATGCCCGGGAATGGCTTCCGCAAGAGCGCAAAAGGTTAATAGTATTCGGTACGCGGAAGCCATTTAATAACTTACAATATGCAGTATTCACACAACCATTAAGGCTAAAAGACATTCTCGAGAAGGACCCGGACATTGACATACCGGATTATGTTTACAGCCGCTTGAATGGTGCATACCGGGACAAGCCCATCATATCAGATCCAGATGCAGGAGATATAGCCCCATGCTGTGTAGCTCATTACTCTAAGGATGTAAGTACAAGGTTGGTAAAAGACGGTAGCAGAATTAGGCCATACACACCAAGAGAGTACGCAAGATTACAAGGCTTCCTGGATAGCTTCAAGTTTGCAGGATCAGACCGGGATATATACAAGCAGGTCGGGAATGCGGTTGCGGTAGATATGGGACGATGGATAGGGCAACAGGCAATAAGGTATTTTGGAGGTGTGGCATGAAACTTACAACTGAACAAATAAAAGAAATATCCGTCCATCGCAAGGCTGGTATGACATATGTGCAAATAGGTGAGTTATACAATTGCGGTAAAAGTACAATACAGCATTATTCCAATGAAAAGCGTGGAATAGTTGAACCAGATGAAAGCGAGGATATAAAGCTTAATAACAAAATCATGTGTGAAGATAAAAAGTTGATAAGCCTTGCAACCAATATAAACCGGGCAAAACAACAGATTGAAAAGCTGCAAAAGGGTAACAAAATAACCTTGACTCGGTATGAGGGTAGAAAAACACAGCGTGTGTCCGGAGAAGTTGAAACAAAGTATCCTAATAAATTACTAATAAAGAATCGGCACGGCAGGATTGAAATGGTTACGCTGGCTGATCTGCTGACTATGAAGGTGGTAGTGGGGTGAGTGATATAAAAACAGTGTTAAAATATCCGGGTAGTAAATGGAGTACAGCAGAATGGATTATTTCATACTTTCCGGAAGGCTACGAGAAAATGACTTATCTTGAACCCTTCTTTGGATCCGGGGCTATATTTTTTAATAAAAAGCGGTCGGTTATAGAAACAATCAATGACTTGGATGGCAATGTAGTAAACCTGTTTAAAGTAATTAGGGATTGCCCTGAAGAACTGGCTCGCATGATCGAGTTCACACCATGGAGCAGGCAGGAATATAAAAGCAGCTATGAAATGATCGGTGAAAGCCTCGAGGATGCCAGAAGATTTCTCGTAAGAATGTGGCAGGCAATAGGATCCAAAACAAGTGATATAACTGGATGGAGAAATAATATTCAGGATCTAAACGGCAATGTAGACCAATGGGCTACAAAGTTACCGGCAAGGCTTATAGAAACATCCAAAAGATTTAAGCATGTACCAAGCCATCAAGTAAACATAGAAAACCAGGCAGCTACTCAACTCTTAGAGAGATATGCAAGGTCATACGTTTTCATATATGCGGATCCTCCGTATGTGAGAAGTACCCGCAGCGGCCGCATTTATGCTCATGAAATGACAGATCAAGATCACACTCAATTACTCGAGCTCCTGCAGAAACATCCGGGGCCCGTGATGATATCCGGGTATGAAAGTGAATTGTACAGCAACCTCCTGGAGGGATGGCATACAGAAAAACGGCAAGCCAGGTGTGAAGGTGGACAGCAGAGGCAAGAAGTTTTATGGATGAATTATGAGCCGGTTGGCAAGCAAATAAGTTTAATCAGTTAGTTCAACATAACAAGATAGTTCAAACATAGAAAGGAGAGCTGAGGCCATGAATGCACGTCAAGCAATTGAACAGTACAAGGAGATTTACCTGGGCATGTACGGGGATTTTCGCAAAAGTGTGCCAGAGGTATGTATTATGGATTTCTGCCGGATCAACGGTATTACGTGGCCTCTGGAAAGTGTAGAGGAATTGGAACCGCCGGATGAAACGTTTTGGCGCACGATGGAACCAGGAGGAAAAGAAACAGATGGATAGGAGGGATTGGAATGTTGAACGAGAAGGAAGTTAAAGAAACTAGAAAAACTTTTGACAATTACAACGACACAAATTTATCATCCTTAACAGTTACATTATCAAGGTTGGGGTTAGATTGCATTGACACAATAGAAGCCTTGCAGCAAGAGAATGACATCTTCCGCGCCGACATTGCAGATGCCAATGTGCAGATGGTGCATAGAGATAAGATGATCAAGCAACTACAGGCAAAAACGCTTCTCGATGTTGTAAATAGCGATTTAGTAAAAACATATAACGGTAGTGCGTTGGACAAAGCAGATCAGTACATAGAGCGGCTTGAGCAGGAGAATAAATCACTCCGTGACAAGTGCGCCAGGTTGAATGATTTTGAGCAATCACAATGTGCAAAGCTACTTGCGCAGAATGGGATGTATAAGGCGGCGTTGAAACAAGCGAGAGAAGCGCTATCTAGTGGGTTACGCAATTTAAAGTGCAGAAATACCGGAGACAATCAAAAAATATTAGTTAATATGCGATACGCGATAGAATCAATAGATAAGGTGGTGGGGGAATGAAATTTGACATACCACACCTATTAACCGATCTGAATACATACATACAAGCCGAGAGAGGCAACAAGTTTCAAGCGGCAAACATCAAGAAAGAAAATACCGGCATAGCTTTTATGTATGCCAGGAGATTACCACCTGTAAAAACTAAAGCAAAGATAATATTTACATGGTACTGCGCGAATGAGAAAAAAGACCCTGACAATATAAGTTTTGCAAAGAAATTTATACTTGATGGGCTTGTCAGCGCAGGAGTGCTTGAAAATGATGGATGGAAGCAGATAGAAGGATTCGAGGATAGATTTGAGGTAGATAAAGCAAATCCGCACATTGAGGTAGAAATACAAGAGATAGGAGCGTGAGGGAATGGATAAATTCGGAACATGGAAAGGCTGGACAGCACACGCGTTTATAAGCATGGATGAATTTGACGAGCCGAAATATGCTCCTAGAAGGTTTTACAGGTGTAGTATTTGCAGACACGGAACAGTTGTTAAATCAAATTATTGTGCCAATTGTGGCGCAAAGATGATGGGGGAATAAAAATGGATAAAGCTAAATTTCTCCGCATGATGGAGATACGCGAGAATATCAAGCGCAAGCGCAAAGCATTGCAGGAGTGGCAGGAAAAGCAGGATATACAGGCAGTGGAAACGCACAGGATAGCAAGGGTGAGCGGTAGATTGTATAACGCGATATAGTGAGGTGAGCGGATGAACACAAATGAAATCAGATTCCATCTACACAGCTACGATAAGCTTAAAGATGAAATACAAGCATTATCCGACAGCCTAAAAGAATACAGGCTAATGGATGGAATGAAGCCTAAAGTAATAACAGACATGCCTATATGCCATTCTGGGACATCAACAGTAGAATCACTTGTAGTAAACAGAGTTGATTATGTGGCGGATTTAGAGAATAAAATAGATGGCAAGATGCGTATTGTGAACGCAATCAACTCAGTATATTTTTACCTTAAGGAGCCAGCGAGAACAATCATAGAAATGCGGTACTTTATCAGTCCGATGATAAACGATGTGAGGAAACCCAAATATAGTTGGGCATCAATATCAATTGAGGTTGATTTAAACGAAGAATATTGCAAACAGATTGATTGTAAGGTCATAAGAAAAATTCAAACAAAATTACTTGAAGGGGGAAAATAGAATGTTAAATGATCAGATGGAGGCATTTATAAAAGATAAGTGTGGGCATAAGGGGCATTGGTGCAATGGGAAACATATTCCGGTTATGAAAAAGACAACAAAGAAGAGCGTAAACGAGTACACGATATTTACAAATGAGGATTTAAGCAAAGCAAGAGATATAACCTCATGTGTATTCTTTCAAGATAATCGCTGTGTTCATCCAGATAACCCCAAAAATAAATAAAAACTCACTTTTTACTCACATAATATGGAACTGTATTGTGTTATACTTAAAGAGTCAAGAGCCGTTCACATGAGCGGTTCTTTTATTTTGCCGTAATATTGTGAGAGTTGTCCGAGAGGGTGACTCTATTTTTGTGTAGAGGGATGTGAGATATATGAGCATGGCAATTCGTAATAATATTATTGACTTATATGCAATATGGAAACATGGTAGCACACAAGAAAAGGCAGCAGTAAAGCAGCTCTGTGAAATGTTTCTGGCAAGTTATCTGGAAAGTAGAAAGCATGTTATAAAGTAGGTGATTATATTGGATAAGGATATGGCGGTTAAAGAGCCTACAGGAGCGGCAGAGACAAGCATTATAGTACAAGATAAATATATTAGTATGGATTATGCAGACCGGCGGGAAGATACCGAGGCAGAGAGAAAGACAAAGTATACCCAATTGGCCAAACCATTATTTAACAAGATAATTCAATGGTCAGCTGAGGGGATGAACGATTATTCAATTGCCAATCAAATAGGAGTACATTATAAAACATTATCAAGATGGAAGGGTGAGTATGAGGAATTTGCGGAACTATTCGTGCGCGCCCACGATGCCCGCAACTGTCTCACAATGAATTCCGGCTTTAAACGTGCTAATGGTATTAAAGTAGTGCTAAATAAGCAGAAAGTCACCAAAGACGGCGATGTAGTTGATTATAAAGAGGAACAATACTTTCCACCCGATGTCAACGCAATGGACCTATACTTTCGTAATAATATGCCAGGTTATATTCAAGCGAAACAAGGCGAAATAGGCAATATTACGGTGAATAATTTCCAATTGCCTCAAAAACAGCAAGAACTCGCCCAACTTGACACAGAGATACAAAACCTTGAAGCATTACTGGGAGTAGACTACAAGGTTATTGATGAAGGTTAGAGTACGCGAATGGTTTATTTCGTGTAATCAAGGGTATAAATATGGCTACGTACCTACAGTATGTAAGCGTACATAGTATATTATGCGTGTATTTTGTAGCGTATATGAGTATGATTTGATGTGTACGTGATTATGCGATGATACTGGATGGGTAGGGGCGGGGGCCATCGGGGGAGGCACCCGGTCACGCTATATATAATACCCTCTCACAATTCACAAATTTTTCAGAATAATTTTTCAAGGAGGCTTTTTATGAAAGTTAAAGATTTAATAGAACAATTAAAAGCACTTGACCAAGATAAAAAAATTAAGGTAGTTGTAGCCGGTGGTTGCGAATACGATGAAGAAACCTGTTCAGATATTGATATTAAAAATTACGAAGATACTAAAAGAGAAACTGTTTATCCCGGGAAGTATTATTATTATGCTCCTCCTCATAGGACGGCTATAAGGGGTTAAAACAGAGACGTATACATATTGTATTATACGTGTTTGATTGGGCGAAATCCGCAAAGGCTTATGTATCTAAGAGTGATGTTAATTTTAAAATGCGCGTTTTCGCTACATATATTTTTGATTTTGTCGCGTTTTCGCACATAGTATTTAGAGGTGATACATGGACGAGTATTTTAAACAGGAACGGGTTATAACTTCTGATGGCGAGGCTATAGGAGACCCCAAACTACGCAAGTTTTACAATCCATTTCAAGACGGCAGAGGTTATAATTTTAAGTATAAATCAGCAGTAATAAAAAGTTATCTCGGTATAGAACTACCTGAGTGCTTCACCGATAACGAATGTGGCAAAATGTATAGGCTTAGCAAACACATTTATTCAGATAGTAACTTATTGGCTAAAAGAGTAAACAATACAATAATGCCACTGTCAAAACAGGATGTTATAGAAGTTGTTGGAGTACATAGGGCAAACTTCTCACCATTTTGGAATAAGATGCTTGACAATAAAATAATCAAGCCTATTGTCATAAACGGCTGTGAATACTTTTGCTTCAATCCCTTGTACTACAACACAACACATTATATACCGTTATATCTGTTTATAGCTTTTCAAGAAGAATTAAAAGACCACTTACCAAAATGGGTTATAGAAAAATATTTAAATATGCAGGAAGAATTTAAGCAAGTCGATAAAGTAGACTGACAGCCAAACGGCTTCAGATAAATTAATGTGACGAAAGGAAGTCAAAAGTATGATGAAACTTAAACACGACCTATTGACATCGAAGTACACAGAGGTATTTCACGAAGACCCGGAGGACATGGAATATAATGCACCACATAATTTTGAAGTAATTGTATCTGGAAAACCTGCGGTAGTTTTTGCAGATATCCATTTCCAAGAAGGCCCTATTAAAGAATGCGGCGTGAACGGCGTAATGAACGAGGATTTGATTGCAATGGTTATTTGTCGACTTGAACATTTCCAAAAATCTGAATTCTCCTGCCGCGAAAACGCACTTGCAATAACCAAGCTTGAAGAAGCTTTATTGTGGCTAAGGAAAAGAACTATGGGTAGAGAAAATAAGGGAATCGAAGGAACGCATAAAGTTTAATGCTCCCCCAACCGCAGCCTAAAAGTTCGGTTTAATGTGAAGTTAGCTTCTGGTGGTATGGGGATTTAAGGAGGATATATGGCAAACGAAAAAATACTGAAAACTGAGTATTCAGATAGATTTGACATGCTGCGTAAGAACAGAATGATTGTATCGTATGACAAATACGGTCCCGTAGCCATCAACTATGGCGAAAGGCTTGTAAGCGCATTAAAGAATATTGATTCAAGGCTTGAACTGTATAAACAAACTGGCAACACAGAATACCTTGCCGATGTAGCCAACTTCGCTATGATCGAGTTCATGTACCCGCAACATCCCGAAGCGCACTACAATGATTTAAGTGAAAGTCCGGGATTGGGCGGCATGACGTATAGAGAGATTGAACGGCTATAAGGAGGGTTTATGCTTCCTCAAAATTGTACCAAACGAAAGCACGAGTACCGCATACATGAGCTATTGTCTAATGGGCAATGGCTTAATTTATTTTTCCAAAAGCATTGTAATGAAACTGGAATTGCAGTTTGGACTATGGGCTTGTGTATAAGCCCATCCGTAAAAGAAGCCAACCGATGGTTTAACAAAAGTAGATATAAACTAAACAATGTTCAAACTGGCAGGTGCGGCCTTGAAGGGTTAACAAAAGCGCTGAGGTACGTACTAGATTTTAGAGATTCAATGCCAGAAAAGGCAGAACTTCATATTGAGTGGTCAAATGATAAAAGAAAATCTGTATATGGACGGTTACTTAAATATGACTTCTTTGATAGTGGAGAAGATTTTTACTACGGGCGCAATATGAACTTCTGGTATAGAAGATGAAATATATAAGGGCGTGATACCCAATGCAGGAAACACTTGACCCCAAAAAAGAGCTTGAGATAAAAAAGAAACTCAGGGAACTCAAAGAACGCAAGGTTAAACTTGAAGCTGAAATAATGCCCGAACTTGCCAAGACCGATTATGCCACATATGTTCAGTATGTACATATCCACAACCAAAAGTTTAAAATAGCTAAGTTTCAAAAGTACATATGCAACAAAATTGATTTATTACTTGATAATAAACTGATTAATAAACATGGCGAACCATACGAGGGCATTTTGCTTTCGCAGCCATCACAAACAGGAAAATCCTCTTGCATCACTGAAACATTACCATCGTATTATTTAGGGCGGAATCCATCTGACCATGTTATAGAAATATCATACGGTGACGATCTGGCGAACCGGTTTGGGCGAAGGAACATTGAAAAGATAAACGAATACGGTAAACAAATTTTCAATATTGAATTATCCCAAGATAAGAAATCGGCGGAGGAATTTGAACTCGCCGTAACCCGTGGGGGTATGCTCAGTCGTGGTTTAGGTGCAGCTATAACCGGTTCACCTTCAGACTTAACCATAATCGACGACCCATACAAAAACAGACAGGACGCAGACAGCCCATTGTATAAGCAGTTTGTAATAAATGAGTGGTTCAACACTATCAAAACGAGGGCTTCATCCAAGTGCAAATATATCATTGTTCACACCCGATGGAATGAAGATGATTTAATAGGCTATCTGTTGGATAGTGAACCCGACAAGTGGTTTTATATGAACTTTCCACAAGAGGCGGAGGAATACGAAGAAATAACTGGGAGAGAGCCGGGCGACCCGCTGCTTATAGAAGCTGGTAAAGACAAGAAGTGGCTTGAAGAATATAAGAGGTCCTTCCTTAACGACCCTACGGGTGGCGGCTTGAGAGCGTGGAACGCACTTATGCAAGGCAAGCCCTCGTCACTGGAAGGCAATCTTATAAAGCGCGAGTATTGGCAACGGTATAAGTTAACCTTAAAGATGCAAAAAGGTGAAGGTTTTGACGAAATGCTCCAATCGTGGGATTGTTCATTCAAGGATACTAAAAACTCTGACCTTGTAGCTGGTGGAACGTGGGGAAGAATAGGGGCAAATTGCTTCCTTCTAGACATTGATTACAGGAGAATGGATATTATTGCAACCATGAAAGCCATTACCTCTATGGCTAAGAAATGGCCTAAAGCACTGTGCAAACTCATTGAGGATAAAGCCAATGGCTCCGCTGTAATCACTATGATGAAAATAAAGCTTCCCGGCATGATACCTGTACAAGCAACCAAGAGCAAAGAGGAACGTGTCAACGCTGTTCTTCCGGTGTGGGAATCAGGAAATGTATTCATACCCGATGAAATCGAAGTAAGCCCGGGAGTGTTCCAAAAATGCAAGTGGGCACAGGACGTAATTGACCAATGTGCCAACTTCAAGCCTGGGAAAAAGGTGCAAAAGGACGATCTCGTAGACATGAGTTCAATGGCTTTGAACCGCCTTATGTACGCCTTTAGTTTTGGGCATAAAGAATTGCCTACAGATGGCTATTATACGCCCGATGAACTTCAAGACCAAGGGTTTAAGCCTTATGAGGTTAAGCAAATCATGAAGAAAATGAAAAAATCATGGGAGAAGTGATGCTATGTTTGGAAACAAAGAACTTGAAGCCGGTATGCTGGCTATAAATATTCGACTTGACAGCATACAAAAGGATTTGCAGGAAATAAAGTTGCAACTTGCAGAAAAACCGATTCAAAGCGATTCACCCTTCTTAACTAAAGAGGGACTTTTTAATTATAAGAATAGGAAACCGATACCAAAGGAGGATTTATGATTAAAAATTGTTTATATTGCGGTAAAGAATTTCCGTTTTATAGAGGCAGAAAAAGGTTTTGCTGTAGCGCTTGTCAAGTAAAACACTATTACGAAAATGGTTATAAAACAACAAAACAAAAAACATATTGCAAAGAACACGGAAAGCAAAGCAATAAGTTTTTAATGTGTCCTTATTGTGGAAAAGTATTAACCAAAGAAATTGAAGTAACCAAAGGTCATGAAATTTGTACAGAAATAGAAGATGATCTTGTAACCTTTATAAATATTGGCGAATAGGAGGCGGTTTAGTTGGCAGACATATACGAAAAGCAATACGACCAAAAACCGTCTTTTGCCTCTGCAAGGGATAAGGTTAATACCAAAGAACAGCAGGAGAGAGTAGACTTTTACCTGACTAAATATAGACAGCTCAAATCAGAATATCAGCCGCGGCTTGAACAGGACGAGGAAATTGAAAAGTTGTACCGGTGCGAGAGGGAGAAAAAGAGCGAGAACGACCCGAACAGCTTTGACCCTTTAATTCTTCCCGTAGTAGAAGGTCAGACAGCTTCCATGTCCGACAAGAATATATCTGCATCTGTCAAGGGCGAAGGATATTCCGATCAGAAGTTCGCTCATGTAGGACAGATATTGACAGACTTTGCTTATCGGAATATCCGTATCAAGAGCAAGGTTAAGCAGGGCATTAGGCGATATATTATGTTTGGCACAGGCTGTTTTGCTATTGGTTGGAATCCAGACGCTTTAGATGGATTTGGTTTACCAGATTGGCGCACACCGCAGATAAGCAAGGTGTTCGTGGATGGCAAGATAAAGAACCTGCTCGACATTGAAAAGGCTGAATACATCATTGAAGAAATAGGCTCATTCTCAATCTTATCCGCCCGCAAAGACTACGGCGACGATATAGCCAACGCCGTATCACTCGGTAACACTGACCCAGACTTTGACGGGAGCCAGACATTCGATGACAAGGATGGCTTTACAAAGCTCCATGTATGGACACGCAATAATGAGGAAGGAAACCTTCAACGGCTTGATATAAGTTTATGTGGAATCATGCTGGACGAAAGCGACCCATCAAAGCCATTTTATGAGTTTGTCGAGAATCAATATCCATATAAGTTCTTCGGACTATATCCGGAAGAAGGAAAATTTCATCGTTTTGGTGATGGCAAATTACTTGTAAGGCTTCAAAACCTGCTCAATAACTTGTGGGATGAATGTATCATTGCTGCCAAATATTCTGCACAGGCAGAGAGATACGTTGACCCTAATAGTGGACTTGACCCAGACCAATTAGACGGGGACCCTTCTCACCTAATATACGTGCGAGAACCCAGCAAGAACGTAAAGACCACGCAGGGGCAGGGAATCAACCAGATAGTGTTACAGCTTATCAACCTCATATTAACCGAGGTACAGCGCATTACGCGGTTCTCAAGTCTAATGATGGGTACAGCACCATCAAGGGAGATTACAGCCACACAAAGCGGTATCATGGTACAACAGGGTAACGCAGGAATAGACGACAAGCGAGGGGATGCTTCGGAGGCCATAGCAGAAGCCACCATGTACATGATCGGCTTGATGATGGAATTCTGGCCCGCCGCCAAAGCTGTTCGCATATCAGAGGAATCAGAAGAAACCGAATGGGTAGATGCGAGGCAATTGAGAAATGTTCCCGCTATGATCCCCGTTGATTCAGCATATGAGAATCAATGGAAAACCGCGCACCCCGATAAACCGGTACCACAATATATGCAATTGGAATCTGAGGACGGTGGAAAGCCACAGACTAAAAAGGCTATATTCGACGTTGAGGTAAGCATTGGCGAAGGTGTCCCATCCAACAAAATGGCGCTATTGAATATTATCCTTTCACTTTCCAAAATGGTATTACCGGACGAAATCACAGGACAACCGAAATCACTATTGAGTTATCAGCAAGTGCAACGATTGGTTGAGGACATCATAGGTATACCTATTGTAAAACTTGTGCCGGAAGCTGAAAGAGTTATGGGTGCTGTGACAGGCGCAAACGGTGGTGCAGTCAATCAGAATATACCAATGGGTAATCAGCAAGCCACAGCAGCAAATCCCTACATAGAAGGTGCAGGAGGCGCAACGGGGTTAATGAGTAACCAACCAATGGGGGTGAGCAAGTGAAACAAAGAATCTGGCAGCCTCACGCACAAAATATAACAACACATAAACTCATACTTGATAAAAATAAGGCGTTTGGCAATCACATTTTCCAACATAACGATATTGAAAAGAAGTTTGCGTATTCTTCCGGTGGAGGTGTCGAACTGCTTGACGAGCCTATATGCGGTCATTGCGAACGGTTAGGCTCTTGGCATGACCAACCATCACCAGGAAGTTGCCACTGCTTTGCATGTGGCAAAGATACGCCCTATGCAATCACTATGAGGCAGTATCTTATGGAGCATCTTGACGTATCGGCAGAGGAAATGGAACAAATAGAAAAGGAGATAGCGGGAGTATGAAATATCTATTGGGCAAGACCATAATTGCAGGAAGACTATTCACTTACAACGATGTAATAGAAAAAAAGGTAACGGGATTTCCGTATGACTATTACGGCGGAAATGTTCAGTATTTCGGCAAGACAAAGGAAGGATTTTTGCTGTGTATCAAAAAGAATAAGACTGAAATCATGGATATTTATGTTGACGAGGATTTATTGACAGCGGAAGGACTTAAACTGTTGCTGAAAGACCAGGGGAAAGAGGGAACAACAGAAGTAAATAAAGCGGATCTTATTGAACAGGCGAAAGCCCTTAATGTCAAAGGGGTGCTTCAAAACATGAAGGAGGAAACCTTGTTAGCAAAAATAAAGGAAGCTACTGAGGGAGCGAAAGAATAAAACCAATAAAGTTAAATTTGAGCCAACAGGCTCTTTTTTATTATCACAAATTCGCGTCTGCGGCGATACGGCAGTAACGTGTACCTACACGACATGGAGGCTTATATGATCAAAAATATTAATCTGCAACTTTTTGCTGATGGAGAAGAAATTGACGACATCGAGCTTGAAGAAGAAGTTGAGGATACTGTCGAACTTGAGGAAGAAGCCGAGGGAGATGAAACCGAGGTAGAGACCGAGACCGAAATGGAAGAGCCTGAGAAGGCAAAGCCCGAGAAGATGGTTCCTCTTAAAGCCTTGCACGCGGAAAGAGAAGAAAGGAAAAAACTTCGTGACAGACTTGCAACACTTGAAAAAGATAGAGCAGTCAGGGAACAAGCCGACAAAGACAGACAGCTTAAACAGCGTTTGATTGACGATGGCTTGACGGAGCAAGAAGCAGAGGACAGGGTATCAGACCGTAGGGAAAGAGAAGAACTCAAACGAGAGTTGAAATCTATCAAATACGGTCAGCAAGCCGATAAACTCGCTTCAAAGTATCCAGGCGTATATGACCATCTTGATTCCTTCATTGGCATTATAGAAGCTTCAAAGGGGGCTATTACACTGCCTGAACTGTGTAAGGCAAAGCTTGACGCCTCAACCACAGCAGAGATACGGACTAAAGCCGAACAAGAAGCACTTCTATCAAGGCAAAAAGCGAAGAGCAAGCAGATTACAACAGGCGATGTAAAAGCGGACACGCCAGTTAAGTTGTCGGCTGATGATGAAAGAATTTTAGCCAACATTAACAGAAAGAAGCAGTTACAAGGACTACCGCTAATGTCCAAAAAACAATATTTGGAACTATCAATATGAAAGGGTGAATTTTAAATGTATTTAAGCGATAGCAAACCTGGCAGAATGTTAAAATTTGTAGCCGGTACAGGCGGTGGAGTAGCAGGGGCTGTAGCAATACTTTCCTCTGTAACAGCCGTACTTGGTGGAGACGGAACAGTCGGCGCGGCAACTTGCCTTGGTATTTTTACTGAAACAGTAGCCGAAAACGCAGTTGCTGTTATTGAATCCGTAAAAGGCAGACAGGTAACAGCACCATTTACCGGAGCAGTTACATTCACAGATGCCGACCTTGGCAAAGTTTATGACCTTGATACAGGCGGCTTGGTAATTGATGCCACAGATACCACAGGCGGCTTTGCGGTATTGCAAGGCTACGACAACACAGCAAAGACGGTTACTTTCATAGTACCGGATGCGCTGACTTATTGTTAAGGAAGGGGAGATAATAGATGATTAATTCAACAGATCTGAACAAGGAAATGTATGTAGGCCACATGGAAGTGTGGAAGAAGAATCTTGAAAAGCCTAAAAAGGAATCTTGGAGAGATTACGCCACAGTAATGAATACAACTAAAATGGAGGAAACCTTTGAGACATTGGGTAACCTTCCTGCCGCAAAGGAAACTGCACCTGGCGGGTCAATCGAATACGGCAAATTACAGGATGCCTATGAGACTACTGTTAAACCTGTAAAAGTTACAAACGGTTTTTCTATCGATCTTGAAACCTATGAGGACGATCAGTACAACGTAGTCAACGGTCCTATGGTTGACGACCTGTACAGCACCATGATAACGGCGAGAGAAAAAGCAGTAGCCGCACAGTGGAATGGCGTGTTTACAAACACAGGCGCAGACGGTAAAGCTTATGCCGCTAATGACCACCCGCTTAAAGGAACTTCCGCAGTAAACGACAACCTTGCTACATCCGGGCTGATTACGCCCGACAACGTCATTGCTGCTGACAACATGTTCAACGCAATCAAAAAGCACAATGGCGATGTGTTCGACACCTCTGCAACGGCTATCTTAGCTCACAAGGATAAAGGTGCACTGATTAAGTCAGTCCTTGAATCCACCTTGAAAGCACAGGAATCATCCAACACTAAGAACACCGTTCCCAGTTTGAAGGTAATTCTCAGCAAGTATTTGTCTGCTGCACCGTGGCACTTGATTGACGAGAACATTGCTTCCGTAATCATGCTCATTAGAATGGGCTTAAAAACTCATTCGGAGTTTGATGCAAAAGATACTCTTGTGTGGTACTTCAACGCTTATGAGAGATATAAGAGTGCGATCATCCATGACGGGTTCGGATTTGTAAGCAACGCAGGAGTTTAATCAATGGGCAGCTAACAACTGCCCCCATCTCTTTATGAAAGGAGTAACACGATGCCTAATTTTGTAGACCTTATAGAAACCAATGGCGTAGATGCCATCGGAACAGACGGAACGCTATACCAGAAAGGCACAGCTTTAACCCCTACCGGTGCAGAACTAAACACTCTTGCAGGCATAGCCACAGGCAAGGCCGTACCCGGCTCACGCTTCATGGTAACATTCCACGATGTAGCAGCCGCAGATGTAGCCAAAACCTTTTTTATAGCGTCAGCAGCCTGTAAGATAATTTCCGCCTATGAACGCCATGTAACCGTAGCGGGTCAGGCAGGAACATTGACCATTGAAAAGTTAACCACAGGTGAGGCTCCGGGTGCTGGTGACGTTTTGCTTGCGGCAGCTTTTGACCTCACAAGCGCAGCCAACACACCTGTCAGCAAAGCAGCAGTAACCACGGCAGCAGCCACATTCGCAGCCGGTGACGCACTATGTTTGAAACTGGCTTCTGGTGCAGCGACATCTTATGCCTTGGGCACGATAACGGTTTTGATGGAGTACGTATGAACATAGGGGCTAACCATGCCCCTTTAACTTTGAAAATAACATTCTGAAAAGGAGAATGAAATATGAGTACACTTGTTAAAGCCCTTCACAGAGCGATAAAAACTATTATCCCAATCTTTGAACTGACAGCAATATCAACTTCGAATCAGCCTGCCAACGATGATATACAGGTTATATCGGACAATGCAGGCGATACGCAGATTATAACGCTGTTTGGTATTGATAACTCAGATGTGTTCCAAGCAAAACAGCTCACATTGAACGGCACGACTGCTGTTGATAGCGTTCTTGTTCCAAAATGGAAAACATTTTATGGCGCATTTTTGGGTGATAAATACGGCAATATCAGTGCAAGAGCAACAGGAACAATTACTATCCGTGAGAAGTCAGGCGGTCTTGCTATAGCCACCATTACAGCAGGTAAGCTTTCTACAGGGTGTCTATACTTTGATGTGACGGGCAGAGATATTATTGTTGAAAATATCGCAGGGAATACATGGTTTAACACTAAAGGCGTGGCGAATATTGCAGGAGCAAGCGGACAACTCACAGGCAGAATGTCGGCCGAATTGCTTGTGTTATCGGAATATAAGTACATATCGCTTATAAGTGATGGAACTGGCTCAACGGCACAGGTTTATGTCTTGGAGGTGTAATATGCTGAATTATTTTTCAGACCAACAAGCACGTGCAGACTTGGCATCTAAGTCGAACCTAGACAATAAAAGAATTGAAGTAACAAATACTACAACGGATACAGAAGGCATAGTAAATTTAGAGAATCTCGCTCAACAGGGTTTAGGTAATGAACCGTTAGCAGTAGCATTACATCATTATACTGATGGTGTAGCTATGCAGATAGACAATGTAGGCGCGTCTAATTCTGTATTTGTAATAAAAAACGCACACAATGAAACATGGAGACCTGATAAGCCAGCAGATTTTGTTGGTACTGGTAGTTTTATAAAACTTACGGAAGACACTGAATATGGTAGGGGAGATTTACTTTTAGTTACTAAGGATGCAAATTTCAATTGGACGGGTGATAGACAAGCCATACTGCAAAACCAAAGACCAGCAAATACAACCGATGCGGCCTTTATAATTGATTGCCTATACAATAACAAATATATGCTTGCTTTAGCTTCCATAGGTTCTATTAAATTATACTTTAACTGGGATAGCGCTACATCCACAATTACATTGCAAACACCTTCTGGCGTTACTGGCGGTCAGATATATGATGCAGTGAAAGGTGACCTTGTTTTAAAAGCCCGCGAAGCTGGCAAAGCCGTAAAGATAACTGATGCAAGAGACTCAGCTACGAAAATGGTTCAGATGGTTAATACTTGCACTACTGCGGCACGTCCAACAACCAACACAGTAGCAGGTGAGCAGTGGTTTGACACAACACTAAATAAACCAATATGGCGTAATGCAGCAAACAATGGATGGGTAGATTCGGCAGGTACGGCAGTATAATTACTTCGACCTCGGAATATATTACACAGGACTTATCTATAAGGTAGGTCCTATTTTTATGGAAAGTAGGTGGCAATATGCCAACTCCAGCTGAACTCTTAAGTATTTATACGGCACAATCACAAATAAGCAATTTTTTTATAAACAAAGTAGGCCAGATATGGGTATCTGCCTATGGCGCAGTAGGCGACGGAGTAACGGACGACACTTTGGCAGTACAGGCGGCGGTTGATGCGGCTATAGCGGCAGGCGTTTCAGATATTAACTTTGTAAGTGGTAAGACTTATAAAATAACTGCCTTGACCAATACTACAGGCATAACATTTTTAGGTAACAATGTAACCATCACGGGCGGTTCAACTATAACCGTAAATAGTTTTACTTCGCATACGGCAGCTACAGCACAAGTATATATTAATGTTTTCGCTCCGCCTGCTCCATTAGTTCCTGTAAAAGGTGATGGTACAGACGATTCAGAGGCAATCAACGCAATTATTCAATATGCTAAATCTGTAAACGGAGCACGTATCGTGTTTCCTCCTGCTAATTATGGACTCGCTTCGAAGGTTGTTATTGATAATTCAAACATACATTTAATAGGATTTGGTATGGGTGACATACATGATGCATCTGGAAATATTGCTGCTACTAGATTTACTTGGATTGGTGCAGCGAATGGAACAATGATGGAGTTATGCCCACACGCAACATCACTTACACGTATTGATTCATGCCAAATTAGCAATATATCTTTTATAGCAAATGATTTAGCAGATTATGGACTAGTAATAAAAAGTGTGAATAATTCAAGATTTGACTCTTTATATTTTAATGAATTTGGCGTAGCGGGTTTATATGTCGGCGTAGACACCACGGGAGCAATTACAGAAGCATCGGATTCGCAAAAAAACGTATTTTCTATGATTACAGGTAAACAAAGAATTAAAGATGGCGCTGTGCTATTTTTGACTGGCGGAACATCTGTTGCGGGTAAAAAAGGTAATACATCATACAATTATTTTGAAAGTATTCAAGGTGGTATTCATAATGGGAACGGCATAACTGTAGACGATGCGGATAATAATTTCTTTACGCAAACACGTTTTCATGTTTTAGATAATACAAGCACGGGTACAGGAATAGAATTACGAGGAAGAAATGATTTAATTAGCAGCGGCGCGGCAGGAAACTTCTTTATGCACGTAGGCATTTCAAACAAAACACTAGCCTATTCCATTATTGCCCGTGGTACAGAAAGCTATACTTATCCATCACGGGAAAACACTGTGCTGTATATCGACAAAGGAAACGGAACAAAAGATCCTGTTATTGAAACTGATGCTGTATTAACATGGTCTACAAGTTTAGGCTATCAAAACAAGTTTAAATTGAAGAGTACTGTTTTTGCGGCTTCAGATGCGGGAATATTAGCGGCACTAGCAGCATTAGCAACGGAGCCAATGATGATATGCGGTTCTAATACCCATATCGGGTTACTAGCTGGAGACTCAAGTAGTAAATGGAATATTAATGTTGAAACAGCTACAGGAGATTTGCGATTAACGCGGCAGACAGGTTCTGGAAAGGTTAGTGTACCTGCAATTAAATATGCTGGACTTGACGTGTCAATCGGTGCAAATGATTCTGGCGGCACTGGATACAGAGTATTGAGAATACCGAATGCATAAGGAGGTTTGTTATAATTTTTTCTCAAGATGAATTAAATAAAATGCAGTCAATTGTATTATGGGCTGTCTCTGAAGGATACGGTGTTGACGAGTTGGTAAAAAGCATTGCCAACAAACTGCAAATATCAGCAGAGGAAAGAGAATGCGTAAACAACGTAGCGGAGACAAATTTGTAGTATACAAGGAAAGTGAGATAAATGAAAGCTAAAGCATTAATTGAAAAATTAAATGAGTTATCTGATGAGCAAAAAGAACTGGATATTTTCTGTGAAGGTGGATGCGTTGAATTTACAAATGTTGAGGTTTACGAAGATTATATAAACTTATTTTAAAACGCATACGGATAATTATGTGAAGTAAGGAGATGGTCAAATGACACTCGCTGAAATATTAACCAAAATAAAGCGGTATTACCCGAAAGCCGCGACATGGACAGATGCCGAGATAACAAGCATTCTGAACGATGAACAGAGAGAAATATTCAGAGAACTACAGATTAAAGACATATATGAGTTTAACACAGTTGCTGATCAGTGGTCTTATTCTTTGCCCACAAATTGCGAAGTTGAGTTTCTTGAATATGTCGGTTTGACAAAAGATGCTGTAATAACTTCAAATTCAGAGTTTCAGGAATACACTCTCGCAGACTTAAATGAGAACATGAGCGGATACAGATACTTTGATGCCTTCAACGGCTTAATTGGCTTATACCCCATGCCTGATACTACCGGATGGAACATAAGGTTAATATTCAAAAAACGCCCTGCATTGATGAATTCATCCAACACGGGCGAAACACCGGAGTTGAGAGAGGATTGGCACAGGATTTTAGTATATGGCGCAATCGCTGAAATAGCAGGATCGGGGAGCAATCCAGACACCACCACAGCGAATAACTACACGCAGAAATATAATGAACTCATGGGACAGATTCTTCTTGCTAAATATCTTAACAACCCACGCTCAAAGAAATTAAAGGATTGGAGCAGATAATATGAAACCAATTTTAAGAGCTCCGAGATATAAAGTTCAACCTTCTGCGCCTATCTATTTAGGCGGAGGGATTAACACGTATGGCACACCTTTCAATATCAAAGAAGGTGAGGCAAGGGATTCCAGAAATGTATCGAGCCGGTTATATCCGGCCCTTGCTGTTCGCCCAGGGACCGATGATGCCTTTACTGCCATAACCACGCCTAATGCATTAGGACAGAGGAATAACCAATATCCTCATGTACAGGATGGAACTGTATGGAAACGGTGGGATGGTTCGGCATGGCAGACGGTTAAAGATACATTGACAAGCGCAACAGGTAAAATAGTTGAGTTTGCCACAGGAACAACCTTATACACCATTCTTGTGAACGGCACGGATACATATTCATGGGATGGAACAAATGCAGTAAGTTTGACCGCTGCACCTGCAACAAAACTATATGCTGTTCATAAAGGCAGAGTATACGCTTTAAAAGGAAAGGAATTGAAATTCTCAGCCTTAAACCTCATAACCGACTGGACAACAGCAGATGATGCAGGAAGTATAACAATCACCAATGCTAAAGGTGATGGGGCAGCTATAACGGAATTTAACGACCACATCGTAATCTGGACAGGCCAATCCATGCACGAACTTTATGGCTCATATCCAGGCAATTATCAACTTGTAGATTTATCAGATGATGGGTGTATATCTGACAGGTCTGTTATTGAAAATGGTGGAGTTTTATACTTCATGGACTACGGATGGATTAAAGCCTATACAGGTAGCAAGCCTGTCAAAATGAGCCATGCAGTAAAGAGTTTTATTGATGGTATAGCCTTGGCGCATAAGGCTAAAATCTGCGCTGGAAAGAACGGCAAGTACATCTATTGGGCAATCCCTTACGGAGCTGTGACAGAGAATAACATAGTCCTTGAATACGATACAGAATTCAAAATATGGAACGTTCACAGCCTTGCTATAAGCCAATTTGTAACCATTGGCGAGAGTTGTTACGGCGTAAGCCCTACAGGGGTTATATATGATATGGAAGGCGGATTGACGGACAATGGAACAGCCATATCATGGTATCATACCACAGGAGCATTAAACCGGAACAACCTTAAAACAAAGACATTAGGGAGTATTCCAATAGTGTTTGACTTACCAATAGGTTCAACCATGACCTTATCTGTGAGCAAAACAGTTGACGGAAACGACTTTGTGTTAGTCCATACCTTCACAGCCTCAGCGACGGAACAAAGGGTTGATGTGTACACGGATGAAATAGAGAGTTGCGAATGGTATAGGCTGAAATTTGCGGGAACAGGCCCGGCAACAATTTACTATATCGGTGACGATTTGAGATTGGAGATGTGATTTATGTCTATAATGGAATTAAGAGATGGTCCATCGGTAGAGGATACTATAGCAATGTTGAAGAGAACATTAAATTGGCTTATGGCAAACTTAGACCATGACAATGTGAAGAGGCTATATACGGAGTATTGCAGTATACAGAGTGCCAACGGGGAAACGCAGATTGACGGGCCGGTGCTAAAAATGAGTGATAAACAGACTGTACCCGTATTAAGGCTGCAGATGGGGTATGACTCGGTTCAAGCTAAATTTGTGTTCGAGATTTATGACCCAAACGGAAAAAAGAGCGTGTACTTGGACGAAAACGGAACACAGGTGCTTGATGGACAATTACTTATAACATATCTCGCAAAGGTTCTTCTTCATGCCTATAAGGACACATATGGCGGTGTGCTTAAAATATTCGATATTGGTGGCAACTTAAACGCTAAAATCGGTGTTGAAAGTGGTGCTGGCGTAAACACTGGTGGAACGATGATATTATATGACGATGTTCCGAGTGGAGCAGATCCTATAAATTATCAAAGAGTTGAGATTGGAATACTTGGCTCAAACCATTCGGGAATCATAAATCTGAACACAAATGACAATGTTGGACGCTTAATAATGAAAGCTGATGATGGTACGGGCGGTGGCGATGTTGTGTCAAGTATATTGCTTTGGGGTGACTTATCATCATCGTACATATCGTCAAGTGGAGGCTATATCGCAAATCAGACGATAGCAACACAGCCGTGGGCAGATGGTAAGTTTCAACCAATAATTTCCGGGGCAAGTGGTTCTTTCACAACGGCAGATGGGAAAACTGTTTCAGTATTAGGCGGAATAATTACAAGTATTGTATAATTTTATTAAAGATGGTACAATATTATTCCAAAGGAGTTGATTATTTATGAAGAAAATATTTTTAGGTGTTGTTGTGGGATTTATCCTGGCATTTAGTGTTTCTGTTTTTGCTTCACCCGCAGAAATATATGATGATGTTAAAGGCGAAGTCATAAGATTATTCAATGCTGATGATGAATTAAATGTGAAAATAGGTGCAGAATCCGGTGAAGGTGCAAATATCGGTGGGACAATAGTCTTATACAACTACGCCAATAAGGAAGCAGAAGATTTTAGCAGGGTTGCGCTTGGGACTTTAAAAGATACAGATTCCGGTATACTGCAAATAATGAACTATAACGGCATAATCAACACTTGGCTAACAACAACTGAGGGATATATTGGAAACAGCAGAATTGCTACAGAGCAATGGTTAAATAACAATGGATATATCAAAAAGTCAGATGTACAGAAAATGATCAATGAAGCTGTAAAAAATCTAAAATAAAATACAACTTAATAAATAATCCAAAGAACGCCAATGGGGTGTTCTTTTTTTATGTAAAATTATACAATAGGGAGTTGATTACATGACCTTAGATGAAATATTCTCCGCCAATCCCCGCCAAACGGGTGAGAACTCAGGCGATTATGAAGCGAGAATAAGCGGGATATTTAACACGCAGACCGCAACGCCATCCACGCCAATAACGCAAGCGCCTGTTGCGCCTGCTACACCTACAACGCAAGCTATACAAGCCGCACCAACCACACCTACAGTTCAGGCAAACACAGGGATGATAGGCTTGCGTGATGCAGCTACACAGGCAGGGGTACAAGTTGGATGGGATGCTACAAACGGTGTGACTATAAACGGTATGCCTATCAATACGGCCGGATTGACCAATTATGAAGGCAATGCACCAGCCGGGTATCAGAATAATACGTATTATGGCTCACAGGAACAGATTGACCAGTTGCTTTCACCGTATGTGTATCAGAATCCATACAGTGAGCAGGAACAATCCGCTTTAGATGCATATCAACAATGGGCTTCTCAACCGTACAATTCGCAGTATGCGCCTCAAATTGAAGCATTAGTCAAGAACATATTGGCGAGACAGTTTAATTATGATCCTGCCAATGACAAACAGTTTCAACTTGCTTCAAAGGAACTTACGCGAAATGTCATGGAAACCATGAACAGTAGAGGAATATTGAACTCTACCGTTACAGAGAACCAAGTACAGCAAGGCGTAGCTGATTTATTGCCACAGTATCAACAGATTGCACGCCAAGCCTTTCAAGACGAAGGCAACATGTTGATGTCGCAAGTTGATATGCTCATGGGGATTGATGAAACTCAATACAACAGGTATCAAGACGAAGGCGAAAGATACGCGAAGGTGCTTGATGCTGTTATGGCGATGGATAATAACCAGTATAAAAAGTGGCAGGATGCCTACACGAACCGCTACAACGCACAGCGCGACAGCGTAAGGGATGCCGAGGCAAAGGTTGAAGTCGAGAGAACTAAAATATCTGATGCGTGGGATAGAACAAGCGAGTTAGGATACGTGGATAATGCTTCTTCTATTACATTAGGCGTTCCAGCAGGAACATTGAGCAAAGAGGCAAGAGAAGCAAAAGAGGCGGCGGCTGAAAGGTTAGCAGAACAGAAACAATCTCTTGCAAATCAGCTTGCAATTATTAACGCTCAATATCAAAAAGAAGTAAAGGTTGCGGCATTAAAAGAAGAAAGCACAGCAGACCCATCAAAATTAGGTACAGAGCAACAAGTATCACAGTATTACCAATTGAAGGATATATACTTTGGCGGTGGCAATGGAGCATACGCAAATGACCCGCTCAAAGCCTATAATTGGCTGATGGCTCATTCAAAAGATAATATCGCCTTAATCGGTGACAAATTATACAACAAGCTATTGACAGAGTTGTCGAGTTCCATGAAAACGCAAAAGAGTTATGGAGTGGATACTCCGGCGATACCTGAAAAGGTAAAACCATTCTATGACCGTGCTGTTTCCATGATGAAAGAAAAGATTGGCGATGAACCTAGATACACGGTTGACGATATTTTCAATTATGTTGATATGCAGAATCTTGAACCGGATGAAAAGGATGCCCTTGCTGATTTATTAGGACTTCCGAAATAGGAGGTAGTTATATGAGACAGTGGAGTAATAAAAAGCAAACAACATCAACAAGACCATGGAATAAGACCGAGAAAAAACCACTCAAAAAAAATGAAGAATTTAAGGAATCGCGCCTTGATGAAGGTAGCAAGCCGACGATGAGTTATGCCTTATCAGATAATTTAAAGAAGGCTTCAACGCTTCCTACTAAACTTGTAACGCAGAAGCCAACCGTACAGAAACCTTCTACACAAACGCCTATTGACACATCGCGGTATAATGTCGTTGGTCAGAACCTTATCCCTGTTTACAAAGAAGATACAGGGCTTGCAAAGGTTGGCAAGGATATTGTCAATTATGGTGCTGGCACAGCAATCAGAATAGCTAACGCCGTGCCGCAAGCTATGATGCAGACGGTGAGCAATATCGGCAATGCGGTTGAAGGCAAACCGCTTGATTGGTCTGAAAGGTCACTGAGGAACGATATTCTTCCTCCTGCATATGACAAGGCATTGCGTAGCCTTGCTGAAACCGGTAAAGGCGGTGCAATTGCAAGTCAAGCAATTGATATGTTGATAAGTGCAGGGCTTGACCCTACAACGTATATCGGCGGTGGTATAGTAGATGATTTGTCGAGAGCTGGCGTAATGGGCAAGGCTTCTAAGCCTTCTACAGAATTTGTCAAGTTGGTAGGCGAGAGACAACAGGCTATGCTTGCGAAGAATACAGTTAAGCAGGTAGCAGGGGTAGCGGATGATATTAAAGCGGAACAGCCTATTGCACAACCTACGCAAGCCGTGCAGCCAAAAATAGAAGCAGAGCAAGTAAACACGCCAAAACTTAGTAATGAAGAAATAGCCAAACAGCGAGTACAAGAAGTGGCTAGGCAAGCGGAAGAAAACCATAAAAAGAAAGCTGTTCAACCTAAACCAGTACCCGAAGAGCAAACCATTAGAAGGACTATTGCAGCGGCTGATGGAACTGCTGAGACAGAAGCGCAATCTATGAAGGTAAACACACCTACGGCAAATGAAGTGGTTCAGAATGGCGTACAGGATGTCACGACTCCGAATGTGGAAACGCTTGCTAAGACAGCTGATGTAACCGACTATTCCCCTAAGACAACCGCACAAAAAAAGTATGTTGAACAGGTTACGGCAAGGTTGCCGGATACAGAGGATGAATTGGGTAAAATGGTTGTAGAACTGGAAAATGCAAAGAGTGTGGAGAAGGATGGACATAAGCTGTTAAAGATTAATTTGCAGTTGTTTGCGGCTAAAAAGAAACTGGAAGGGTTAAGCAAGGTTTATTCTAACACTTTAAAGAACACGGATGCTATTCCACAGGAAGTCAAGAACTTGCTCGATGAAGATGATTTTCGTTATGACCCGCTTACCGAAAAACAACAGCTTGAAACCGCAAGAACAAAAATAAATGCAGATGCGGAAGGTGAATTGAAGCGCATACAGGACTTGTCAAGGACACAATATAACCAAGATGATGTTAATGTAGGTATGGAATTGTTACATGACCTGTCCAATAAAACTGATTTGTCGGATACGGACATTGCCAATATCCGCAAAACAGCAAAGGGTGTATCACAAGCAGGAAGAACACAGGGACGAGGCGTACAGGCATTTGCAAAGTATACGCGGACAAAAGAGGGCGTCATCGCTTCTACACAAAAGGTTGTTGACAAAATTGAGGATGGGATTAAAAAGACAAATCCTAAATTGATGGACAAGGTTAAAAAAGAAGCGGGAGAAATTTTTGACAAGGCAAAGAAGGAAGGTAAGGAAGCAGACTACGACAAGATATTGTCGCAGGTAAAAAGGAAATACAATGTGCCTGATTTGACAGATGGCGATATTAAGGCTATTGCTGATTATATGGATAAGTATAAAAGTGCTATTCCGGGTTCAAGGGAAGCTAAAGAAGCATGGTACAAGGTTATGCAGATAATGAGCAATAAAATACCTCCGACATTGGTTGATAAGTTCAGAGGACTACAGAGAGTATCATATTTATTGAATCCCAAAACACTGTTAATTAGAAATCCTACAGGCAACGTCATTATGAATATCGCTGAAACTATTAAGGATCTTCCTGGTGCAATGGTGGACAAGGTAACCTCCGCTATTCGCAAGAGTGACAGAACAACAGCATTGCCAAGTGCGGGAAGGTTAAAAGCACAATTGAAAGGAGGCGGGGAGGGATTAGGTGAAGCATTAAAGGATATTAAAGCAGGAGTTGACACATCACCGACAGTTGGTATGCTTGAAATGCCGAGAAGGGACGTATTTGACAATAACAAACTCTTAGGTAGGGCATTGAACAAAGCTGACAAGTTAGTAGGGCAGATGCTTCAATTGGGTGATAGGCCATTCTACCAAGCTGCATATGACGAGCGTATCAGTGACCTGTTAAAACTGGGGAAAACTAAAGAAGTCACACAGGAAATGATGGATATGGCGAACGACTATGCACTTGAAAGAGTATTCCAAAACGATAGCGGAATTGCACAAGTGTTTAAAGCATTGAAAACGCCACCTGCTAAAGCTCCGCAAGGGTTAAAAGATGCGTGGGGATTTATTATGAATGGTATTATACCGTTCTCAAAGACTCCTGCTAATATCCTCAACAAGTTACTCGAATATTCTCCCGCCGGGCTTGCGAAAGCTATCGGACACGGTGCATACTCTAAAGCTGGTAAAACGGTATTCAATCAAAAATACTTTGTGGATAATATTGCAAGAGGCTTGACGGGTACAGGACTTGCATTATTAGGGTATGCAGCCGCAAGCAAAGGCATTATTAAAGGTAAGACAGACAGTGACAAAGATGTTGCGGCACTTGAAAGATTGATGGGAATTAACTCATATTCCTTTGTAGTGGATGGAAAGTCATATACTTTTGATTGGGCGCAGCCGGTAGGTTCTGTATTGGCGGCAGGAGCAGACGCGTACTATTCCGGAATGAATAAGGATAACTTTTCTGAACAGTTAAATGCAGCCTTACAAGGGTACGGCAATACGTTTTTCAATCAAAGTATGATGCAGAGTTTAACAAGATTTTTGAATACTTATAATCCAATCTCAGGAGTTGTAAACAGTGCGCTCAATACAGCAAACATTATTACCCCTACTCTCGGCTCACAAGTAGCAAAAACAATCGATCCATATGTAAGAGATACATCTGCAGATACTGGAATAGGTGAAACAGTAAATAAACAGTTAGCAAGGATCCCTGGGTTAAGTATGACATTGCCTAAGAAGATTGACACACTAGGGCAAGAACAGAAGCAGTCACAAGGGCGTGGCACATTGGCAAGAGCATTTGAACAGTTTATTAGTCCGGGATATTTTGGTGATACAGAAAAGGCCAATGTAACCATGAAACGCATATACAATGTTTACAAGGCTACAGATGATAAGACAGTATTCCCAAAGCTTGCGCCAGATGATTTCACAAGAGAAGGTAATAAGGTAAAACTTACCGCAGAACAAAAACGAGAATGGCAAAAGATTTCTGGTAAGTATTACAGCGATAACTTCAATAAAAGGATAGACGGGAAATCGAATAATGAAGCAAGGGCAAAAGCCTTGAAAAAACTTGCCGATGATGCGTACGAATACGCAAAGAAGGAACTGTTTTAAGCTTAAATAAAATCCCAAGAGCCGGAAGGACTGAAACTCCAACCGGCTCTTACTTTGCCTTCCTTTTGTCGGCGGTGCGCTAACAAAGGAAGGTCTATCAATATTATCACACAACGAAAGGCGGTGCAAGATGGAGAATGTTAACATAGTTGTTTTAATTGGTATAGTCGGGACAATATGCAGCATTTTGTTCGGCTACATGGGCTATCAGCGTGGCACAAAAAAAGAGGTTGCTGACAACAGTAAAAACAATGGCACATTAATGAGTGACATCGGATATATAAAGTCCGGTGTCGATGACCTGAAGCGCAAGCAGGAAACGGGCGAATTACGGCACTATGAACTGTGTGACAGGGTAACAAAAACAGAGGAATCGTTGAAATCAGCATGGCACAAAATCAGCGAAATGAAAGAGGTGGCAAAGTGATAAATCTAGTAATAGCCTACTCACAGCAAAGGAACAACAAATGTAAACTGGGTGATACAGAGCAAGACCACATGTACACTATAGCCAAAAGCCTACACGCCATTCTGAGCGTGGATAAGCGGTTAAACGTGTACTTAGTACCCAAGCAGAATACAGGGACAGACAGTGGCAATTTAAAGGCAAGTATAGCACTCTCAAACAAGTTTATCAAGGCTAATGGTGGCAAAGGCTATCACATCGAATTGCACAGCGATGCCGGAGGATACGCAAAAGGTTGCTCGGCACTGTATGTGTCGGATAAGGGTAAAATCCTTGCGACATACTTGTATAATGAACTTGCTAGCCTCACGCCTACCGCTGATGTAGGAGTAAGAAAGCGTACTGATCTGGGAGCATTAAACCAGACATTGGCGGTATCAGCAATTTTAGAAGTAAGTTTCCACGATGAAATGAAACAGGCTGAATGGATTCATGATGAGTTTAATTCAATAGCAGTAAGATTGGCAAATGGAATATATAAATATTTGAAGGGAGAAAAATTAATATGACACAGAATAGGTTTAGAAGCCCAGTTTTTTGGGGGGCAGTAGTAGCACAGATAATCAGTATAGGACAAATCACTGGCATATGGGCAAAGTATGGTATAGACACTGGTATGGTTGGTGATGTTGTTGCAGGGGTGCTGCAGCTTGGCGTATTATTCGGGCTGCTTAATAATCCGACAAATAAAACTTCGTTTTGACAACTCCACAGATTAATGATATTGCCTTTACGGGCCTTCCTCCTTGCCCTCGGTGTAACGGTTTCGACCGCTATGCCGGGGGTTTATTTTTTTATTCAAATTTATATATCGCCTTATGTACTTCCTCACTATGCGTGATCACCTCAATATCTTCTTTGCCAGCCTTCCAAAACCACACATGTAACCCCTCTTCACACCAATATCCATATTGATACTGCCACGGTCTATAGCCGTACTTGTGGAGTTTAGCGGAGAGGATATTCCATTGTTCGATTGTTTCACAAGTAAATAGTTTCATGGGGATATTATAACAAAAATGAAAAAGCCTGTGAAGGCTTCTTAAGAATGTAAAGTGATAATATAAAAGTAAACAAAACAGTGTTTTAATTATCCAGTTCTATTGTTTCATCCATTTCCAATTGACCGCCAAACGCTTTATTGAAATAAGCTTTAAATGTACGCCAATTTGGAGATATTTTCATTAATGCAATTACTTCATACAATTGTTTTTTAAGATGCTCGTTGCCAATGTCAAGAGACAAACTCTGGTGAAGCCGTTTTGTATAATTTCCAGACTCGCTTTTTGGTGTAACTTTTTTGAGTTCTTCAGCAACTCCAGAGGGCAATTGGTTATACACAAGTTCCATTGTCAATTTTCCCACATACCCAGGGCGCTTAATGCTCAAAGGATTATACTGCCATTTATGCAATCTGAATAATTGCTGATAAAATTCATCAGGAAACCTTTTTGTCCACGGAAGTAATTCAGCGCTAATGTATGCTTTTAAAATCTGCTGCAATTCGTTTCTAGCTCTATCATACTGATATCCAGTTGCTTCATCCACCAAGGCAACTATGCCGACTTTAGAAAGGCTGCGAACTAGTATTTCTGACACCACCGCAAGCTGTTGTTGGCTAGGAGTTAAAACATCCTTTTGTCTGGCACTTAAATACACATCGCATAACAGCGGCAGAATTTCTGCGCGGTATCCTTCCATATCTTTGCCTTTTGCGCGATATTTAACAGGATTTATGAGCATCTCCCTTAAATCCTTTGACATAAATGGCTGCAGGTTTTTAGCATCAATAAAACTAGGCATGTTGAGCACCCTAACTTCATTCTTCGTTCTGCCTCTTTTAGTGCGACCAAAAGCTTTAAAAATAGCCGACTTAAACAATACTCTAGTTCCATCTTCGAGCACTGCACAGTTCAACTCTTTTTCTCCTATTTTTAATGTGCCATAATGCGTTGCTTTTAATTTTCTTTCATTTTCCATACCATCACCCCTGCACCATCATATAACATTAATTTACAGTGTGCAATATAAAAAGTTTTCTATTGTTAAAAAAACAATACACGCAAGATATCTGGAATTTATGCAAGAAAGCTGGAATTTTAATATATAATGGCTTTCGGGGTGCGTTGAGTGGCGATAACATACAAAAAGTTGAGAAACATTATATCCGAAAGAGAAATACAAATGAAAACGCTTGAAATTGAAACCGGAATAAGCCATACAACCCTTGCTAAGATTAATAAAGATGAATACATACATCTTGAAACTCTTGAAATTCTTGCACGCCATCTAAAGGTCGAAATAGGCGATATAATATCGTTAAAGCGTTAACGCCTACGTACGTCTGCCTTTGCTGTAATTTATTTAAAGAATTAAATTTCTGTAACATCATATTTTGTCGAATATTTTACACGCCTTATTGTATCTATTCTCACAAGCAATCTCACTGAACAATTGTGCAAATTATGTCGGATTATATAGGCTTATAGATTATTGTAAATGAGTCTATGGACGGATTATAATAATATTATTGGTATTGCAATCCAGTAATTGAGGGAGTAAAATAAGAACAAATGTTCGGACTAAATTAATTAGCAGAAGGAGAATTCAGTATGAACGAAATTTTAAACAGCCAAGCGTTTCAAGAATTCTTACAAAAGAGATGTGAAGAAATAATCGCAAATGACGGACGGTGCGTTAACCTTAACCAAGAAATTCTTGCACTAGAAAGAGAAATTCTACCAATGCTATCCCAAGAAGCAAAAGTGATATTTTTAAAAATTGATGAACTCACCCTAGAACTTATAGAACATATTTCTGTACTTGCGCCACCGATAATTTTACGAAAAACCGATAATTAACCGATAATTTTTGAGGATACAATTTACAGAATATAGGTGATTCACTTACGAAACAGGGCTTGTAAATGGCTTGTACATTGTGTTATATTGTTATTAACAAAACGGCATAATGTCGGGGGATTAACTCAGCGGGTTAATACTACTTCATACCATATCAAACCTTACAGCACTACATACAAGCCTATCTCAGAAATTACACTTTTAAAAAATCCATCAAAATTACGATAATTTTACGATAATTATTGTTTTGCTAATCTTCTTTGTGTGAAATCTACAACATTACTTTCCTGCTTTTTCTTTTTATTTTCCTTCATAGCTTCATCCAATTCTTTGTATGCTATTTCAATTTTATCAGCAACAGCAACAGTATCAGCGAGCATAAGACCGTATATATCCAATGTAGTAGTTGACTGGTCGTGTCCTAATGCTTCCTGCAATTCACTCAGGCTTATTTTGCCCTTTGAGAGATATACGAAGGTATGCCGGAACATGTGTGGCGTTACTTTAAAATCAAATTTGCGCTTTGCCAGTGTGTTATTAAAACTTGAAGGTCGTAAGGGTTGTCCACTTTTTGATACAAAAATAGTATCAACTTTGTGATATATGGCTGGGTTGTATTCCTTTTGAAGCTGGTTTTTCCATCCAGACAAATAGGCCACGGCGTGATCTGTTAACGGCACATAGTGGTATTCATTGTCTTTTGGCGTGTCAATCCCGTATTGAGTTTGATTGTTTTCTATGCCGATACGCTTTTCTTTAAAGTCAATATCAGACCATCTTACGGCTAATAGTTCGCCCCTTCTCAATCCTGTAGCAAGCATAAATAAGATAGCATATAACCACCTTGATGTCTTAAACTTATTAATAACTGCAATTAGCTCCTCTAATTTCAAAGTTTTTCGGGTAGGGGTTCTGCCTTTGGGCAGTTTAGTGTCTCTGGTTGGGTTGAAGTCAACGATCTGTTCCTCCTCATTTGCTGAAATAAATGCAGCACTTAAAGCCTTGCGAACATTCTTTATTAATGACGGTGAATACTTATCATTAATTAGGTCTGTTATCATTTTTTGAACATCCATCTTTGTAACATGCCTTAGCTGGACATTTCTCATATATTTTTTGATGTACTTTTCGTAAGCGAATTTGTAGTTATTGTACGTGGAAGGTTTTTTATAAGGCTGAACATAGTTTTCAAGCCAGTAGGCTATCCATTCAAATAATTTTGTTTTATCCTTATTAATGCCTATGTTTGTTTGTTTCTTTATTTTCCTTCTTAGTTCAGACAGATTTATATCTGATTCGTACCGCACCTCACCATCAACCATCTGCTTCCATTCATACCTGCCATCAGGTCTTTTATAAATGTTGCCCATTCCATTAGGATTACGTGTTAATGGCTTGTCGTTCTGTTTTTTAGGCCGTGCCATGATTATTCCTCCTCGTCATTACATAAATAATCAAGCGAAACGTTAAAAATTTCCTTATATTTATTAAGTACACTTAGTGTAGGCTCATGTTTGTCATTTTCGTACTTACTTATATGCCCACATGATATTCCCATCTTTTCAGCAAGTATTCTTGTTGTCATTCCTTTTTCTTCGCGTAAACGTCTAATTTTTCTTGCAAAAACACTCATATATACACCGCTTTCATATTTGATTACTTTACGAATCAAGTATAATATAAATGTTTTAAAAATGCAATAAAAATTGTTGACAACAAAGCCACAAAGTGCTAACCTATTTATAGATGATTCGTAAACGAATCTAATGTACGAAGGAAAGGGGTCAAATCAATGTATCCAGAACTCGCCAAACTCATGGCATTCAGAAACATGAAACACAAGGACATTGCCGCAATTCTTGACGTATCACAGCAAGCAGCATCTTTAAAACTCAAAGGCAAAACCGAATTCAAACGCTCGGAAATGCTAAAAATCAAGGAATATTTCAAAAGTTATTATCCGGAAATAACAATGGATCAGATTTTCACGCTAGATATTTTTTTACTGCACTGATTCGTAAACGAAGCACTTCCCCAGTATAAGTATATCCGGTGAAAGTCGGAAATATACCAAGGTTTTAAAATGATTTATGCAGGAGGACAAGCTAATGAAAAATCTAACCATTATCACCAAAATGACATCAATGGAAATCGCAGAAGTAACAGGGAAACGTCACGCGGATATTATGAGAGACATTAGGGATGAATCCGAAAAGCTGGAGGCAGGCGGAATTTCCGGTGAACGCAAATTTGCGTTATCCTCATACACTACGGAACAGAATAAAGAAATGCCTTGCTACACCCTCACCAAAGAAGGTGTCCTGCAATTAGCTGCCAGGTATGATGCAGTTGTCAGAGCAAAGTTAATTGAACTAGCAATGGAACAGGACAAGCAGTTGCCTACCAATTATAAAGAAGCATTGCTGGCGCTGGTAGCAGCAGAAGAGGAAAAAGAACATCTGCAGACAGAGAACACGCATAAGGCTCAACAACTTGAACAACAGAAGCCTCTTGTGTTATTCGCCGAAACCTGCATAGCTTCAAACGACAGTTTGTTAGTCCGTGAAGTAGCAAAATTGGCAAGCAAGCAGAATGTTGCCATCGGCGAAAAACGTTTATGGCAGAAGCTAAGAGAATGGGGAATTGTGAGCGATAAGAATGAGCCCTATCAAAAAGCTTTTGATGCTGGATGGTTTGAAACGAGGCAAGGCACATATAGCACACCATATGGTAGCGAGACTTACAGAACTTATAAAGTCACGCCTAAAGGTCAGATTTATATAATTGAAAAGCTGAAAAAATCAGCCTAACACCATGCTCCAGAGAGACTAATGTTCATTTACCTTATTTTATTTGCCTAAATAGGAGGAACGAACTTTGATAATTACATATAGCCCTATAAAAGAAGGTAACCCACTTTTAGTGAGTTACCCCGCCCATCAGTTTGGAGTTGAACGCCTATGTTCAGAGACATGAATACCGTTGCTCTTGGTATGAGCCTTAACAACAACGATTTTCTTTTTCTGGACACCGCGTACAGATGATTTCGTCTTTGCCATATTATCACCTCCCTCGCCAATAAGGTGCAATATGACAGCCAAACGATAGGGCTATGTGTATTATATAAAATCCTACAAATATTAACAATTCAAAACTGATGTTCTACAGTAAGGGAGGGACAAGCTAATGAATAATCATCAAAGGAAAGGAGGAATATCAAATGGATTACCAATCAGTATTACAGGAGCAGATCAGAGAGTTGCAAAAGGCTCAAGACAGCGCAACTGCATCAGATGAAAAATGCAGAATTGCAGAGCAGATTTCCAGAATCGTAGTTATATTAACACAGCAATACGGAGGATAGGAAGAAAGGAGGTAACAAGGATGAACAAGGAATACTTTGACAGTTTAAGACCAATCCAGCAGGCAGAAGTAAGCTACCTTGTTAATAAGACAATAGAGGAAATGGTTCAGGAGCAGTTTGATTTCACTAGAACACTTGCTTTTATTGAACTGCTGAAAGAGAGACTAGGGCAATTGGATGTAGTGCCAAGAAGTATGGTGGAGTCAAGGAAAGGAGTTTGCGGGTCAGCAAGCACCAACCCGCCCACAGAAGAAATTACAGAGAGCCCAACGGTTTCCGAGTAAGTCCCGGAAGAGGGCTTACATCACTTAAAAGGTTCTTCCCCAAGGGAAAGGTTTTAATTTCAGCTACCATTAATCTATCCGTGCTTTTTACAAATTTGCCTAGCTCAGACAGCACAAAGCTTTGGTTTAACGGTTTAGGGATAAACCAACAGGACTCAGTAAGTTTTTTAGCGTTTGGGTAGCTGGACTTAATTCCATTAATAACACGTTCGTAATCTTCAAGGGACGCATTATTAACTAAGTCGTATGTAACTATAAGCATTTTATCACCTTCCTTTCGACATAATATTATCACAAAAGTAGAAATATGGAAATGTGAGGTACAAATATGAATAATCTTATCCCCATTAACTACGACAACGACAGACAGACAGTATCAGCAAGAACACTTCATGAATTTTTAGAAGTAGAAAGTAACTATACAACATGGTTCAACAGGATGACAGAGTATGGATTTAATGAAAACATCGACTTCCAAACTTGCCTTCCAAATTTGGAAAGCGAAAGTCACGGAGGACAGAACAAACAAGATCACCAAATCACCGTTGAAATGGCAAAAGAACTCTGTATGATTCAGCGGACAGAAAAAGGCAAGCAAGCCCGTCAATATTTCATCGAACTTGAAAGACAATGGAACACTCCTGAGGCTGTCATGGCAAGAGCAATCAAAATGGCAGACAGGAAAATCCTTTCTCTTGAATCAACGGTATTTCAACTTGAATCAAGAGTTGAAGAAATGAAGCCAAAAGAATTATTTGCCGATTCCGTGACGGCTTCTAGCACATCAATTCTCGTTGCAGATTTAGCGAAGATACTCAAAAAGAATGGCGTTGAAATTGGTGAAATCAGATTGTGGGAATGGCTTCGTGATAACGAGTACGCAATCAAGGAAAGAGGAAGAAGCTACAACATGCCCACGCAGAAGTCTATGGAGCTGAAGGTTATGGAGATTAAAGAAGGTACTCGTATTAGTTCTGATGGTGAAAGCAAAATCACGAAAACAACTCTAATCACCGGCAAAGGGCAAATCTACTTTGTAAATAAGTTTTTGGACAAGCAAAAGGCTCTATCAGCCTAACCACGCAAACACTCACCCTCTCCGGAGGGCTTAAAAGTTGTCTGCAAAATAGGACAAGCTGTACATTGACAATTGCATAGCCGGGCACCGATGCACGACAGGAACGTGCTGTAGACGGTGAAAGCGAAAAGAGAAATATAAAAACGGGAGGCGATAACTTGAATGTGCCAAAATTGCGGGCTGTTAAAGATGCTGATTCAAAGACAATTCAAAAGGTTGAGGACGCTATAAACAAAACGCTTGAAATTGATTATATTCTCTCAATTCCAATAGAAGATTATGAAACAAGCGAACTGGCTTTGCTCGGTGAGTATGCGAAAGAAAACAATATATTTATTTCTCTTAAATCCGAACACAGCAACTTTCATCAAGGCGTGCTAATTGGCTTAATCAGAAGGGAATTGGCTAATAAATTTATCGAGTATCTTTAAGCGATATAAGCGCCGAGACACCGGCAGAGTACACAGCTGCGGTGTAGGGAGATAAGGGGAGGGGAGATTGGACGTGTACATGGCGAGTGCGGAGAAATGCTTTGAGTTTGGGAGGGTATGGTTGGAAGTGTGGGAGGTGGAGTAGTACGGAGTTTATAAAGATGTGCAATAAGACATTGCAGAAAGTGAGGGCATTGTGGAAAACACAAAGAAGGTACAAATAGACAAAGTAAAAACCGTATGCAAAATAGGACAGGGCAATGAATGCTGCCGATACCTTGTTTGCGGTGCAAATGGCTTTGAATGTGTAAAGGGTACTGATACTGGTAGATTTTTAGATTCCAGGGTAGCAAAGGGTACAATCACGGCCAGAGGTGATAATTGTAATTGCGGATAAGAAGGAGAATCCGCACAAAGGAGGCTCACATGCCACTTGAAAAATCAATCATCCTCAATGAGCAAACCGACATCCACTGGTTCGCAGACTGGTACAGGCTAACAGGCACATATTTTACCGTCCGGGATGGGCGGGTGGTGGATATAGGGATGGAAGGGGAGTGAGAACGTGAAAAAGGTTTTCGTTAACCTCATGGCAGAAATAAAGGGAGGCGCTTGTGCTGGGCATGTTGGCAGAGTAGTCGGATATAACAGCGAAACCGATATTGTGGAATTGGAAATTGACGAACAAACGTACATTCATACCATTTCAGAAAATATTGAGCAATAATTATCTGCAAATTATATCCACAAAGGTAGGTGATGCCACTCATTTGTAAAGTTTCTAAGCGGTTCTGGCGGGTTCATCCATAAAGCCAACTAGCTAGCCCACTATTATTCGGTACAGGTCGATATGTACCGGGCTAAAGAATAAAAGTGTCGGAGGAAGCCTATGGAGGCAATATTCGGATTCGATTGGTACGATTGGCTGAACAGTTTGATAAGACATTGCACAGTCTGTTATGCAAGCGGTACAGTCGATAGTCCACGCCGCAGGTCGGTGGTAATCGGATATCCTACTGGATTTGTTTGAATACGGTGACTGTGCAAACCAAAGCGGGCGGTGAATCGACCCGCTTTATCTGGGAGACAGTGAGTAGTCAATCTCATATCTTCCACCAAAACCCATAAGAGCAGGGCAGAAATGTCCAATATAAAAACGGGTGTTAAGTCCTAGGCAGTATGTACAAATGGTGGAGAGGCAGGTCGCGACTGTCCTCTCCGAAACAAAATAAATTTATAGGAGGTCGTTATGGACAAATTAAAAAGTTTAATCGCTGCAATCTTCGCAATGTCAGCTGGCGGGAACAGATACACCAATCCAATTCACACCAGCAAGTTTGAAGGATGCAAAATCATTCCGGGTATCCGCAATCCTAAGGATCCGCGTAAGGTTGCTATCATCGAGAAACGCCGCAAAGCAACCAAACTGAGCAAGCTCAGCAAGCCGAAACGCAGGGCAGTGTACTACTACAACCTGCGGCATCCTGTCAAGATGTACGCGTAGAAAGAAGGGGTTATATGGATACAGGGGCAAGTCCGTTACAGGCAGTTTCACTCATTCTTTTACTTTGCTTCATATCCTTTACATTCGGTTGGATGATCCGCGATATGAAAGGCAGTAGGGTAAGGCGGTTCAAGGTAAAGCACTTATATCTACACACGTTAAGGGTTCAAAAGCGGCTGATAAGGCTCGCTGAGATATCAAAGAAGTATAACTGGAAAGGCAATATTTTTTAATTTGAAGGGAGAGGAGATTGAAGAAATGAAAGCTACTGGCATTGTAAGAAAGGTGGATAGCCTCCACAGATTGGTTATTCCACAGGAAATTTGCACGACACAGGCAATTGATGAGGGTACTCCATTGGAAATCTTCATGGGCGAAAATGGAGAAATCATTCTCAAAAAGTATCAACCAACATGCGGAGTGTGCAAGGAATCTGATGATCTGGTTGAGGGATTAGTAAAGTATGGTATAAAAGTATGCCATAAGTGCTTGAAAGATGCAGGAGAGTAAAAGAAAAAGCCTCTCAAAGAGGCTGAAACAAAATGTCCAAATCAATTATATCACATGCCAATTATTAAGGGAAGGAGGTAAAACACACATGGACAAGCTTAATATAGCAAGCGTAGCAAAGGGAGCTCTCATGGAGAGGGCAGATGTTGAAATCGAAAATGTACTCAAAAACATTCTCGACAAAAACACAGATTGGAAGAAGGCTAGAAAGGTCACTCTGGAACTGGAATTCAAGTCAATGGATGATACCAGAGAAAGCGTGCAATTAGGACTCAAAGCAAAGAGCTCCGTAAGTCCATACACGCCAGTTTTAACACAGCTATTTCTTGGAAAGGACAACAACGGTCAAGTTATTGCTGAGGAATATGCAAAGCATACTATACCTGGGCAGACGGCAATTCAAGTTGATAAAGAAACAGGCGAGATTTTGGAAGCTACAGACAACAAGGCTGGCAGAAAGATAGTAAATATCAACCGGTAATAATCCGGTAGAAAGCGGAGGAATCCAAGTTGATTGAGAAGGCATTACAATATCTTGTTTCACTAAAGAAAACAGAGGTCATTAAGGTTGGCGATAGTAATTATTCTACAGAACCTTTGAATTACATCAAGCCTGTGTTTGATCCAAAGCCAAATGCTCAGGCTATAAACATTAAAACTCTTACAGGGCTCGTTGACTACATAAAGAACAATGTTGATAAAATCACTGATCCCATGGTAGTACACGTTGTTTCTCCTACAAAAGTACTGGCATATTCAGAGCTCAGGGCTGATATGAACAGGGATAACTACATTTCCTGTGAAGCATCGACACCACAGATCACATACGAAAGATTCATGGATATTGAGAGTTTTAACATAATGTTGCAGGCTTGTTTCCTCCAGAATGAACACTCTGCAGCCGTGTTAAAGGTTGTTGGCAACATCAAGGAGGATAATGTACAGAACACAAGTGATGATGGCGTTTCACAGAAGGTTGTCGCAAAGGCTGGAATTGCAACAGTTGCTGAAATAGTTGTCCCTAATCCAGTTATCCTTTGCCCGTTCCGTACATTTGCCGAAGTAGATCAGCCTGAAAGCAAGTTTGTGTTCAGGATGAAAACCGGACCTTCAGCGGCTATTTTCGAAGCTGACGGCGGTATCTGGAAAATCTATGCTATGCAGAATGTAAAGGCTTATCTGGCTGAGAAGTTGGAAGGCTGTAACGTAAAGATTATCTCGTAATAGAAAAAGGCCGCTCGTAAGCGACCAAGTAAATATTCAATTACAGTATAGCACATTTAACGGGAATTACAATATGGCGGGTTGGGGTAGGCCTTGCCCGCCAACAAAGAAGGGGGATAGAGATTATGAATATTGAACAATCAATTAAAGATGTTATTACCTCCAAACTGGAGGATGGCATAATTCAAAAGCTAGTAGCTGAGAACCTTGAAAAAGGTATAAACAAATCACTTGAAAGCCTTTTAGGAAGCTATGGTGACGTAACAAAGGTTATAGAGAAGAGCATTAAGGAAGTAATGATTAAGCAGTTATCCGGTTATGATTATTCAAAATACATAGTCAAACTGGACTGTGTGTTGACAGAAATACTAAAGAATACAGCCTTAGACAACAAAAAGATTCTTGAAAACTTCAAGGAGTTTATGACCGATATTGAAATTCCTAAAATATTGAAAGTGTCTGATATGTTTGAAGAATACTGTAAACATGTGGCTGAAAATGTTGATACAAGTGATTTAGAGGTTTGCACTGATGATAGCCCGTCATATGAAACGGTCGAAGTAACGTACGAGGTAAAGGAACACGAAGGTAAATCATGGAGCAGTTATTCAGAAGCAAGCATCTTCTTCGAGTGTGAGAAAGATGAGAACATGAATTTTGAAGCAAAACTCCGCAAATGGAAAAACGAAAAATGGAAGCTTCAAATTAACGAGGAATGTAATATCAGTTCCTTAAGGCATGTAAACGGATTTCAAATTTATCTAATCAAAGTTTCTCAAAATTATTCTGATATTGAAATTGATAATTGGTCAGACGAAGCAGAGATTCAACCAGAAGCAGAACCAGAAGCATCTTTTAGCTGAGAAAGGCGGTGCTATATGCTTACAATTGATATGCTCATCCACGACATTGTTATCGAGTATGACGGGATCACCTTTGTCGGGCAGAACGGCGAGAAGTACAAAGTAATGCTGAATGAGCAGGAAAGGGATCTCCTGCGGGAGAGATTGGATGAAAAAGTATGAGTGAGAAGATCACCACAGGTAGGGTTGAGGAAGTGTTACTGCAGAAGGCACAGAAGGAATGTATAAAAGAAATTAAGGACGCAGCTCACGCCTTTGCAAATATCGTGAACCGATATTGTCCAGAAGGTAATGGAGCGGGCATCGATATTGATAGGGCAGCGTTTGTTAAATGGGCAACCGGTGCTTTAAGAACTGATTGCTGGCAGGTATTCGTTGCTGATACAAAGGTTGAGAAAGAAATGCCAGAAGGAGTAAAAAGGCTAATATTGAAACGCGCTGTAGATGAATTTCTGCAATCAATTGAATCCACAAGGGAGATCGTTGATAGCTTGGAAATATAGCTATGATGGGCCGAAAGATAAATATAATTGGGAGGTCGAAAGACAAATGAGGATAAACAAACTGGTAATTAAGAATTTCAAAGGGATCAAAGAATTGGTTATTACTGCAGATGCTTGGGTCCAGGCGGGTGTTGCTGTTCCGATGAAAGGCAAGTATAACATCAATATCTTTGGCGATAATGCAACCGGCAAAACAACCATTGCAGATTCATTCAATTGGCTCCTGAACGGCAAGGACAGTTTAAATCGTTCTGACTTCGGCATTAAACCGATAGATCCCGAGACACAGGAAGTCATTCACGGGATTGAAACAGAGGTTGAGGCTGTGCTTGATTTAGGTGGTAGCACACTAGCTTTGAAAAAGGTGTTTTATGAAAGATGGACAAAAAAAAGAGGCACTTCAGAACAAGCATTTGCAGGAAATACAACAGATTACTTTGTTGATGGTGTTCCTAAAAGTGAAGGTGAATACAAAAAGCGTATACAGGACATAGCAGACGAAAAGGCTTTTAAACTTCTGACTAATCCTCTATATTTCAACGAGCAGCTTCATTGGACAGATAGACGCAAAATGCTTTTACAAGTGTGCGGAGATATTGCTGATTCAGAAGTTATCGAAGGCAATTCCAAGTTGAAAGGTTTATCAGCTATCCTTGGAACTCATAGCATAGATGACCAGAGGAAGATCATAGCGGCTGCCAAGAGCAAAATCAATGATGAACTCGAAAAGATACCTGCCAAGATCACCGAAAACAAAAATATGATGCCGGATACCACAGGAATTGTTGTTTCAGTGGTGCAGGGTGAAATTGATGGACTATTGAAAGAGCAGGAAGTATTAAGGCAGGAGTCCACCAGGATAACATCAGGTGGCGAAATTGCAGAGAAAAATAAGAAGCTAGCAGAGATTAACTCAGAGCTTATTGGAATGAAAAACGCCAATGAACAGAGGAAAACCAATGCTTTGAGCGAGTTAACCAAGCAAGAGGTTGAATCCAGTTTGGCTTACAGAACTGTTTCAGGTAAGGTCAGTTTAAAACAGGATGAAATAAGTGCTTGTGAACGGCAGATAAAAACTCTTGAAACTGAAATAGAGAACCTTTACGAAAAGTATGACAAGACAGAGGCAGAAACATTTTCATATAGAGAATTTGTTCTCAACCAAGATTCTGTATGCCCTACTTGTGGACAAGATATCCCGCAAGAAAGGCTTGATTCTGTTAGAGAAATAGCGCAGCAGGAATATGAGGCAGCAAAGCAAATAGCGCTTGAAGCATTTAACATGGACAAGTCCAACAGGCTTGAAAAAATCAAAGCTACCGGCAAGGATACAAGAGCTACCCTTGAAATTAAAAAGGCTTCTCTTGTTACCCTGAATGCTGAATACGCGGAACTTGTAAAAAGGTCGGCTAATGTAGAAGTATCTCTTAATGCTGTCCGTCAGAGAATTTTAGACACACAAGCCAGCTTCATAGACGTTTCTGAAACGCCAGAGTATAAATTAAAATCTGCTGAAGCTGCACAGGTTAAGGCTGCAATTGCTGAATTGCATAATGGCAACAACGAAAGAATTAGTAAAATTCAAAGTGATATCGCGGACATTTCTGCGAAGGTTAGAGAACTTCAGGCAAAAATAAATTTGGTTGATCAGTGTGAAAAAATGAAGAACAGAATTGAAGAACTCAAAGCAGATGAAAAGAAGCTTGCCAAGGAATACGAGCGGCTTGAAGGGGAGCTATTCATTACAGAGGAATTTATCCGCACAAAGGTCAAAATGCTCGACAGCAAGATCAATAGCCGATTCAAGTATGTTCGCTTTAAGTTATTCGATGTTCAGATCAACGGAGCTCTTAATGAATGCTGTGAGGCGCTTATCAATACAAACGGCTGCTGGACACCTTACTCTGATGCAAATGCTGGTGGCAGGATCAACGGAGGTATTGACATCATAAATACTCTTTCCGAATTCTACAATTTTGAAGCTCCTATATTTTGTGATAACGCAGAGTCAGTTACCGCACTGGCAGAGACAAAATCACAATTATTCAGGCTTGTAGTAAGCGAGAAGGATAAAGTGTTGAGGATTGAAACGGAGGCGGCATAGTTGAAAAAATACTCAAAAGGTGAACCAATCAAAAGCCTTGATGAGTTAGTTTCGCAAGAATTTGTATATTGGAACAACAAGGTTACTCACAAGGGCTGGTTTTTAAGTTGGCAGCTTCAAATGGCGCACAAAGCGATTTTTCGCGGCAATGTAATATTTACAGCTATTAAAAATAAGGAGGCAAAATAATTATGGAAGTTAAGCAGAACACACAAATCGCAGTAAAGAGGGAAACAGTAGACATCGTAGCGGCAAAGGTGAAGCAGTTCCAGAACAACCACGAGTTATACTTCCCTGAAAACTACAGCCCTGAGAACGCCTTAAAATCAGCATGGCTACAGCTGCAGGAGGTACAAAGTAAAGATTATAAACCTGCACTTGAAGTTTGCACGAAAGACAGCATCGCAAATTCGCTTCTCAGTATGGTAGTACAAGGACTGAATCCCGACAAGAAGCAATGTTACTTTATCGTATACGGCAACAAGCTTCAGATGCAGCGCTCATACTTCGGGTCCATGGCAGTTGCCAAAGCAGTAAACCCCGACATTGAAGATATATTGCCTGACGTTGTATACGAGGGTGATGAATTTGAATATGGCAAACTGCGTGGCAAGACATTTGTTACAAAGCATAATCAGAAAATCGAGAACGTGAAGAAAGATAAGATCGTAGCTGCTTACTGTACGGTGTTATATAAATCTGGTAAAGAAGAAGCCACTATAATGACGCTCGATGAAATTCACCAAGCGTGGAAACAATCAAAAATGGGTGTATTTGACGACAAAGGGGAATTGAAAGGGAGTAGTGTGCATGGCAAGTTTACTGCTGAAATGTGCAAGAAAACTGTTACAAATAAAGCTTGCAAGCCGATAATAAACGGTTCCAGCGATGCTAGTTTGCTTTCCTCATATGCAAAGCAAAGCTATTCGGATATTGAGGAAGCAGAAGCAGAAGAAGAGATAGGGGCAAATGCTAACTCTGAGATCATTGATATTGAGCCAGTAGTTGAGTCTACACCAGTTGAGGATGAAGTACCACCGGCAAGCAGTAAGCAAGAGGATGCAAAAAAGCAAGAACAAGCTGTCATTGATATGCCTCCAGTAAATAAATCTACAAGACGGGGGTTCTAAATGAACATACTTAGCTACGCCAGCAGTAGTGCAGGGAATTGTTATAGAATATCGGACGATAAAACTGCTCTGCTGCTGGAAGCAGGTATTTCAATACAAAAGATAAAGCAAGGGCTGAATTATAAATTGTCAGAGATAGATGGTTGCCTTGTTTCCCATTCACACAACGACCACTGTAAAGCTGTAAAAGACCTCTTAAAGAATTCGATAGATGTTTACACATCTGCGGAGACAATTGAGGCTATAGGCGTGCAGGACGAGCACAGGGCACATACTATTGAGGCACATAAGCAATTTACTATTGGCACGTTTATTGTCCGGCCGTTTGAGACACAGCATGATTGCGAGGGCTCATTAGGATTCCTGATTCAATCTATAGTAACTGGTGAGAAATTGGTTTTCATAACAGATTCGTATTACTGCAAATACCGATTTGTCGGACTGAATTACGTCATGCTTGAGTGTAATTATTCTGCAGATATATTACAGGCCAATGTTTCAAAAGGAAGCTTACCAGAAGCACAAAGAGCACGGCTTGTACACTCGCATTTTTCTCTGGACCATGTGAAGGAGTTTTTAAGGGTGAATGATCTGAGCCAGGTGAGAGAAATATACCTGCTTCATTTGTCGGCCGGTAATAGTAATGCTGCAAGATTTAAAAGAGAAGTACAGGCAGTTACGGGCAAGATGGTTATAGTGTGTCAAGAGTAGACTTTACCCCTCGGTGAAGGCAGAGGGATAAAAATATAAAACAAGAAAGGTTATCTTTTGATAATCAAAAACTTAATATTTGTTCAAAGGATTCCGACAAGAGGCGGCCTTCGCTTCTTGAATGTAAAGGGTGATTTAATGGATGGCTGGATAAAACTCTACAGAGTGCTCCTTGAAAAACCAATATGGAAGTTATCAACACCTGAACAGAAAACTATTCTCATTACTCTTTTATGTATGGTTAACCATGATGAAGAGGAATGGGAATGGAAGGGTAAAAAGTACAGATGTAAACCTGGACAGAAAATTACAAGTCTTACAAAAATTAAGAAAGAATGTGGTAAGGGTATCTCAATACAAAATATACGTACTGCCTTTGTTAGATTTGAAAAACTTGAATTTCTAACATACGAATCAACAAAGGAGTCAAGGCTTGTAACCGTTCTAAATTGGGAGTTGTACCAGTCGACAGACAAAGACCTAACAAAGCAACTAACAAACGGGTCACAAAGGGGTAACAAAGACCTAACAACTAACAAGAATGTAAGAACTAAAGAATGTAAGAATAAAGAAAAGATATATTCATCGTCACACATGACGATGGCTGAAAAATTAAAAGCTCTTATGCTTCAAAATAACCCAGGAGCAAAAACACCAGATGATTTAACAAAGTGGGTAGCTGAGTTTGACAAAATGACACGGCTTGATAAAAGGACACTTGAACAAATCAATGTTGTTATGGAATTCAGCCAAAAGGATAGTTTTTGGAAATCAAATATATTATCCGCCAAAAAGCTCCGAGAAAAGTTCGACACATTACTGCTTCAAAAAGACCGGCCAAAACAAGCACAACAAAATACAACACCCCAAAAAGGCAATTTTGAGCAGCGATCAATACCAAGTGACGAAGAAATTGATAGATTATACAAATTGTGAGGGGCTTAAATAAAAATAGTACCAGTATTGGAAGGGCAGGAATTTAAGAAATGAAGAGTATAAAAGAACTTATAGTTGATAATTTCGCCGGTGGTGGCGGTGCTTCCACAGGAATTGAGTTGGCAATAGGCAGACCGATTGACATAGCGGTTAACCACGATCCAGCCGCCATTGCTATGTACAAGGCGAACCACCACGGCACAAAAGTGTACTGTGAGAACGTGTGGGAAGTGAATCCGGTAGAAGCAACCAAAGGCCAACCAGTGGCGCTATGTTGGTTTTCTCCAGACTGCAAACACTTCTCTAAGGCGAAGGGTGGAAAACCAGTTGAAAAGAGTATTAGAGGTCTTGCATGGGTAGCTGTCAAGTGGGCGAAAATGGTTCACCCAAGAGTAATTATGTTGGAAAATGTTGAGGAATTTAAAACATGGGGCCCGTTACTGGTAGATAATATGCCTGACCCAGCTAAGAAAGGTGAGACCTTCAATCTGTTTGTTAAAGCACTAAAAAGGCAAGGTTATAAGGTTGAATACCGGGAACTCAGGGCGTGCGATTATGGAGCGCCTACAAGCCGCAAGAGGTTTTTCCTGATTGCAAGGTGTGACGGTAAACCGATTATATGGCCTGAGCCCACACATGGAGACCCCGACAGAATAGAAGTAAGGTTCAGATTGCTAAAGCCATACAGGACAGCGGCAGAGTGTATTGATTGGTCTATACCGTGTCCTAGCATATTTGACCGTAAAAAGCCACTTGCAGAGAACACCATGAAGCGTATTGCAAAGGGCATTGAAAAATATGTACTGAATAATCCTAAGCCGTTTATTGTAAATTACAAATTTGACAATGAGCCAGAAAGCATATCCAAACCGTTAAGCACCGTAACTTCAGTAAACGGACATTATCTTTTTACTCCGGTTATATCTCAAATCGGACAAACCGGTGGTGGTGATAGGCTGCACGACATTAAAGATCCGCTTTCAACAATCGTATCAAAAGCAGAGCATATGTTAGTTTCACCCACGCTTATTCAATATCACAGCGAAACAGCACATTCCGAACACAGAGGGCAATCAGTTGAGGAACCCATAATGACATTAGATGGATCAAACCGTTACGGCCTTGTTACGGCGTTCATATCTAAGTATTATGGCGGGTTTTATGATGGCGCAGGATCTGATACTGCAGAACCAATACATACCATAACAGGCAAAGACCATAATGCTATCGTTACAAGCCACCTTTTACAAATGAATAACCATTGTGACGGGAGATCCATGAATGAGCCTATTCCAACAATCGTTGCTGGGCCAGGTCATTGGGGAGAAGTCAGAACTTTCCTCATGAGTTATTACGGCAACAAAGATGATATTGGACAAAACGTTAATGAACCACTCAGGACCATAACCAGCAAAGATCGCTTCGGGATAGTAACCATTCACGGACAGGATTATCAAATTGTGGACATCGGCATGAGAATGCTGGAGCCAAAAGAATTATATGCGGCTCAGGGATTTCCACAGGATTACATCATTGACAGGGACTTCACGGGAAAGCCTTATCCTAAAACTGCTCAGGTAGCCAGGTGCGGTAACAGTGTGCCGCCGCCATTCTCAAAGGCGTTGGTTGAAGCGAATTTACCGGAATTGTGCCAGCAACAGGAGGTAATTGCACAATGAAACTTACAATTGAGCAAGTAGAAGAAATATCCGCTCATCGCAAAGCTGGTATGACATATGTGCAAATAGGTGAATTGTACAATTGCGGTAAAAGTACAATACAGCATTATACCAATGAAAAGCGCGGAATAGTTAAACCAGATGAAAGCGATGACATAAAGCTTAATAACAAAATCATGTGTGAAGATAAAAAATTAATAAGCCTTGCGGTAAATATAAACCGGGCAAAACAACAGATTGAAAAGCTCCAAAAGGGTAGCAAAATAACCTTGACTCGGTATGAGGGTAGAAAAACGCAGCGTGTATCCGGAGAAGTTGAAACAAAGTATCCTGATAAATTACTGATAAAGAATCGGCACGGCAGGATTGAAATGGTTACACTGGCTGATTTGCTCACAATGAAGGTAGTGGTAGGATGAAGAAAGGGGATTGAAATGGATACAATTAAAATTCGCATGATAAAAAATGTAAGACCCGATTTCCCATTTGGTGTTGTATCTGGAAAGCCAGGTACCATCTTACGAAGCGGGATGGAATACTCAGCAATATCAAATCCACATGGTGCAATTTGTGGAATATGTGAAAATGGTGAACATTTAGGTGTTAAGCCAGGAGAGTTTGAATTTATAGATGCTCCTGAATGGATATTAAAGATTCACAATGGAATTAAACCAGATCACAAACACAAAACGCATCATCTTAAAACATGGCCTGAATATTTTAAGGTCATAAAATCCGGTAAAAAGACATTTGAAATCCGCTGGAATGACCGAGATTATCAAGTTGGAGACGTTCTCGTATTAGAGGAATATGATCCTTATACAGGCTACACAGGGGATACCGTAACGCTTGATGTACCTTATGTATTAGATAAACAGCCGTTTGTACCCCAAGGTTATATCTGTATGGCGGTAAAGGAGTGGATAGATTGAAACGCAGAGATTACATAATAGCTTTAATCATAACTGTGTCCTGCGTAGTTGCCCTTTGTTTGTACGATAACTGCCGCGAATATGAAATTATGTTATCTAAACAGAAAACGGCAATTCTAAGCCTTACAGATACTGTTAATGCGATGCAAGCAGAGAGCACTCAGTATAAGCAATATATTAACACCCTAACTGAGCAGATTGGCTCATTACAGGAACAGCTTGACACCAAGCAGGATAAAGTTGACAGGGGCAGTGAACGCGGCACTCGCATGATAATGGAAATCACGGCATATTGGAAGGGATCTTGCGGGAAGGAACCGGATGATCCTGAGTATGGCATTACCGCATCAGGACAAATGGTTCAGGATGGATTTATTGCTGCAGGACCGGAATTGGAGATTGGCGCGAGAGTATATATTCCTTATTTCGATAGAGTTTTCATAGTAATGGACAGAGGCAGAGATATAACCAATGGTCACCTGGATATATGTATGGCTGGTAAGGTAGAGTGTAATGAGTTTGGCAGGAAGTGGTTAGAGGTTTATGTGTTAGATTGATTCAACAAATATAAAAAGTGCGAAGGAGTTGTAGCATGAAGGTTAAAGAGATTGTTAAGGTCATACCTTACGGAAACATTATCACAATTATGGAAGGTTCAAAAATCGTTGCAAGCGGACAGCCAAATTGTGCTGAATTACAGCCTCACATGGATAGAACTGTATCAAGCGTAAACGCTAGTGACACATACATGATTAGGATACAAGTCTATGACAGACGTACGCCTGTAAGATATTAATATTTCGCAATAACAAGATAGTTTGAACTAAAAGCTCCACCGGCTTGGCGGCACCGGTGAGATTTACCCCTTAGGAGGCATCCTCCTTAATATCACTAACTGGCAGAGGATAGCCGCCATCCTCAAAGCTATAGAATATAGATTAAACACATAGTTGTGAAAGGAGAGTTGAGGCCATGAATGCACGGCAAGCAATTGAACAGTACAAGGAAATCTACCTGGGCATGTATGGGGATTTCCGCAAAAGTGTACCGGAGACATGTATTATGGATTTCTGCCGGATCAACGGCATACCGTGGCCTCTGCAGAGGGTAGAGGAATTGGAACCGCCGGATGAATCTTTTTGGCGAGAGAATGAGTTGGATGGATGAAAGTGAGGCAGAGGGATGAATAAAGCTGTACTCGGCTTAATAGCAGATTGGATGCGCGATTGTTTAATCAACTATGATGAGGAAAAGTTTGCAAAACTAGAAAAGATATACTCTAAAATGTTTGACAGGCAATGGAAATACGGAAAGTGAGGTAGAGGGATGAGGTTGACGGATGGAAAAAGTCTTTTAGAACAAGTAACTGTAAAACAGTTTAAGCAAAATTTGGTTTTACTCCGAGCCAAAGAAATTGAAATACCGAGAGCTTGGATATTGGAATTGCTTGGCACCATAGAAGCCTTGCAGCAGGAGAATGAGCGGATACAGGACTGTTATGCGGTGACGAACGATCACTGGAAAAGGCTTGCGGCAGAAAACGAGATATTCCGCGCAGATATAACAGACGCCAATATCCAGATGGGGTACAGGGATAATGTTATAAGCAAGCAGTGTGAGGCGTTGAAAGTGGCAAGGGTGGCACTTGAAAATGCCAAAGGCTATGCGGTAGCTCATATCAATGAGGTGCTTGAAGCCCTTGCAAAGATAGCGGAGGTGATGGGGGAATGAGTGAATGCAAATATTGCAAAACTCCATCTGAATACTTAGGCATTTGTGAGAATGCAAATCCAAGAATTTTTATAAGTGTAAGCGGCGTATATATGCAGGTTTTTGACGAAGAATACCCCGGATTTATTGATACTGTTGGAATAAATTTCTGCCCTATGTGTGGGCGCAGACTGAGGGAGGCTGCAAATGAAATTCGATATACCCGGTAAACTACCCGGACTTAATGAAATAATCAAAGCTGCCAAAATGGGCAAAGGGAACTATCAGCCATACGCAAACATGAAGCGCGAATACGGCGATATGATAGGCTGGCTGGCAAAGAAGCTTCCACCCTACAATGTTGTAGCCATAACAATAAAGTGGTATGAGCCGGACAGCAGGAGAGATATAGACAATATAGCTGCAGGTACAAAGTTTATTATGGATGCGCTGGTACACGCCGGAACCATCAAAGACGACAGCCAGAAATATGTCAAAAGTATATCGCATGAGTTTTATGTAGACCGCGAGAATGCGCGGGTAGAGGTAGAAATATGCAAGATAAACTAACCAAAGCCCAATTCTGCGACCTGGCTGAACGCAGAGAGGATATTAAACGGGCGAAAAGAGAGATACAGAAAGACCGGGATGAATCACAGCAATGGAGGACGAAGCAGGATCTATTCGCTGTGAGCGAAATGAGATATGACAGAGTAATGAAGGTTAGGGCTTAAACAAACGATTAAAGGGGGGAATTTATGTGTCAGAAAAATATTGTTCTCCGGAAGAGGAAGCTGAAATTATCAGATTGTATCGCACTACCAGCGTATCTTATAGGCGTTTGGGCGAAATGTATAATGTGTCAAAAGGTACGATAATAAATATTGTCACATCGTACAAGTATAATAAAAATACAAGAGGAACTCGGTATTATCGGCTTCAGGCTGATTCCATCGAGGGCGCAAAATCAGCAATTAAGCAAGAGGAAGAAAAAGCACATAAAGCCTATGAACGCGGCAATCTTACGGCATACGGCTCACATATGCAAAGATGGTTGATGCTCACAAAGATGCTGAATGAATCGGATGGGAAGCTCTACGAACATATTAAAGCTATCCGAACCCAATATGAGCAGCAAGCATGGAATGCGTTTGCCGAGAAGGATTATGCAGCATTTGGGTACTATGCTGACAGCTGGGACATTCTCACGGATATTCTGGGCGACAATGCAAAAAACCCATGGCCTGTCGTAGCGGAAAAGGTTAACGCCAAAAACAAGCGGCATGATGTGAAATATAGTAGTATCAATGGGTTAAGCCAATTAAGGGAAATTTCCCACAATGGATTTAATGAGATATCAGACGTATCATGGCAGCTTATCAGACCGGTATTCCCGCAAAACAGTAAAGGCCGAAAGCAGACGGAGCAGCGCAAATACTTCAATGGTATCTTGTATGCTCTGTGTAATTTGAGGTCCTTCAGATTGCTACCCGAGAAATACGGTGCAACAAGCAAGATATATCGAGCCTTTGAATCCTGGTATCGTGCCGGTGTGTTTGTGGATCTGTTGGAGCTGGTTACTGTGTGCCATGAGTTGGAAGCGATAAAACAGCAACTACTTACTCTGCAGATGTATAGCCTGGTGAATAAAGATGTGGTACCGAGGCTGAACGATGTGAGACGGAGCGTGGAGGAAGGGAGATTGTGAGAGGATGGTTATAAAAT
>Ga0209318_1000212_pt1 | contig 61834 bp, 57 predicted proteins | sample RifGroE1_FD_183999 | JGI IMG/M metagenome (GOLD analysis project Ga0209318, IMG submission 183999) | Groundwater microbial communities from Rifle, Colorado, USA - Groundwater E1 (SPAdes) (version 2) | ecosystem: Environmental > Aquatic > Deep subsurface > Groundwater | place: Rifle, Colorado... | reverse complement strand
ACGGTTACTTTGATGCCACTCGTCACTTGCCACCAATCATTTGCTGAATCCCATTTGACGGTTATAATTGCCCCCGCCTCAATGTCCCCAGTTTCTAGAGCGTCATTGTAATATTTCCTTAAATCTTTTGCACCACCACCAGCATCTAATGTAGCTGCTCCTGTGTTAGCGGTTTTACAGAATATATCTAGCGTCATACCCTCTGTGTAAGAAGTAATAGTAGGATTAAGGGCAACGACATAAGCATCTGAACTACCTGCATCTTTTTTGTAGTGATGCGCATAATCTGCCAAATGCGACACAACTGTATTACTTAAATTGGTCACATTAGTATTAGTAGTATCCAATGCACTCTTATTTGCTTTTTCAACTATTTCTCCTATACCATTTAAAACAGAGATTTTAATGGTATTTTCAGCTACAACATCCAATGTTGTTTGAACATCTGTAGATAATTTATTTTTTGTCACTGTTCCCTCAGAAATTGACTGACCATCACCAAATACCAAATTATTAATCATATTTCGTATAACTCTAAAATAAAAAGTAGTACCTGCTACCCAAGTACCACTTGCTTTCGTTATACTTTGATTATCAATATTGATTGTATAATCTATTCCTCTTTCAACACTTGTAGTATTAACAATTACCTCTAAATCATCAATAGAAGGATTAAATGCAATAATTTCCCCAGTTATAAAATTAACTGTATTAGATTCTGAAGCAATTGTTCTTTGTCCTCTTAATTTTGTAGTCGTAATAGTAACATCTAGGGCAACTCCCCAAGCAGCAGTATCTCCATTAATATCAGGTTGATTACCAACATTATTATCAATTAATGATGCAAATAATAATCCACCAAATTGCACACCCCAGTCTTTTGCATATACTGTGCTATTGTTCCATGCACCTTTAAATGTAAGTCCAATTCCAACACCATCTTCGCCTTTTTGCCCAGTTATGGTAAGGAGTCTGAAATATGTAGTATTTGTTGGTAATGTTCCTAAAGGTGGATTTTGAATTGCTAGATAAGTTTTAATTCCTGTCCCGTCATTGTACGAAACAAAATTATTTTTGTAATATAGAATATCAGGATTAAAAGTACCTTTGTCTGTAAATTTATTAATTTCGGTTTGAAATTCAGCTTCTTTTGTTGTTACAAATATTTCCATCTCAGTTTGTTTGTCTACTACATAGTCCTGCACTTCGGTTTTTATAAAATTTTGCATTCCTAATAATGCATTTTGAAATTTATTCCATCTTGAACTTGTAACAATCTTATTTTGAAATATCAATTCTAATTCTGCTAATCTTATTTCATCAACTGCTATTCCGTCATTTTTCTTCATCTTTAATTCACGATATTCATCAATTGTTGCCAAATCTGAATATCTCAAATCTTGAAGCTCTTCAAACGTATCTACAAGATATAATGGTGATACGAAGCTAGATTCCTCATTTGTCGGCAATTAAATTCCTCCTTTTTCTATTTATTGTTCATAAACCTTGTGTGTGCTAAGACTGCTATTTCCATCATGCGAAAGTGGTATGGATATTGAATCAATTAAATATTTTCCAAATAAATTTATTTCTGATTTATTGAACTCAACCATCAAATTGCATTCTAGAAAATATAATGGTGCCAAATCAATATTTACTTTCTCACACATATTATTGTGCAAATAGTATTCATAATTCGCTCGTTGTTCTGCTTGATCTTCTGTGAATATGTTATCATCCTTAAAAACAAAAGGAATTATACCCATTGGTTTATTAATATTAAATGGACTGTTTTCATCAGTATTTTCTAATATATATTTTACCTGTATGCCATTATCCAACATTTTCCCATAAATAATAATTTTGTTGCGAACATTACTAAAATTATAATCAATAGAATAATCCACTGCTAAATCATTTTCTTCTAGGAAACTATAAGAAACAATATCATTTATACTAGGATTAGTAGAGACATATCTGCTTTTTATTTTTTGATAAATGAACCGCCCACCCTCGTCAAAAAACATCTCAAAGTCCATATATAGATCCCTAATTTTTTCCAATAAAGAATAAACAGAATCTCCAGCTTGCACTTCTAATTCATAAGGAATAGTTGCCGTATTTTGTTCGATATATAGATTATTTTTACTAATATACCCAAATGATGTTGCAATAGTTTTTACAGCATCAAAAACAGGAGTATTGGCAGGGATTTTTATTGTTACAGCTTCTAAAGAACCACCTAAAGTTCCGTCAAATGTACACATCAAGTCCAATCCTTCTAAACTCAATGTTTTTTCTGTTGCACTATATTTTACAGATGGAGAATTAATTGCATAAATTCCTTTATTGAACCATACAATTTCATCTGTAATTAAGTTTTTAATTCCTATTTCAACTCTAAACAATTTATCTAACCATATTTTACTATCCTCAGAAATTAAAAAACTGCTATCAGTAATTGCTAAATTAATTGAACATCTTCTTCTTATAGCAGAATTTGCATCAATATTAATATCCCCACCTATAGCATTACCTTGGATTTCTCCAACTTTCCTAAACTTTCTTACTTTCTTACCATCTTCAATTACAAAATAGTTTTGCAATAATGATAATCTAATATAAATTTCTCTAATTGATTGAAAATGAACTTGATACATTTCATTTGTAATCATTGATTCAACACCAACAATCCATTGTTTATCAATGATTGTGTATCTACATTTGCAATTTCAACAAAATTAATGCTAATATCATAAATTAATTGATTTAAATCGTTGTTCGGGGTTAAAGTTGGAGCATCTACTAAAGAAATTAACATCATTTGTCCTGAACCATCTTTGTATAGCTTTGGTTTGTTATCAGTAAGAAATTTCTCAATTGCTCTTCTATATTTTTTCTCTTCTTTTGCATTTGTACTTCCTGCAAGTATCGTTGCGTCAGATATAAGTTTACACTTTAAACTACCCTTTTTGTATTTAATATTACCATTCTTTGTTATGAATGGATATTGCCTACCAACAGTCTCAATTAATCCACTAGGAATTACTGTTTCATAATCACCAACAGATAAATCATACATCAATTTATATTGTTTATCTTTACCAATAATCCATGTTGATTCAAATTCACAATATACTTCTGCTATAGTATTCTCACCTAAGATTGGATTTTCTGTAGAACCACCCATAGGTTGAATGGCATATACATAATCCTCTAAGCTTTCGACATAGCGATCTTTAAATTCATATGTTTGCTCATTTATGTCAAAATCAAAAATCTTAATATCTTCAAAAACCAAATCATCTTTTTTTCTTCGTCTAATTTTTAAATTGTTAATGGGAATTTCCCCCGATAATGAGAGATTTCCAGCCTCCATAGAATTACACATCCATAAAAAGACAGTATCATATTGCCATTGTAATTTATCAGTTGTGATGGGTGTAGTTATATTTTCAATTATATGAATTTCATCAAATATTGCTTTTTTAGCTATGATAGAATTAAACCTAGTGACCTCATTTAAAACTATATTATATTCAGAATTAGTAGCAAAGGGTTTATAATCTAAAATTATCATAGTACAATCACCTCACAGTATAAATCATATAAATTATTTGAATGTTTTACATTTATAAACAATATATTTCCCGCAATGCCTATTAACACATCGCTGATTAATTTTTGTAATATGTAAGTATCACCTAAATATTTATATAGATAGACTTTATTCTCAATTAACTTTAACTCTAATCTATCGTTATTCAAAGATTTTATAGTCAAAAATACTTCGTTTTCAATAATATTTTTTGCCCATACTCGTAAATCAAAATCACCTTTTACAGAAAATCCTTGACTAAATGTTGCGACATCATTGGTTAAATCAATCATATTATCATCTATATAAACAGGGGCAACACCAGTTGTACCAATAATTCTTATCACGTTACATTTTACAAAAACACTAGCATCTGATGGTGAATTTTCTAATTCAATAGCACTGGCAAATCTAGGCGAAATATATCTTGGAACAAATTCTATTAAACCTGTAGAGTATTGCATTTCATTATCTGTAACTATTTTTAATTCTATATAATATGTTTCGGAATTCTCTAATTCGGTGAATTCATAAGAAATTGTTTCACTATAGATTTCTGGGGATTGAGCAATAAGATATTGACTACTATCATATAAATAAAATATGTAACTTTGTAATGATTCCTCTTCTGCTTGAGTATACGTTCCTTCAAAAGTTACGGTTTGATTATTTACTTCTCCGTTTACAATAGTTGGTATTGTTAAATTAGGATAACTAAAACAATAAAAAAATAAAGAAGAAGACTCACCTAATGGATTCAGATTATTAATATCATAAACACGTATTTTTGCTACATATTGATTACCATTGATTAAAGTATTTAATGGTAATATATGTTGATATCTAAATTCTTGTATCCTTTGCTGATATATTATTGTTGATGTATCTGAACTTAACGTTATTTCTAATTCATTATATACAATTTGTGTGCTAATTCCTGAAACATCAAATTGAAAAGTATAAGCTATAGTTGAGGGAAAAGGAGTTACTTTTCTCAATGTAGGTATCAATGCCAATTATTTTCACCTGCCTTTATGATGGACGTTTCCAAAGAATTCTCTTATTTTGTAAATTATTATTTTCTGCTAGAATCTCTACAACATCGTTAACTAAATATGTAATACCATTTGTTGCCTTTGCGCTAGTTTCTGAATCATCTATTAGAACAGTATAATTTACAGGGTCAATAACTGCGATTATTACTCCCGTTAGAAGACGAACAAACCTTAATTTCCTTAATCTTTCGGCAATTAATATATCAATAGATTCCATTAAAATTTCTTTTTCATGTGACATTTATTTATCAGTCCTTTATTTTGGGATTATTATTTTGGGATTTTATATTTATGATATTAGAGAAGATAACTCATAATTATCTTCTCTTTTTTATTTTTATTTAAATTGTGTTACTAGACATAATGAGTCTACTACGCAGCAGTAATTAAATCTTGCCTGCCTTTTTCGGTTAAGTAGGCATCAATGCCAACCTTTAGATCAGAACGTTTCCCAATGACATAATCATAAGTGTATACACCATCAATAATTCTTTGCCCCATATACGCCGCCATTAAAATGCACCTCCGAGGATTAGTTCGTCGAGAGCTGTTTGCATAAGGCTTACTTGCCTCTTTAAGGCTGATATTTGCTCGCTTTCAGGAATAGAGTAATTTTGATTCAAGACAAATCCATGTGCAACAGTGTAGCAATACTTATGTGGAATTACCTCATCGGGGACGACTTCAACATCAATGATATTAGGTAAATCTTCTACAAATACACCGTCATTAACTGCAATCCCCAATATAGTTCCACCTAAATCAATACCATTAGAAACTATATCTGCTTTTTGCCCAATAACTAAAATTTCATTAGTGATTTTATTAGTTAATACTTTCATTTACCATTTTCCTTTCTAAAATTGATTTATATTGATGGTATCCCCACCAATACCACTTTGCAAAGCTACTCCACAAGCATTACCGATTAAATTCACAATAATTAATCTTGGATAACTTGTAGATGGGTCTTTGTATGCAAATATTAATAAGTTTCCCAAAATATAATAACTATAACTAGCATTCAATATATTTGTAGGAGCAAAAGGCATTTTAGCAGTTCCAATATATATCTTAGTACCAACAGCATAGACAGAGGTGAATATTGCAGGGCTTGAACTATCCTGAAAAAGATAAACATTTTCTGAATTATCTAAGTTTGGAACCCCTGAATACAAAACTGTATCAGCATCAATCGTTGCAAAAGTGCCTTTAGCCATTACATAAGAACCATCAATATCAATAACTGTCCCCGCTGTTCCCGTCATAGTAGCAGTGTTATTGTTAAACACTACTTTTTTGGAATCACTCAAATTAGCCATTGCTAAAAGGCTATTTTGTCCACTAACAATCGTAAATCCAGAACTCTTAGCTAAATTATTGCTTGCATCAACTGTCAAAATAAGTGAAAGTGTCATGATAGTACTGTTACGCAATACCCAAAAACAATGTGTGTCATCAACCCTGCCCATAAAAGAACTATTGACGGTATAACCAGAGGCTAAGGCTGTCCCATGCACAATACTTCCAGATGTTATTTCGATTGCTATTGCACTAGAATCATACCCTACTATTGCTTTTGTATTAGAAACTCGGGTAATACCAGAAGGAGAGGTATTTGAGGCATACAGAATGTGATTAACATCCAAAGACACAACGCCAGTAGAAACATTAACATCCAATGATGCAACATATAAATTAGAATCCCTATAAGCAAATATAGCCTTGGATGGTGTTAGCATTACTATCACTGACATATCGTTGGTAAACTGGCTTAGTATTTGATATTTTATTCCAACCGTATATCCACTAGCAGTTAATGTTATGATTGTTGCCCAGCATTTTGTATTAGCATTATCAGAAGTAATTAACAAAAAATGTGTAGCATCTATCTTGGCTATCTTTAGCGCATATGCCACATAAGACTCAATAACAGTAGAATCCCCACTTGCAAAAATATTATTTTTCAATAAATTAACTAGTGTTCCTGTTGGAGATAATGAAACAGGGTAATCCTTTTGAATCGTTACTCCATTTTCAATCGTGAAAGTATTTTTAGTAACACCTTTTAAACTAGCGCCTCTAGGGCGCAAAGTAAAAAAAGTTGTGTTATCTACTACCTCCACATAGCCTTTTGAAAGTTCCGTTAATGCGTTGCCGTCGATATCCTTAAGTGGTAAATTACTTGTACCGCCATCAAGAGATATTGTTATTGCCCCACCTGTTAAATCAGCATCAAGTTTAAAGTATAATCGTGTCGTATCAGATTGCTTAGTGATCTGGATTTGCGTACCTACAATTGTAGGTGTCTGATAGATATAATCCGCCAAATGCCCCGTAAGCGTTGCTACGACTTCATTTGTAGCACTAACCAAATCTGTCTTATTTGTAGTTTGTAATTGTGTTTTATCTCCTATGTCGGAAGTTTTATTAAGCTGTGTATTAACAGCATCATTTAACTCATTTTGAGAAATGCGTCCCATTTTAATCCTCCTTAAATTATTATTTATATTGTTTTCGTATTGCTATTTCTAAATTAAAAATAATCATCTCCTTTCAAATCTAATATCTTTAATTTATCAAAAAGAGTTAGAAGAAATTAATCCTCCAACTCTTTAAAACACAAACCATATAAATTGTACTTTTATTTCTTTGAATACTGTAACGCATAGCTTTAAATTATTTTATTTAATACTTGTTCAGTTTTAACTCTTTTTAATTCTCCAAAATCATAAAGTATAAACCCATTACGATTAGTTGCAGTGTTATCATCAATATCAAAAGTAATCCACGAATGTCCTTCTTTAAATGTTAATTCTGCATGATTTAGTATTTCTAATATTTTATCTTCAGTAGGAACTACATCTTTTTTACTAATAATTCTAATACTTTTCCAACCTAATTTATTAAGGTAATAGTATCGTCTTCTTTCTTTTGCATCAAATTCTTCCTTAGACATACTACCTAATTTTACATCTAAATCATGTCCACCGCCATCCCACTCTATAAACACCATTTTATTAGGGAATGCCATATCTAAACTACATGAACCAACAGGGTAATTCAACACTACATCTATTTCTTGTTTTTTAATTACTTCGTAAACATATCTTTGCTGTTTAGAAGTTGGGCAAGTATCAGATAAAAACATTGTCATTATAGCTTTTGCTCTAACTTCCTCGTTTTGCAAAGAACATTTAAATCCATATCTTTCAATATTGGTAGTAAAAGCTTTATTTCTCAATTCTTCATTTTGCATAGAATTTTCTACTCCCCAATTTTTCAACATTGTGTTTGTTACTCTTGCTTTCACTTCTTCATTCTGCATAGGGTGTTTAGTGCCCCAGTGCTCTAAAGAAATAGCAACTGATCTTATTTTATATTCCTCGGTTTGAGTATAATTGTCCACACCATATATTTTTTGATTTGTAGAGATACCTTTTTCTCTAACTTCTTTGTTTTGCATAGGATATTCAAATCCATACCTTAACATATTTGTATTACGACTTTTTTCTTTGATTTCTTCATTTTGAAAAACATTTTCAAAACCATACCTATCTAAATTAGTCTGTTTCATTTTCTGATTAATTTCTTCATTTTGAGATGGATGATCAACTCCAAATCTTGCTCTATTTGTTGCTTTTCTTTTATCTTGTATTGCCTTACTTAATACAACATCATTACTCGTTTGTTTCCGAGTTTTGCTAATTTTATATTTAACTTCTGGGATATTTAAAACAGATTCAACATTATAATTCATTAGATTGCTTTCTTTTGTTTTTAACGATTTACAATCTAAACAGCAGTCTTTTTGTATTGCTGAATTTTTCTTTTTAGTTAGATAGTCTTTATATTCTCTAGTAATTATATTAAGGTTACAATAATCACATAATATATCTATTTTTGCATGAGAACCTTTAGATAAATCTTCAATTTTTACCTCAAATCCATCTCTCCATTTTGTAAAAGTGTATCCTTTCTCTTTATAATATTCTGCATTTGCAGGATTCCATTTTACCATTACGGTTTTTGTTAGCAACATAATCATCACTCCTTCATAGTTTCACTCCATTTTTTGACAATATAAAAAGCAAGCAGAATTCCTCGGAGTGAATGAGGAAAGTGGAGTTGCAATCTCCATCTGCTTGCTAAAATTTGTATGCTTTATTTATGTACACAAAAGAGTATGGTTTTCACATACTCTTTCATTTTAACTATTTTTTAGAATACTGAATCGCATATGAGGTTAACCCATTAATTAGACTTTCCACGTTACTACCGTCTTTTATATTTGGAAATTCTAATTTGTCAATATTAAATATTTGTTGAGTGACTTGAGGGGTTTGCTTCAAAAGACCACTAATATTTCTAACAAGGTCAACTGGTTTAAATATGTCTGCCATATTCCTAATTTTTAAAACAGAATCATTCATTATCTTAGTAATATCAAGAGTTGGTAACATATCAACTAATCTATTAAATGACGCTGTCTGTTCTGATGTCAAAACTCTTTCAGGAGAACCAGTTTTTCCGTCCAAAAAGTGCCATCCAGTTTTCTGAGTCTCCCCACCTTCAGCATATGAACCAGTTTTAACTTTAACAACCTTAGTACTTGGCCCATTTGGATCTCTTTCTAATTCAATAGTAGTTGTTGTAGTAGTTGTCGTTGGAGTTTCTGGTGTAGTTGTTTCTGGTGTAGTTGGAGTTGTTGCAGTTTCATTCTCTGCGGCTTCATTTGCAGCCTGTGCAGCAGCTTGCGCATTAAGAATCTCCTGTAATGCTTGTTCGGCTCTAACTGCTAATGCTTCTAAATTAGTAACATAAGTAGAATACGCAGATTCAATACTATCTAAATTAGTCTGAGTGGAAGTAAAAATATTATTCCATTCAGTCGAATTTATTAAGTCCATATTACCCATATATTCTCTATTTAAATTAGTCATATCTCTTTGAAAATCTTCGAAACTAGCATATTCACCATTTAAAGCTCTATCCATTATGGTTTTAACTCTTGCTAAATACTTAGACTTTTCATCAAGTTTCTCTTGATCTGCTTCATTAATTTCATCTTGTTCCCAATTAATCAAATCAACTTGACTATTCGCTAATTCTTCTTGTGCTGATGCAATTGCTTCTTGGTCTGCAACATAAGCAAAATCCCATGTCCCATCTGCATTTTTTGTTAATTGTTGTATGGATTCATTTTCCATTAGATTTTTTACTTTTAATTGCAATTGTTGAATATCAAGTTGTTTTTGCAATCGTTCAATAGAAGATTTTTCAATGTCACCTTGAGTATTTAATAATGCAGTTTGTTCAGCAGTTAGAGTTAATCCTTCAGATTGGATTTGAGTTCTAATTTTGCTAATCTCTAAGTCTTTCTCAGCACCTGAAAGATATTTTTCTTGCAACTTAATTCTCTGATTTAATGCGTCTTGTGCTTCTTGCTCAGTACTTCCATTAAATAAAGTCTTTTCAATTGCTTCATATTGAGTTTTAAAAGTTTGAGCAAGAGCTTTATTTTGAAAATCCTTCTCAGCATCTATTAAACCTTTCATTGCAAGTTCTGCATTCTCAAGGTCTGTTGTATACTTTGCTACATTTGTTGCTTTTTCGCCTGCGGTAATATCTGTCCTAGCCATCTCAGTAGCAATTTGTTGTTTAATTGTTTCAATTTTAGAAGCCGTTTCTGCCATTTGAGATTCTATATTTTCAATGCTTCCTGCAAAATCAGTTTCATCTAATAACTTTAATAAAACTTCTAGACGAGATATTGCGTCATCAAATGGTTTTACCAATTTATCAAATTTAATTTTTTCAATCTCTTGTGCAGTTTGCTTAATTGTAATATTAGCATCAATAATTTTACCATTTACCTCATCAAGTTTATCAGATGCTTGATTAAACTCTTGTGAATTTGCTAATGCATTTGCTAAATCAGCATCAGTATAATTAGGATCAACTTTTGCTAAATCTGCTTTTACACTTGCTTCAGCTTCAGCCAAATCTGTTTCTAATTGTGTTTTTTCAGCTTGAAGAGAATCTACTTTAGTTTGATTTTCTTCTTGAATCGCTTGCTCAGTTGCTAATTGATCTTCAATACTTGCTCCAATTAATTTTTGATATTCTAAGGTTTTTTGCAAATATGAAACTTGAGCTTCGGCTTTTTCCTGAGCTTTGTCAAATCCTTCATATTCAGCTTCGAATCTCTCTTTGACTAATTGTTTTATTGAGAGCTGCGCGGACTTTGAAGCCTCAAAATTAGATTTGATTTTCCCCAAAACTTCTCTAGTAGTTTCATTATCTTCATATGTTCCATCATCGTTTTTATATTTAGCAATAGAATCATATAGCTCATCAATATTTGCAGATGCTACAGTTATTGCTTCTTGATAAAGGTCAATCTTTTGTTCAATATATTGTGCAGAATTTAAATTGGCTAATGCTTTTTGAGTTGCTATAAGTTTCTGAGTAAAATCTGTTTTTGAAGCTTTCTGACCATCAAGAATAGCTTGATCTGATTCTGCTTTTGTTACTAATTGCTCATTTTTAATTGTTTCTTTATCAATATTTTTTTGTGTTCTATCAACAGCTCTTTCAGCACTTCTTGAACCAACATATTTATCCTTATATGATCCATCTTCATTCAAATATTTTGATAGAGTTTTTTCATATCCAGCAATTTTTTTATCTGATTTTTCTACAGCAGTATTGTCTTTTGCAACAATCTTTGTTGTTTTAGCAATTTCTTTAGAAACATCAGAAATTGATTGAGCAAATTCTTCTAAACTATCATTGAGAAAATCAATATCAGTGATATGAGAACCAGTACCATCAGCATATGCAGGAATTTTACCATTGTTAGATTTTAATATTCTTTCAGTTTCATCATTGGGAATTACTTCTGTGCCTTTTGGAAGATTAACTAATTTTGGCCCAGAATTATCACCCAACATAATACTTCCATTAGGTAGAACTATTAATTCTCTTTTTCCACCTAATTCATCATCGACATATGCCAATCCTCCAGGATGATTTTTTGTTCCTTTGGCATAACCTTCTGGTTTTTCTCCCTCTACAGTTTGAACATAAATTGTATGAATTGATGATGTTGGTTGTTGTAACATTAATATGGATTGTGTCGCAGCAATATCATCAGCATTTATTGTGATAATGGTTTCATACTGTTTACTAATTAATGCCAATAATTTATCATCTGCTAATTTTGTATCAGCATCAACTACAATATCTTTCATTTGATCTTGTAAAGTTTGAATCCCTTGAGTTGCTTCTGCTGTGATTTCTATTTTTGGGATTGCGAGAACTTCAATTGAAGCTGTTTGAATTGCTTGCATCTTATTATTAAAATCATCTTGGGATATTTCTCCCGAATCTAATTTTAATTTAAGAGAATCTTGAGCATTTTTAGCAACATCAGCTAATATTTGGACTTGATTTTGGATTTGTTGATAATATGATAGTATTTGATCTTTATTTTCAGGAGTGACTGCACCTAATGCTGTGATTTTTGATTTGAGTTGAGATATATTATTATTTGCTAATGATACAGCATTTGTAAATTCATTATTTATGAATTCAACGAAGGAGAGAGGGGGTTTATATGAGTAGAGGTCTTCATTTGGTTTAGGAATCTCTTCTATTGCTTCTTCAACAGATTTATAATCTATGCGAGGGATGATTTCCATATCAATTTTAGGTACAGCAGATGATATTCCACCTTTTGATAATTGTTGCTGTTGGTCTATGGAGTCAATTTCGTCCATTATAGCTTGAAGATTTGCATCTGTGGATTCGAAGAGTTTTTCTTGTCTCATTTTATCTACAGATTTTGCATACTCATCCTGAGCTTTTTTCGCATCAGCAGCAAGTTTTGCACTTTGAACCATTAGTTCATTAAACTTTTTTTGACCTTCTAATGTTGTTGGATTACCTAGCTTTGCTAATTCTTCTTGAAGTTCTGATATTGTCTCTGCCCATGTTTTTGTAGTCGAGACGTTTTTCTTTATCCATGATTCGATGTCTAGGTTTTTAAAGGAGGATTCTAGAGAAGTGGTTTCTTTTGAGGATAGGAGGGATGATTGTTCTTCTAGGGATTTTATTAGGTCTTCGCGAGATTGCTTTGCGAATTCTCTGGATTTTTCAATATTTTCTTCAATGGCTTTAGTGACAGACATCCAGCCATTTCTAAGTATTTGCGAAGATTTAAATTCTTCATCCATCGCTTTGCGAACTTCTTCAGACTGAGCATTTTTCTCTTGTACAAACGTTACGCTTTCTTTATTATCTTGCCCCGTGTACCAACGATTAATATCACCAAATTTAGAAGATGACAAAGCAGAATCTTTTAAGGAATTTATTTTGTCTCTTGCTGATTGGAGTTGAGACAGTTCTTTCGCTTGATTTGAGATGAGTTCATTTTGTTTTTCAAGGATTAAAGTGTAATCTTTAGCAGACTTGGCCTGTTCCAATTCTTTAGATATCTTATCAGATTGAGTTTTAGTCAAAAGATGTTCTGCTTCAATTTGATCAAGAAGAGCCTGTGTGATTGATTCTATTGAGAGTTCTTTTTTGTCTTTGTCTTTATCAGAACTAGGAGGATCAAAACTGTTACCACTACTATCTGAAACACCTTTTTTCAAATCATCAATACTCATATTTGATAATGTATTCCAAGCACCCAAAGTTTGTTTAGCCGTTTGTAATTGCTTCCAAGCACTACTTAAGTCTATTTTTAACTTTGGAGTAATAGTGTCATTAAATATGGTGCCATTTTTAAACTCCATAAAAGTCTGAGCAGAACCTTGTTCTAATAATTTTTGATATTGTATATTTGCATTAGCAGACCCCATTGCTTCATTTTTACCCTGAAGGGCATCAATTTCTGCTTGGATTGCACGTATTCTTGCCTCTGTATCTGCAATTATTTGTTTTGTGGCTAATGCACTTGACTCCGCTTTTGTTTTCATTGCATTAAATGAAACTATTGCTAATGCTTCCTCTGCGGTTTGATTTAATTTCAAAGCATCAATATCAAGTCCAACTGCTGTAGTTTTATCATTTAATACTTTAGTATATTCAGGATATTTATCAATCATCTTTTGATTTAAATTAGATTCTTCTTGAGTTAATTCATTTCCTTGTGCAATTTTATCATGAACTTTTTGATAACTATCAATTAATTGTCTATTAGACTCATTCTCACGAATTTTTAACGCAATTTTCTTATTTCCTGCTTGGACAGACTCATAATCCAATGCAGTAGCGATTTTTTGTTGTTCGTTATATTTAGACTGTGCATCTGTATATGGTTTTATTGATGCGGTTAAAGTCTCTATTTCTTTGGTTTTACTTGCAATTGTTTTTGTCCAGTCTGCTCCTTGTTCAACTTCAGATTCCTGTAATCCTGCTATTTCATCTTTTAATGTTTGAATTTTTTTAATTGTTTCATCATAGTTTGAACTTTGTTTTAATTTTTCAAGACTGGTAGATAGTTCATCTATTTTTTTAGGATCAAGAGTGTTTTGGAAATCTTTAAGAATAGAATTAAAACTTTCTTGTGCTACTACCGTTGCTTCTAATTGTTCTTTTACTTTAGCTTGTTGGTTAGCGTAATGAACAAGTCCAGCAGTTATTGCAGCAACTGCAGTAAGAGCTAGAATTATTGGGTTAGCATTTAAAAATTCTAACGCAACAGCAAAGCCTTTAGTTGCTGTTGCGGCAATCCCATTAGCTAATGCGAATTTACCTAAAGCAGCAATAGCTCCAGCAATTGCTTGACCTTTAAATATCGATAATGTTGCAATCACTAAATATAATGCAGTATTAAATCCACCAAAAATCGATGTGGCGTTATCAATAACACCAACAAATTTAGTCATTCCCTCAATTGCACTATTTATAGCTTCAGATGACAATAAATTAAGCCAAATTTTCTGAACTGCATTTGTTAGATCATTCAACTTTGCTTCTGTAGATTTTGCAAATTCTCCGTAGCGAGTCATACTTGAACCACTTGAATCCAATTGAGCTGATTGTAATTTTAATGCTGTATCCATATTGTTCATAAGAATTAAGAAATTCTCTCTTTGTCTCGTTCCTGCCAGAGCTTTTGAAGCCGCACTCTGGGCCACTTCGGAAAGCGTATTCCACTTAGAACTTAACTCATTTATCACAATTGAGAAATCCTTGAACTCACCAGATGTTTCTCTTATAGATATATCAGCATATTTTTTAAAATCACGTTCTACGTTTGAGATATCTTGATTTTCTGCATCAAAATTCTTTCCACCACGTACATCTTGAAATCTGGAAAATATTGTCTTAAAGCTTTCGCCAATAGAACTCGCACTTTTTCTGGAAATGCTAGAAACCGTACCAATATATGAAACTAATTCTGAAAATGAGGTTCCTGCCATCTGTGCCGAAACCGAAGTTCGTTCTAATGCAGTTCCTAATTCTTTTGTCGAAGTAGCAGACATATTGTCGACTGTTGTCAATTTATCAACAACATCTATAGCCTGATCAGCAGACATTTTAAAACCATTTGTAATTGCAATTAATTGATCTGCACTTGACTTTGAGTCTTGTCCAGCAATAGCACCCATCACAGTAGCAGATTGAATTAATTTTAAAGTTTCTTCTTGGTTGTGACCAGCCCTTAAGAATTCTTCTGCAGATTTCATTGCTTCGCCAGTAGTGGTATGTAATTGTGTCGCTAAATCAGCATATGCCTTGGTCATCTCGACAATAGAGTTTCTAGATTCTCCTGTTATCATGGAAATATTTGTCATTGCTTTATCGAGGTCATTTATAAAGGAAAATCCTTCCTTTATTTGCCTTAGGGTTCCGAACAGAATTCCTCCTATAACTCCCCATTGAAGCATTTTAATTCCATTTTTTACCAAGTCGTTTCCAAAATTATCAGATGCAGTTCTTGCTTCATTTAAACTTGCTCTAATTCCACTTATAGCTGTATTTATTTGGGCAGATTGAGTTCTAAAACCATTTGCATCTAAAACAGAACTGCTTAAACCGCCAACTGTTCCACGAATAGCAGAAATTTGAGACTGTATTTCAGGTGTTCTAGCTAAACTACCATATTGTGATTGTAGATTCCTAAGTTGTATTGCATTTTGTTCTTGATATAATGCAACTTGTCTTTGTAATTCTGCCGTTTGCTGTCTTTCTGCTTGTAAATTTCTAGTAGAAGCAATGAGTCTTTGAGATTCAAGTTCAGCATTTCTAGTATCTAATGCTCCTCGTTCTCTACTTGCTTGTAAAAACATTTGCTCATATCTATAGCCATTTGCTTGAGATGAGTTCATTCTTGCTTGTTGTTGAGTAATGGTTTCATTAGATCCTAAAATTGCTTGTTCAATTCTTCTCTGAGCATTAGTTGTAGTTGCTACCCTTTGATTTTCTTCATCTGCCATCATTCTACGAGCAGTATCACTTGCTTCTTGTCTTGCCCTAAGTCTTGATTGTTCATCTCTTTGCGCTTGGACATAAGCACTGTCAGAAGCATTATTAATTGCTGTGTTTTGAGCTAAATCACTTCTATTGTTTTGACTTGAAACCCTCGCTTGTGATTGCTCGTTCATTCTACCCATCATATTTGCTAATCTTAATTCTTCTGCTTCTACTCTTTGAAATGCTTTTAACCAAACTTGCTCATAGTTATTTGCATTCACAGAATTCATTCGTTTTTGCTGTTCTGATATAGTTTGATTACTGCCTAGTATTCTTTGCTCAATTCTTTTTTGCGCTTCTGTAACAGTAGATATTCTTTTATTCTCTTCATCTACACTCATTTTTCTGGCTGTATCAGAAATAGTTTGTTGAGATTTCTTTACTGCTTCAGTAACTTTTTTTGCCTCATTTGCTTGAGCTTTTAGGTTATCAACTATTTTAATCCCAGAAACGGCCATAGCATTTATTTCTTTATTGTATGCTTGGGTTATCTGTACTAATTTTCCTTCTTCAGTTGCTATGTTAATAATGTTTTTTTGTATTCTCGAAGTTCCATCTGTAGCAACTTTAATACTAGTTGAAACTTTGTCGAATTCTTTTACTAAAGTATCGCTATTTATTTTTATATTCAATGGTTTTAAAAGGTCTTGAACTTTTTGTACTTGTTGTTTTATAATAATTGTTGACTGAGATACATTCAATCCTGCTTGTAAATTAATTCCTATATTTTCACTCATATAACATCACCTCTCTTTTAATTTGGGGTATAAAAAATACACCCCCACTAAAAGTAGGGGATAAATACTTATATCACTGAGCAATTAAATCCATATTTTCCTAAAAATTTAATCATTCTTTTTCTTAAATAATCATTATCTTCGATCCACTCCTTTGTTATTTTTACAGGATGTACTCCTTGATACTCAAATAAAGGAGAATTATTGCCCTCTTCAATATAATATGGAATTTGAGCAGAAACATCTTCTCCATAAATACTTGCATGTTGATTCCATTCACTATTTTGACTTATATAAGGCTGAATCAAATCTGTAGCAAAATATATCTCAACCTTATATTGACCATTTGAAATTTTTGTAGCTTTTGAACATACAATTGAATTTATATACTCCATACTTCTAGTATAGTGAGTTGGAGTAAATGGTCTGTCGTACCAAAGTTGCTGAACATTATCTCTTAATATTTTTTTAACTTCTTCTCCGATCGTTTCTAAACTAACGGGAATTTGATTTTGTAAGTATATCATCAATTCTTCAATAGTATTAAATGTTTTTGCCATAATTTAACCTTGATTCTTCTTGGAAGGAGTTTTCTTTTTAACTTGTTGATTGAATGAATTTAATAATGCAGGAAGATCCCCAATCAAAGAATTTACACTATTTTCTGATGGAAGTTTACCAGCAATACTATTTAATACTTGCGACAAAACAGAACTTACACTATTTTTAATATTAATTTCTTGTGTTATATCATTTTCTAATATTTCAACAAAATCTTTGCAGTCATCTTGATTAAATATAAATTTATCTATTTTATATTCCTTAAATAAATCATAGATCTCAAATGCAAAATTAGAATTTAGATTATATTCTTCATCGTATAATTCTTCAAATTCAATATTTGTGAAATTTACTGAAACATAAAGCAATGTGAACAAATTTTTAAAAACATAATCTATGCTTAAAATACCATTATTATCTTCCTTTAAGCAAATAGATTTTATATTGTCTATTATTATTTTTTGAGACATAAGTGGAACATATTCAAAGTTAATAAGTTCAGATACATTTACACCTAATTGGATTTGTTCTTTTAATTCATTAAATTTCATATTATCAATCTCCTTTTTTTATAGACATATTTTACAAAATAGGGTAATATTAATACATAGGAAGGAAGGTGCTTTATTCTATGAACAAAATTCTTATTGGACTTATTTTAATTTTTATTGTTAGCCTAATTGCGATAATAACTGCTTTAAAAAATGCGAAACAAGGAAAACTTACACCTATAAAATTCAGACATATACAAGGGATGCCAAATTTAATAGAAGGCGAAATAGTAAGAATATCAAGTGATAAAATATCTGTAAAAATAGACAATAAATATTTAATCCCAAAAGAAAGAATTAAGTATAAAACTGTTACTAATTCAAAAATGCTAACTGATAAGCAAAAGAGTGTAATTCAAAGATCCTTGGTTGGCATTGTGGTTGCAGGGCCATTAGGTGCAATAGTTGGAGGAATCAGTGGAATTGGAAATAAACAAACAATTGAATTAGTACATTTTTTAACTTTAAATTATATAGATGATAATGGAATTGAGCAAAATACTTTGTTTGCATTAGAGGATATTTCACATTTAATGTATTTAAATATGTTCGCCAGAAGTTAATACAAAATGGTAAGTTAGGATTAGCTTAATTAACTAATCCTAACTTTTACTATTTATTACCTTTATACCCATTAGCATTTTCTCCAACCAAATGTAACGATTGCCACTTACCTTGGCATTCTCTAGAACACACTACTGACTCAGATTGAGATGGAACTACCTGATAATCTATTTCACAAATTTCACATACTTTGTCAATCTTAGTAGAAACTCTATTTTCCTTCATCCACTTGTCAGAACATTCATGAGAGCAGAAGTGATTTTTTGATTTATCATATTGACTTTGTGTTCTGCTTATTTCCTTTCCACAACATTCACAATCTAATTTAATTCTATCTCTTTTGGATAATTGACTGCATTCAGGAGAACAAAATTTATCCTTGCCACTTATAATTCTGTTCATAGGCAAAGTAAATTCTTCACCGCACTGTAAACACACTCTTTGTGTTCTCAATGTTGAAGCATAACCTATTAATTTTATATATTCACATATATCCTTTAATGGTATATTTAATATCTCCTCCAATTCATTTAAATACTCAATTCTTTTATATAAAACATTATTTAAAATTATATCTCCTATTTCTTCTGTCCATATTTCAGAATATAATATATCATGAGTATTTTTATATGTACAAACTTTGCACAAACCATTCTTATGAGGTATATTATTACCACAAACATTACACAGTTGTTTTGATTTCAATCTTTTTGCTCCATAATAAGCTGTATTACATTTGTTTGAACAAAAATGATGACCTACTCTATCATATTGTGTCAACATGCAAGATGTTTCTGTGCCACAATATTCACAATTATATGTAATATGTTTTTCTGGTTGATATGTACTTCTAGCCTCCCTAACAGACAGATCAATTATCTTATTTAAATCTTCAATATCATAGTCCATATATGGAATTTCAATATTCTTGTTTATTGTTAAAATTCCATTATTTAGATGATAATTAAAACTATGATAATTATCTAACACACCTTTATTATTTACATATAATGTTATCAGTTCCTTACACAGTCCTCTATCATTATTTATATCATATTCCCAAAGATATAACATATTTATATGATAATATTTCTTAATATATGTTTTCTTTGCTTTGTCTTTACTAATACCCGTTGCTTGAGAAAGATAATTTATTTTATCAAATATTCGATGATCTGTGTGCCAAAAACTCCCCATTACTTCTATGAAAAGATTAGACTCAGTTAAATGATTATCAATAGCGTAATATTTACAATTATATTCATTTTCATTTTCTACGTCTAATTCCTTCAATATATCATTTACTGCTAACTGCGGTTTGGTATCTGTATGTGACATAATGCCATCTGATAATCTATTGACCATCTCAACTCTCATGAACTCTTTCCACTCAGGAGTTTGAGAAAATACATTGGCGTGGTAAGCACGAGCACAATCTTTGCTACAAAAATGATTTGTAGACTGATTATAACTATTCTCAGTTTCTCCAAATTCTGTTTTACACCAGTCGCATTTAATAGTCAATCTTTCTACATATTTAGGATTGTTTTTACCACTCATTTTTAAATTAAATCCTTTAGCCCTACATTCATCTGAACAATATATTTTACCTGTATTATATTCTTTTCTTTCAAATTCTTCTCCGCAAAATTCACAATTAGCAACTATTAAATCCTTTGTTCTCTTTTTGGCATGATATTTTGTAGAACAATCATGGCAACAAAAATAATTCTCTTGATCTTTTAATGGAGTTTTATTAAACTCTTTTCCACACCATTTGCACTCCATTAATATTTCCATTGATTGATCAATATCAAAACATTCCTTGCTACAATAATGCTCATTTGCACTTTCCATTAAAGAAATAATCCTAAAAACTTGTTTGCTACAAACTGGACAATTAAATTCCAACTTAATTGGCTTCTTACTAATATTAATAATTTTGACAAAAGGTATTAATAAATCTAATTCTATATTTATTAATAAAGATAATTGATTAAGTGATTCAATTTTGCTATTTAATATATTGTCAAATATCATATGCACTATTTGTTCTGTGAAAATATTGTCATAAATTATATTTCTTTTATTGATAGCCTCACATACTTTACAAACAGTGGCATATTTGTCTTTACCATTTTTACTGAATTCATCATAGGGTTTTTCTTGAGTACAAAATCCGCATTTCTGATAACCATCTTTACATCCATAAGAATAACTTTGAAAATAATTTTGGCATTCCCTACTACAAAAATAATTGTCTCTATTTAAATAAGACGTAAGTTTATAAGAAATTTCTTTGCCACAGGCATTGCAATTTATTTTAACTGTCAAATTATAATTTCTTATATTTAATTTTTGGATATTAATAAGAATATCATTTAATGGTTTATGTAAAATGGTTTCAAATTCATTTAAAAAGTTTATTCTACTGTTTAGAATATAATCTAGAATTATAACATTTTCATCTTTGGATAAATCGTTAATCATATCTAAATCTTCATGATCTTCTATCCATTTACATGTTTTACAAACCATATTCCTTTTTGAACCGAACTCACTAACCGACTTCTCATTACCACAAACCTTACAAACCTTTGTTTCAACATTATTACTCATTTTACATTCCTCCAACTTTCTAAATTATTATTTATCATCTTTAACCACTTAATCAACCTCCAACAAAACAAATACAAAAAGAGAGAGCAGTTTCCCACCCTCCCAAAACAAAAGAAGTGACGTTGGAGGCAATCACTTCCCATATAAAATAGCAAACTAAGCGTCCAAAGTCTGCTAAAATTATCAATATTAAAATTAACCAACTAATACAAAAAGAACCTGCATTTCTACAGATTCTTTTCAGATTACTAAATTAAATTATTATCCAATCTTCTCATCTCTCTACTTAATCATTAGCTCCTAAAATAGCTGGTAACAAGTCACCATTTTCTTCAATTCTCAACATTTGAATATCTTTTACAGACGGTGCAAACCATGAATACTTTCTTGCCAATCCTTGAACAGCTAAAACTGTTTTGACAGCATCAATAGATTCATTTCCAAAATAAACACTTCCTTGCTGTCGATCAAAACCTTTACTTGACAAATAAAGCTTAATCTCATTGTATGCATTGTTATAATGTTGCTTATCATAGTTTTCACTTAAAATTTGAGTATCCAGATCAAAAGCTATAGCATACATCGACTTTCCTCCCTTTATCTTTTTAAACATATCATATCACCTTCCTTTCCATATATCAACATTATTTCCAATAAAGGATATGGGGTATACATATTAAGATAATCAAGGAGATAATAAATTTAAACAATAAAATAATCATGTGGATTCTTTCCTTAGTCTATGATATAATTTGCTTGCATGAATTCTTTAAATATCCCTTAATTGGCTTGTTTCAGCAAGCCTTTTTCTTTGCTCTTTTCTAACCTCTTGAATATATAGTCCATACCCTTACTTGTCACAAGAGTCACAGGGAAATTCACAACTTCTCCATCAATTATCTTGGATTTTAACACTACTTCAAAATATCCAGACTCACAAAATTGTTGATAAGGAATGTTTTGTTTCCCTTTACCTGACATCAATATTCTTTCTGAGCGAAGAAAACAAAACAATTTATTCCTGCCACTTAACTTTAATTCCTTTGCAACAATCATCATAGTCTTATTTGTTTTAGATGACATTGCTTGATCATATAGTAGAACTTTTGGTCTGTCTTCTTCAATTTGTTTTCTTAATAATTCTAATTCTCCTGTTCTAAGTCCTTTAAGGATTCTCCTTACCCATGAACGAAATTCTTTAGCTTTTTCAGTTCCTGCAAGTAATGCGACTTCATAAATTCCATCTTCTGTAAAAACTCTTGTTTCACGATCTCCTGCTTCAGTCCTCACAGCGAGGAACGAAGAAAACTCTGCTTCTTTTAGATATTCATTTCTCCCAACTAAATTACTTATTCCCTTTTTAGGATTTATATATCCTAAAACCATGCCTAATTGCTCACTGGTCATAAATACATCATCATTCTCATTACTCCAGAAGTCACATTCAACACCATTAAAACTTTCTTTTCTAAACAATGTTAAATCACTCATCCGAATCACCATCTTTATAACCAAGAAACTTCAATAAACAATCTTCACATAAATCAATCACAACTCGATCATTGTCCCATAAACTACCATATCTACCAACCTGATTAATTTGCCAACAAGGGTCATAATGTCTATCTAATAATTTTTTACATTTCTTACAAACCATTGGTTTTTCACTAACACAAAAATCAATTTGACCATGATTCAATGCGATTGAAAATACTGAATTATAGATATTTTCCCCTTCAAAATACGTAATTTCTTTAATAGCATCTTTTGGAATAATCAATTCTTGCATAGTAGGATTATCAATATTAATGTCATATAATTCCAGATTATCTCCAGCATTTCTCAACCTAAATTGTTTATAAGTGTTTTTGGAATTAATGGGAGATAAGAACACCTGAACCTCTTTACCAGTAAAAGCATCTGACTCAGTAATTAACTCATTAACTTCAATTTCTCTCAATACAAACATCCCCTTTACTAATTTTTGTTAAAGAGAATTAATCTCCTTACAATGTTTAGTATAAGGGGTAATCTTACATATGTCAACCAATGGTTGATACTTTTTAAAAATATTGTTTAAATAATATAAACATTTGGAGAAAATTATTTATTAATTATTCTATAATTTCATACTCATACAGTTCTTCTTTATTACAACCTAAAACACAACTAAATTTTATCAATGTTTCAATAGTTATGTTATTAGATTGCATTAGTTTATACATATTTTGTGGACTCATACTCATCCTATTAGCCAACCAACTTTTTGTAGTCCCAGTTCTCTCCTGATATTCAATTACTTTTTCTTCTATCTTATTATGGATAATAATCTTCATCCAAATCACTCCTTATCCACCTATTATACCACATTACTCATATGCCTATCAAAATCAAAACATATGTATAAAGGAGTGTAACCTTTACCTCGTAGTTAGCATATCATATAGGACATATTCGTGTCAAATATATTTATTTATTACTTTAACAATCCAATTTAAAACAACCAAAACTTAACTTCTTAACTTCTTCAACAATTCATTTGCTCTTTTATTCCTTGCAATTGCCTTATCACTTGGTTTTCTCAACAACTCTTCTCTAATCTTATCTGCATATTCACCTTCTGCTATAGTTGCTTTTTCTAGTTTCATTATGATCAAAACCTTTCTAATATTTATTTATTACTTTACAAGCATCCTCCCATCGTGCTATAATACACAAGGATAGGAAGGAGTTGATAATTATCATTAGAGATGGGCCTGAGTAATAGATTACATAAGGAATAATAATAGAAAGGAGAATATAAAATGTACGCTATCTTTGAAGTAATGTAAAAATTCTACCAATAATTGTAAATTAAAATAATATATAAAATACAAAAATAATTAAATTAAAAGAAAGAGGTAGTTAAAAACATGACAAACAATTTACAAATTTTCAATAGTGAGGAATTCGGTCTAATTAGAACAGTAGATGTAAAAGGTAAAATCTTCTTTGTAGCAAAAGATATTGCTACCGCACTTGGATATAAAGATACAATCAATGCAATTAAACGTCATTGCAAGTGGGTGGCAAAACACAACCTACCGCATCCACAAAGTAAAACTAAGACAATCGAAGTAAATATTATTCCCGAAGGAGATATTTATAGACTTGTAGCAAGTAGCGAACTATCTTCTGCTGAAAAATTTGAATCTTGGATATTTGACGAAGTTCTTCCTACAATTCAAAAACACGGTGCTTATATGACAGAAGAAGTAATAGAAAAAACTCTTACTGATCCAGATTTTATTATCCAATTAGCAACTCAACTCAAAGAAGAAAGACAAAAAAGATTATTTGTCGAGCAACAATTAGAAGAAGCACAACCTAAACTTGATAAATATGGAGTATTTCTTGATGCAGAAGGTACATATACATTTGAGCAAGTTTCAAAAATGTTAAGCACTAGAAGTAAAGAGGAAGGTAGTAATATTAAAGTCAATAAGAAAACTCTACCAAGTATTCTTAGAGATTGTGGTATTATTAGCAAAAATAAAATCAAAGGAAGATATAAGAACTTACCAAATAGCGGTTTTGAAAATTACTTCAATATTTCTGGTGACAATGATGATAGAGATGATATTGATTCAGAATTAACAAGAGTTAAAACAATTGGAATTGATTATATTTATGATATATTGTTAGATAGAAAGGAGAAAAGTAAGAATTTAGTTGTATTTGGATAAGGAATTTAGTATAAGTAATAAATAAATATATTAAAGAGACTCTATCTCACAGAGCCTCTTTTTTTAACTAAATATCATAAAATCAATTCTAAGCCATCAAACCACAATACCCTTACAATCATACCAACAAACAATTTAAACTCAGTACACTGAATCCTCACGCTTGCAAATTGATTTTATAATCAGAATCACAATAAAAGACCCCTGAAACACAGAGGTCTTAGCACAACACAATCTCACCCAAACTAAATCCAATAAATTCTAACGAATCTTCCCATAAATAACTCTATCATATCCGATCCATGCCATTCCTATTAATGAACTTCCTTTTCTAAAATAGAAAATAGAATAACCTTGATAATCAACATCAGTTTTATAATATGTCCATCCATAAGGTTTTATTGATTCTGAAAAACTAGCATAGCTAAAAGCATACATATCATAATATTGAACCTCACACGACTTAAATCGCATGATTCCTGTTTCATCAATTTCGTAATCTCCATCTCCACAGGCTATCCCCATAGTTCCTACGGTTATTATTTTATTTATTAATTTCACTTATTTACACTACTAATCCTAACAGTTCTTAGTCCTTCATTTCTAATATTAATAGCTGCATTTATATCTCTATGATGATGTGAATCACACTCTGGACAAGTCCATTCTCTGACATTCAAATCTTTTATTTCAACATTCTTATATCCACAAACATGACACAATTGTGAAGATGGAAAATATCTGTCTATTATAACAACTTCTCTACCATACCAATTAGCTTTATAAGTAAGCATTGTAATAAAAATGCTCCAAGATGCATCTGAAATGCTTTTTGCTAATTTATGATTTTTAACCATCCCTTCAACATTTAAATCTTCTAAACAAATAATTTTGTTCTCATTAATAAGTCTAGTAGATATTTTTTGAAGAAAATCTTTTCTAGTATTAGTTATTTTTTCATGAAGTTTAGCTACTTTAATTCTGACTTTATTCCTATTTTTACTTCCTTTTTGTTTCTTGGAAAGTTTTCTTTGGAGTTTAGCTAGTTTGTCTTCATATTTACGGTAGTATTTTGGGTTATCAATAATTTCTGCTTCAGATGTGATGGCAAAATCTTTAATGCCTAAATCAATACCAATATTTAAATCTGATTTTGGTAGTTTAATAGGCTCCATAACTTCACAAAGAATAGAAATAAAATACTTTCCACTAGGTACTTGAGATATTGTTACGTTTTTAATTTGTCCTAAAACTTCTTTTGATTTAGCAAATTTTACTAAACCAAGTTTGGGTAATTTAACTCTATTTTCTTCAACTCTAATATTATTATTAGTTACGTTGGTTCTATAAGATTTATGATTATCTTTTTTAGATTTGAATTTAGGAAATCCTTGATTACTATTACATTTTTTAATTTCTCTAAAGAAATTCTGATAAGCTAAATCTAAGTTTTTAAGAGTTTGCTGAAGGGATATACTATCAATTTCCTTAAGCCATTCAAATTCTTTTTTAAGTTGGGGAAGGGAATTTGCACATTGATTGTAAGTTAAAGTCTGTTTATTATCTTTATACATTTCAATTCGTTTAGCAAGAAAATGATTATAGACAAACCTATTTGAACCTAAATGTTTGTTGATTGATGTTGTTTGTTCTTTGTTTGGATATAGTCTGAATTTGAATGCTTTAAGCAATTGATATTCACCTCCAATATATTAATTATATATGGTTTATTATAATCCACTGCTAAAGATACTGTTGTGTTAGTTTTTCGATATTTATTTTCCATAAAATAATTATACTATATAATGTGTATGTTGTAAACTATTTTATACACATTATTGTGCTATCCATCCCACACCTGAAGGAGTGGACTTTCCGCACATCCTTGTAAATTAATTTTACAATCACAATAAAAAACCCCTGTAAACACAGAGGTCAGATAACTAAATAATAATCAAATAACTATAAAACTACCATTTTTTAAATGTCGCCCCTCCATATTGACTCCAATTTAAAATAGTTAACTCTTTATCATTAATTGTGAAATTAAATATTTTATCATCATCCTTACTAATAAACCATCTGTCAAACATACTATCATACCATCTAATATATTTAAATTTCATTTCTGTAGGACTTATGATACTATACTCTATTTCATCTTTTGTGTACCATGAATTGGTGTAATAGTAAGATTGTATTAAAGATCCATTATTAGAAAATTCAAGTCCTATTTTATAATTCGAGGTTACCCAATTACCTACAATTAATTGTTGTACATCTTCAATTGTTTGAACTTTGGAGGTTACAATCAATGTTAATTTAACATCTTTATTCCATCCTTGGACAGTACCATAAAATATATATGTTCCTGTTTTATTAGTATCAACAATTAATGAACTCCAAGTTATTGCAACTTGTTTCTTTGTTTCATCTGACATTATAGCTTCGACCATTGATGGTAAAGTATAGTTATCGCCTTGAGTTATAGTTTGAGTTATATCAACGATTGAAACAATAGTAGGAATTTGAATATCTCTTACGGTTACACTACACCTAGCTTTTTTACTACCATCTTTACTTATTGCAGCTATAGTTGCATTTCCAGCTTTTAAACCTTGAATTTTCCCATTTGAATCAACTTTAACTACTTTATTATTACTTGATTCCCAAGTGATATTTTGACTTGTCGCATTATCTGGTGTTATTGTAGGAATTAATGTTTCAGTATCTCCTACATTAATAGTCATTGAACTTTTATCTAAACTGATTCCAGTTACTTTTACAATTGGTGCAGTTTTTATCGTAACTTTACATGTCGCTTTCTTTTTACCATCTATAGTAGTTACTGTAATATTTGCTTTCCCTGCTTTAATTCCAGTGATTAATCCTGATGAGTCTACAGTAGCAATTTTAGTATTACTAGATTTCCAAGTAACTGACTTATTTGTGACTGTTGACGGTGATATAATTGGTGTTAATGTTGCGGTTGAACCTGTGTTTAAGGTTGTTGTTTTGCAATTTAGTGTTACTTTTGTTGGTTTTATTGTTTTTGTCGATAAAATAGATTGTTGTGATTGTGGCGAAATAACCTCTGATGCTAATGTAGGAGTTGTTAAGATAGGAGTTAATAATAAGGATAGAGATAATGTGATTGTGGTTAACAGTTTTTTCATATTGTTTTCCTCCTCTTACTATTTATTGTAATAATGTAATTCTGTGTTTATTATATAGTAAGGGGAGGATGATGGTCAATAATAGATTTTGTTGTTAAATAGAGTTAAATTGGATATAATAAGAATATAATGTTATAATTGTTGTGATAAATTATATTTATTTTTTGTTTGATGTTATTAAAATTATTGTATAGAATTTGTATGAAATCTGTTTTAAGCGTTTAGATTAATCAGACCTATACAATCATATTGATGATAAATTCTGACTCAACACAGGCGATTCTGATGCGTGTGGATTGATATGATGGGATTATTTATGGGAGAATTATTAAAAATTAAATTAAAATTAAATGTGCTTTTCTATTCTCTAGTCCACAATCTTAATTCCAAACATTTCTTGTAATCTTTCATCTTTCTTATCTTTTAAATATCCGCTAGTTACCTCACTTGAATCGTGATGAGCAATTAACTGTAAATCAGAAAGTTGGAATCCATCTTCTTTCCCTAATTTTTCGCACATATAATGTTCTCCTGTAGAATAATTTTCTAAAGAAATATGCCTAAAACTATGAACGTTAAATTCAATTTTCTTTCCTTCTAATTTACTTAATAAATTACTCATTTCTACAAACCAATCATATATTGTACCTAGTGTGACAGGTGTTTTATTATCACCCTTCCCTGTAATCCACATTTCTTTTAAATCATCTTCACCACGTTGTTTTAAATACAATTCAACACATTCTTTTGTTGCGTCAAAATAAAGTAATGAAAATTTCTTAGCACGTTTGCCAATTACTATATTGGTGTGATTTCTACTTTTATCATAAAAACATTCTTTTAGCACTTGAAATAATTCATTCTTTCGTCCTGCGGAATCATAAGCAAGCATCAAAATTGTAGCTAACATATATTTTTCTGATTTAATTAACTCTTCTTTTAAATTCATTACTTGTTCGTTTGTTAAAAATACAATATCTTTTACTGGATCTTTTCTCAACCCTTTCACTTTTCTAGCTGTATTATTTTCATAATCAAGATCATCATCTTCTTCACAATAAGTTAATAGGCTTCTTAATGCACTCATAAGTCTATTATGTCTAGCATTAGAAACTTTAAGTTCTTCAGTTATCCATAAACTATATCTCCTAAAATCTTTTTTAGATAATTCAAGGATATATTTATTATTTAATTTTCTGTAGATATAAAGCATTACGATACGCCAATCCCCGTAGTATTGAAGAATAGTACCATTTGATTTTTGATTTTGTTTTAACTCTGCTTTATAATCTTCCATTATTTCTTTATTTAAAGGATTGACATTTTGCCAATCCTCTTCATTATATATGTAATTATAAACTCTACCTCTTGTCATTAATTCACTTCCTTTATTTATTTTAAATAATCTTCTTCATACATCCATTTAAATCCACCACTTTTATGTTGTAATCCACATAGACATGCACTTATATTACTTGCTTTTGTTTCGTTCTTCGCTTCTGTCATTGTTCTAAATGTTTTTAAATATTCACAATCTAGACTTAACTGAACAACTCTTCTTTTAGTTTTATCTCTATTTTCATAATCCATTTTATTAAATGTTTCTTTATTATACTCATCTTTATTTATCCATAAAAATCCACAAGATGAAGCTCCTCTCCCATTTGCACATTCTCTTATATTCGTAGCGTTCGTATTCTTTCCAGTTAATGCAATTGATGCGTCATTAGAATTTCTCCATTCCTTGATATAATTTCCATCTAAATCTAACTGAATAATAGATTTGGAACGTATATCAGATAGATGATCTTTGACATCCTGTGTATGATGCCACCCAAATCTTAATTTAGAAGCATCACTTATCTTCTTTCTTGTTTCTTCAGAGATTTTAGCACCTCTATTACTATCTGCGAATTCTAGAATATTGTAACCAAACTTATTATTAAAACATTGAGTTTGATTAATCCAAAATTGTTCTCTTTCTGTTAAAATTTTAATATCACATGTCTCAATAATATCAATATAAAAATTTTCTCCTCCATCTTTATCCCATGCTCTTTGAAGATGAATATTATGACAACTTCCTTTTGGCAACGAATAAATATATCCAGAATTAATTCTATTCCATAAATCCATTGCTTGGCCTATATAAACTTTACCATTAATTATATTTGTTATTTTATAAACTCCACTAATGCCCTTATATTTTTCTAAGGTTTCCATGTTACTTTTAATGTTTATTAATTTAGTATTAGAAATATCACTATTGAAACCCATGTTGTTTTTAATACAGTAATATCCTCCACATTTAACCAAAATTCTATATGAAAGTTGTAAAATATTTGACATTTCTAACAAAGAAGGGAAATACTTATTCTTATCAATAAATATAGCAATTATATTTTCAATGTTATTTTTATTTATATGAAAGTACAAATTATGTAAATCATCACAAACATCATACACATTTAATTTTAACTCAAGTATCATATCTATAATATTATCTTTATTTCTATAAATAGACTCAGTAAGTGGTGAATATTTGTCATTGTGTAAATCTTCAACTTTATTCTCTTTTAAAAATATACTCAATTCTTTTAATCTACTTGAATAAAATTTCCAGTAACCATAATCACTTTTGTTTAATAATCCTAATTCAGATTTTTCCTCCTTAATTGCAATATTTTTTAGATGAGCACATTTTCCACAACAGTCTTTGTTTATGACATCTCTTTTTTGTTTATTATAATCTCTAATATATATTTTTTGAGGTGTTTTACAATAATCACATTTATATTCGATGGTTGTACTAGAATTTGGATCAACATCTTCAATTTTAACTATAAATATATCACCTATTTTTGTAAAACAATAACCTCTTAGAATATAATATTCTTTTTTCCACTTAGACCAAACCACTTCTACTTCTGTACTAATTAACATTTTTCAACATCTCCTTTAATATTTTTATTTCCTTAATCCTCTATTCTAAAAAGAATAATAAGTGGACAGGACACTAAGGATTGTGTCTTTTCAGGTAGCTCTCCTTAGTCCACTTACTTGTACAACTAAAATTTGTCATACAACAAAGAAAGACACTTCTAAATGAAATGCCTCAAGTTCTATGACAAATTAAATTATTTATTTATCAACCTCATCCTTATCTTTCTTCTTCCTAACCTTCTTTTCTTTCACAACAACATCCTTAATCCATTCCAATTTCCCACTCTTAATAAAATATGTCAAACAAACCGCAAATGCATCTGATTCATCGTCGTTCTTAAAAACAACATCAGGATATCTTTTCTTAATCTCTTCTTGCACTTGTTTCTTGGTAGCATCACCTTTTAAAATCGCTTCTTTAACTGTTTTAGGAGGATAGTAAATCTGTTCACAATCATGAAAAATCAAGTTACAGCAACCATGGACTCTGTAAATAACCTGAGTTGCCATATTAAATCTACTAAATCCTCTTTCAATCACAATTGTTTTTGTTGGATAATTAGTTTTTAATTCTGCCATTTTTGTTGCAATTACCTTAAGTCTCTTGCCATGAGATTGACTTTTTTTAGTTGGTATAGAATCAATTAAAACTGGATTCATATTCTCATCAAATATACAAAACCCAGTTGATTCCATAGAAAGATCATATGCATGTATGTAATTTGCCAATTATTTCACTCCAATATAATAAGAAGTCATACACAATTAAGTATATGACTTTTACAAAATTTATTTATTAATTGTTAATATTTTGTGTTTAATTAAATTACTTCAATTTCTTAATATCATTTCCATCAATAGCAATATTTCCAACTTTCTTTAATTCCTTAATAGACTTTTCTGCTCTAATTGGTTCAATTTTATTCGGATATTCTTTAACCAAATCAGCATAAATTTCTTTCCAAGAATATTCCTTTTTACTCATCCAATGTATCTCATCTTCTATTTCTCTAATTACTGATAAGTCTTGAGTCGAAAGAAAATCCCTAAGATTATCTTGTTGTTTTAAATTTAAATTACTTTTAATTTCTTTTGCATACATACCATATAATATTTCATAAGTAAGATTCGTCACTGATGCGTATGTATATCTACCATCAGGTAGTTCTCCGTTTTGAATGAATTTTGATATTGCAGAAGTTTCTCTATTTCTTCTAATAATCCCATCTTCTCTTGCAATAAGTTGTTTTAGTTCTTCTTGTGTTAGAATTTGAATAGAACTCTTAATTGTAAAATAATCTCTTATTACTTTCTTATATTGTTTTCTTGCTAATTCTGAATTCATCAATTTTAGCAAAAGTGTATAGCCTTGTTGAGACAGGAGATAGATATTTTTACTAGCATTCAACGCATTTTTAGTATAAATTTTGCTGTCACTCAGAGTTACCTCGAATTCTGTTCCTTTTATATCAACGAAATCAATTCCTTCTTCAAAATAATTATCTTCAATATGTCTATTAATATTTTGATTAATACTTTTTAATTCTACTCCATGTAATTCAGAAACGGTCTTTGCTAATATTACCCTTTGATCACCGCCAAAACCACCATAAACATTAGGGACTTCAATACCACAAACTTTTATTTTACCTTTGACTATTAGTTCATTATTGTTATTTTCCATTATTAATTCCTTCTTTCACTTTTAATTTATTATTTTTTGTTAAATTCACATATAAAACTATTTACGCCTACTACACCATTTGTCATATGCGTCTGTGCTTTCCTGAAAAGAAAACTTATACCATACTCTCTTAGTAGTGGGATGCACACCTGTCGCCTTTGCTATAATTCCTTGAGACATATAGAATGAAGCTTGTTCTGGGTTGTAAATATAAACATATTTTTCTGTCACTTTTATCACTTCCTTTCAACATAAATTTGTATTACTTTGTAACACATCAAAAAGACACTTCTTTATTAAGAAGTGTCTTTTAATCAATCACAAAATATTAAATTAATCATATTTATTATTTATTTTGAACAAGAAATTCCATAGCAAGCTCTGCCAATCATCCTCAAGACATAATTTTTATACTTCTCACAACTCAAAACATCCTTACAATTATTCTCACAATAAGCAGAATCTCTAAGTTTATTTTGTTTTACATTTCCACCTTTATTATCAGGATTATTCTTATTCCCTTTACCTTTTGCCACTAACACCACCTACTTTATAATTTATTTTATGTTTAAATTGTTGTTTTATTGGGTTTGGATTTTATTTACTCTTCATAAGTTATTATTGCTCTAAACGGCTTTCCTAATATAGTAGTGGCTGAACTTCCTGGATAAATTGTTAAATTAGTATTATCTATATACGTGAAATAATAATGAAGATCCGTTGGATGGTCGCCATTATTAGGTGGAATTAAAATGTTGTCAGCTCCTGATTCTACTATCATTTGATAACCTAGTATTTTTGATTTCGTTAATCCATGAGGATAACTACCAAGAGTAAGAACTGTACTAGGAGTTGTTCCAGTGATTTTTTTTGTTTTAATTGCAGGAGCGTCATTACCAAGTTTAGTAAATCCATTTACTACAAAGTTAGCACCATTCTCCAATGCAAGAGTTACGTCAGTTTCACCATCACCCATAAATCCTAAACGAGTACCATCACCTTTTTTCCACTCAAAAAAACCAGTTCTAACTCCACCAGCATTCATAGTTACATAACCATTAGTTTCATTGGCAGTGCTAATTGTATTAGCAACAACATCTTTAGTTGTTACCTTCCCATTTGTATCAACAGAAAATACATTAACTTCATCAGAATCTCTACCAACTAAAATATTAGTAGAACCATCATTTGTAACTCCTTTGACAATTAATTTTCCAACTGCTGGTGTGCCATCTAAATCAGTAGTATTTATCCCAACATTACCAGTACCAGAAATATTTACATTACCTGTGCCAGAAATAATATTTACTGCTGATGTTGTATAATTATTACCTATTGTAACTGTTTTTGCATGAGCATCTGTAGCGATATTGATAGCCCCACTACCCTCAGAGCTTATAGAAACTGCTCCGGCACTGCCAGACGTAATATTTATAGCCTTATTTGAAGCAGATTTAATCAAAATAGCATCGTCAGATTCAATTTTTCTTGTAAATATATTTGCAAATACTTTTAATAGTGATCCAAGAGAACGAGTATTTGTAGTATTAGGAACAATATCAGAAGCGTTTATAATACTACCTGTTGCAGTTAAAGTTATATCTGTATCACTAGAAATATTTTCGGTAGTTAATTTTTTACCAGTAGGTATAATTACATTTTCTGAAACATCCCAACTTTTAGTTCCATCATTATATAGAATAGTCTTATCAGTTGTTCCTTTTAAAACTACTCCGCCGCCATCTGCAAGAGAATCCAAAGGAGTTTCAACTACAGACAATGATATTTGATTGTTTAAAACTTCTAAATCCGTACTATTTACTGTTGTAGTTGTACCAGTTACTTGCAAATCGCCTGTTATTATTGTATCACCTGTCACTTTAAGACTTGCAACACTATCAGGTAATCCACCTATACCCATATTTTCAGTTACTACAGCATCTCCAACTACATTCAACTTAGTTGTAGAAACTGTTGAAGGTGTTCCGCCAATACCTACTTTACCATCAGAATTTACAGAAAATACAGTTGCTTCATTAGAATCTTTTCCTTCAAAAACATTTGTACTTCCATCATTAGTGGTAGCTTTGCCTATAATTGATAAAAACTCAACATCTGAATCAGTATTTATAAGTTGATCTGAATGATAGTGATATGTTTCATTTCCACCCTGGAGTCCAGTGAGTCCATCGTGTGAAGTCGTAGTAGATGGTACAAACTGAGTCATAAAAGTGCTATCTATTTGTATTGATGTTAATTCTCCCTTTAATACAATAATTTTCCCAATTAACATTGCATTTGTTGAAGTTATTAACGCAACACTTGGAGGCTGTGCTGTTTTTGCTTCATTTAAATCATAGTCTCCAGTACCTAAATATATAATAATAGAATTTGCATCAATACCCATTCCTCTATATATCCAGTTTACAGCATAATTTCCATCTGTGAGAGTTGATACTCCATTTCCATTATCATATTGAGAGTTATTATAAGTAGTAACTGGTGTAATTACCCAATCACCATTAACATCTGTAACTACCTGAACACAATTATTTATGCTTGAATTAACTTCTATTAATGAATTTCTAAAAGAACCTTGCCATACTACGCCAGCAGATATAATTACTTTTCTTCCTACATCTTCACTTAAGCTTAATCCAGTTACTCTTTCAAACCTACGACATTCCATATCTCTACGAAGAAGCTTATTTGCCAAAGAAAGTGCAGGTTCATCCCAATCTAAAAAATCAATATTTGTATCTCCTACTCGGCTACAAGTGTAAACAGCAACATTATTTGAGAAATTTATAGTTGATAAATCTGTAGTTACTGAATATTGAGGAGTCCCTGAATTATAATTTGCTACAATGTATGATGTAATTTGGTCTGGTATACTTAATGTAGTTCCAGTTATTGTATGTTCAGTTATTTCACCAAAATAATTTGGTGTGTGATAAAATCTATATGTTCCAGTTGAGCCAATTGTTACAGTTCCACCAGCATTATATGCAATTGTTGGTTTTACTATTGTTCCAGAACTCACCATTAAACCTGAACCAGTTGGAGAAATATATACTGCGCTTTGAGATGCTAATTGTCTTGCGTAAGCATCAACTTTATTACTAGTTACTGGCATTTTAAACCTCCTTCTTTCTATTTAGAAATATTGTCCTGAAAATCGAAGCTTAATCCCTAAAGCATTCATTACTTGAATAGATTGTACTTTTTCAAAGTCACAATTTCTTGATTCATTTGCTGGTACAAAAAGAATGTAATCTGATGGTAAAATTCTTATGTATAAGGAAGTATTTTCTGCTTCTATAAATAATGAATTTAAACCATATTTATTTCCATTAGAGTCTGTAAAGTTAATTACCTCATTTTCTGCCGTTGATGTGTACCACTCTTTTAAGTCGTTATATTTACAATATGAATAAAATCCTGAATGTAAAAGACTTCCTACTCCCATTATTTATCATTCCTTTCTTTGTTTGGGTTGGTTGTGGTTATTGGTTTGTTTTAGAGAAAAGTTTTTGGTTGTAATTAGTAAAAAAATAAGGAGAAGAAGACAATTTTATGTTTGTCTGTCTTCTCCTTATTTTGATTTTGGTTGGTGTTGATTAGTGCTATTAGCTATTTAGCACTAAGTTGAAGATTGTTATTGTATTTATCTAAGATTTGTTTTGCTTTATCAATGTCTTTATTAGAATATTTTGCTGTAGTACCAATATCATTATTTATTAAATTTTTAATCCATCTTAACTCTTGTATAGGAATTATATTAATTTTATTAAAATACTCTAATTTTAATTTAGTTACCTGCCCATATTTTTTAAGAGCACCTGCGAGATTACTATGTTGTTCGTTCATAGATTTTCTATTAATTATTTTTCCAACTTCTATTATCTTCCCAAAATATTCAAATACTAATTTTTTAGACCATTCAGTTTTATTGTTTTTTGTCTTAACTCCATACTTCTTAGCAAATCCATTATATGTATAACCCCTTTTTAATATTTGATAATACAAACCTGCACTATGTGAAGATAAATCTGACGCTGTAGGAAGTGTTATTCCATCTGGACTTATAACCATAACTTCATTAAATAACTCTTCATCACTAAGCAAAGAAGGAGATAGTAACTTTTTATAAGATACGTCTTTAAATCTTAAAGCAATATATGGAGAAAATAATTTATACAAATGTTTTTGTATTTCATCATACTTTTTATCAAAAAGTTCATAATTTATACTGATTAATATTATATCATCAGAGTATTTTTCATATAAATCTTCTTTAATTTTTCTAACCTTATGGTAGCGAATTGCTTTCTCAGAAGTTTTTTCACATTCTCTAAAACCCCATACCTCAACATGTAATTCTTTATTATTATCTAAATAAAAAGTAAAATCAGACCTAAAATAACCTTCTTCTTTTGGAAATGGATATTGTTCTCTAGTATATTTATCTTTTAAACTTTGTGAACAGAAGTAATTCGCCGTTATTAACTCTACTATCGAACGGTTGTAGTCTCCTCTTAAATCTATCAAATCTTTACTATCATCATAATTTATTAATTTCTTAAACTCATCAAGTCCTCCAAAATCACTAATAAAATGAGTATTGATTTGTAATACTTTTTCCATTTCTTTTATTCTAGGAAATCTTTTATGTTCAGTTGTAAAAGATATTAATTTTTCTTTTAATATTTCTGGATATTTTATATAATAATCTTTAGGCATTGATTTAGAAATATCTTCTATTTTATATCCTAACTCCATTGCGGTATCATATACATCATCTTTGTAACTTTTAAAATTGTCATACAATCTTTTACCAAATGTATTTGTTGTCATTTTGTTTAAAGTTTTATACTCCAATAGATAATTTTGTAAGTCTGCTTTTCTTTTTTCATGAGTGTCATGTCTGGAATAATTGTCATCATTTTGTTTTCTTGTGTTTTGAATAATATTACTAGATATACATTTTCTACACATATCTTTGCCATATTTATTTTTCATCTCATTATATTTACAATATATTGTGTTTGCTAATTCTCCACATAAATCACATTGATAATCTATTTTTGAATTAGAACCTTTATGTAAATCTTCTATTTTTACAATAAATTTTTCATTATGTTTTGTATAGACATATCCTAAGTCCTCATAATATTTTCTTGTTGTTGGATTCCATGTTGTAGTTACTTCTTTAGTTATTAACATTTTTTCATTCTCCTTCCGATTAGAGACAATGGGAAAGAAGACTATATTTCGGATTATATAGCCTTCTTAATTACTACTATTTAATCTTGCAAAATCAAATAGTAAACCATATGTAATTATTTATTAACGATTGCCAAAACAATTTTATCTAGAGGAACCTTATATAGATTATCAATAGTAATCAACTTACCTATTAAGTCTTTCGACTCTTTTACTTTTTTACTGACCGGAATTTGATAAATTTCTTTGTCTACATCAATAAACACAGTGTCAGAATCATAGAATCCAACCTTAAAATCCATTACTTTATAGTTCAACCATTTCAACTCCTTTAAAATAGATGGTATTACTACTATCTATTTATATTAAATTGTATTATTAATATATTGAGACATTGTTACCATTTTATCTGAGCTACTTTCTTTCAGCACTTCGAGATTCATGTCGAATGCTGACGGATCTCCGTCTGATTGGAAAGTAAATGTAAAATTCGATAAAACTTTGGCATTATTTACAACTAATTGAAATGCCTCATCTTTACCAGTTGTAGCATTTCTAACAACTGTATCTCCAACAATACGATAAGAAGAAGGGAAATTACTAGCTGTAATTAAATATGTTTGTACTCCAGTCTGATTAACAGAATAATACGCAACAAGCTTTTTATTAGCCCAAGCAACATTAGTTAATACTTTTCCAACCAATGCCCCTGCTGCCAACGCAGCACCACCATCATCAGTAATTTCATACACAAGAATATCTGCTGCTGCCTCATTTGGAGTAAATCCTAATGTAATTGCTCCTCCTGCTGTTGCAGTCAGTGGATATAATGCACCTTGGTCTATCATTTTAGTTCCATCATTAGGGTCTGCAATCCAAACAGTATCTTGACGCATATAAATCTTTTGTACTCCTGTAGTAACTGCGTTTCCAGAAAGAATTTGAAATGATTTTGGAGACATTAAAGCATCAGTAATATTGAATTTTGCCTCTTTATCGAAGTCCCACACTAATAGTTTTGGATTTCCTTTTCCCCCTCTCGCATATGATTGACTTGCTGTTATTTCCATTGTTGAGACTTTTAATGTGTCACAAAATAGAACTGGTTTTCCAGTAACTGTATCATAAAATGTTACATCCATAACTTCCTTCGCGCCAAATTTGTCACTACCTGCCATATTATTATTCCTCCTTATTATTTTAATTTTTAGTTACATATAAAAAAGACTATCCTTTCGGAAAGTCTAGATTATTATTACATAGCAATTATTATATTTTACTCATCCAGTGCTTTAATTGAATATCCTCAGATTTTGCCCCTGCGAGTAATGACCTTATATTAATGTCATATTCATCAAGCATTTTCATACGATTAAATTGATTATTAAACATGTAAAAATTCATATCCCAAACGTTAAACGCAGTAACTCCATTGCCATTTGATGTTAAAATAGAAATCAAATCTGCTAATGTAAGTGGCTCACCGTCTCCTTGCTTTTTTGCCTTTGCAAGCAACGCTCTCGCTCTTTTTTGTCTTTCAAGAATTTGACGTGCTTTTTCATTTGCAGGATTTTCTTCTTCTTCTATTTTTTTTGTCAAACAATTTTGTAATTTTATAACTTCTATAATATCGCTATAATTATCTTTTGTAATAAAACTACAAATTTCTTCATTCTCTGTATAAAAGAAAAACCCATTGCTGTTAGCATACATTTTTATTTCTTCTCTCAGAAAATAACCCATGCTTTTTAAGAATAAACTTCTAAATTCTTCTTCTTTTACACAAACAGCAAATACCAAATCAAATAAAGTTATCTCTTCATCTTTAACTTGAAAAGAATCTTTATTTATTGCTAGTATACTCACATACTGAAAATATTTAGATTCTGTTAATTCTTCAATCTCACCTATTGTTAATGGTTTAATTAATAAATCACCAACTTTTATCCCTCTACCTCGCATTAACTGTAATTCATCAACCACCACCCTAACCACATCCTTTGATATAAACAATTAATTAAAATCATAAACTTTATATGAAACTCTATATCCAGAATATTTTTCATTTACCCATGCTAAACTTCCACCGCTAAACTCCATTTTCCCTATGCCGATTACTTTTTTAGAGTTAAATAATGTATCAATCTCCTTCATGATAGCAAATGGTCTCAACATACCACTTATTCTCCATAAAGAACTATGGCAAACAATTACAAATGTTACTTGATTATTTTTAAATGCAGGATTATCTTTTCCTAATTTAAAATCTTCAAATAAAACATTAAGTTGTGATCTTGCTTCAGTTTCTACGTCTGGAGAAAATGGGAATGGGTATATTTTATCAAATAGTAGTGTAGCAGTATTTTGTACGTCTGCTTCAGAAAGTGGGTCATATGAAGCATAATTTAATAGTTTGCACAAATTTTGATTATCAATTAATTTAAATAATACTGACATAATATTGTCATTTAATTCTTCAAATCTACTCATTTTACCTAATCACTTCCTAAAACAAACTCTTAATTTGAACAACCATTCCATCTTGACTAACAATTTCTTCATCCACACTTTTACACCACAGTTTCACACTACCTAGCACATCACCTCTAACCACACAAGTATTATTTACCGAATTTTGCGACACAATAACTGCTAATGTAGTTGATAAATTATCAATTCCTGTTAACCAGAAAGTTGATTCTTTAACTAGAGGCAAGCCATTATTTTTAAATATTGCTAAATATTCTTTAGTGTAACTTTTGACTATACTTGTACTACCACTGAGTGATACTGTATAATTATTTTGTGGTACACTAACAATCTCAACATTAATTACATCCATCACACTAATATCATCTGCCATTTTACAACTAAAAATAACATTTCCAACATCTAAAATTGTTACAACACCTGTCATAGAATTTATAGTTGCTTTTGTAATATCGCTACTACTAAACACCAAATCAGGCATAGTTGAAGCAACTATTCCATCTATTTTTATTTGAACATTAATTGTTAATGGATCATTTTCATTTACTTGGATGGAATTTCCATTTAGAATTTCTAATGTGAATGTTGGAATTTGTTGTTCAACTTCGCTATACACCATCTTCATTAACAACAATCCATTAATTGTAATATCATTAATGTCCGTAACGATATAATTACGCATTCCAATTTTGTACACATCATTAATTTCAATTTGTCTTGTAATTGAAGTGTTACTTATTTGTACTGCAATTTCAGAATCTAATGTTGATATTATTTTTTGTTCATCTAGGGAAATTAGTCCTTTGCTTATTATGCAAGGGATTGTGTGGAGGGAAGAGGTTGAGTCGTAGAAGGAGATGGTGTTGTTACACCTCTCAATAATCCCAACATCAGATATTTGAGAAGTAGTATCATTCATTACACAAATCCAATTGGAATCGTCATATTCAACTGGCTCACCAACAATTATAGTTTCATTAGGAAAACATAATAATCTTTTCCTATTTGGATTCTTAATAATTGAACTTTCTTCTACAATACGAGTTTTTCTATCAATACCACTAATTTTAACCAAATTATAACTTGTAGAATTTTCAAATTCGGTTGATACTAAATTCTTCATGTTATCTGTAAATAGAATTTTTCTATCTACTCCTCTTCTTGCTTGATAATCCGTCCACCAAGTCAATTTAATATCAACTCCTTTCTATATTCTGCAAATTATAATTAGAAAAGAGAGTGTTGATTTAGCACTCTCTTATTAAAGTACAATTACTCTTTTTCACGTAAAGCAATAACTTTTAAAACGGAACCATCAGCAGTGGCTTTATAATATAATGTTTTGCAATAAGTTTCAAAATTTGTAATACTAGCACCTGCTACAAGTTCTATAGCGTTTTCTTCTGTCGTTAAATTGTCAATATTAATAGTTACCGTATTAGCAGACTCATTTTTAATTAATTGAAAAATATTTACCCCAAGTGCTACATTTTGTTCCGCAATATTCGCGGTCAGTTTTTTGCTTACATACCCAGTTATATTTGCCATTATTTATTCCTCCTCTTAATAATTAATTATTTTTGTGGAGATATTAAGGCTTATACTCCTTAAAATATCTTCATAAAATACAAAAGTTAGAGAGTTAATTCTCTAACAATGAATTAGTTTTCTATATTTATTAAGTACCAATTGCAATCCATGCTACATTGGCGAATACATCTGACGCAGCTATAGGTGTTACATCACCAACAGCAGTAGGTTTCCAAGATTTAATTACAATACTTCCTGCAACTGGTTGACCAGTTTGATTTCCAACTGTACAAGTAGAACTCATATGTGTCATTGATGGATCACCAACTAAAGAAACCACAGCATCAACAACAGTTGCTAAACCTGTCACAATAGTATCTGAAGCACTTCCAATAGTAGCAACTCCTCGTGCGATTTTATATCCTGATGCTACTCCTTGAGTTAATAGATTAATTTTAGCAGTTGTCACTGTAAGTCCATCAAGCACATTTAATTCTGATTCTGAAACTACCTTATATTCAAATTCACTCATTTTCTAACCTCCTTATATTAAATATCTCTTCTATAATATTAACTTCCAGACTTATAAAACTTAGAATACAAATATCCATCATATAGATAATCATTAACCTTTAATTTTAACTCTTTATCATAAGATGACTTTATTTTATTCATAGTTCCTAATTGATCAGCAGGACTAAATGTTTTAAAATCTTTGTCTGTTAATCTCAATTTCAATAATTCACCATTATTAATTTTCTCATCTAACCAAACTTTTCGCATATAATCCGCAAGAATCCACATTTCTTCTTCAGTTAATGTGTTTGTGAATGTTTCAGTAATATCATCTCTAACTAAATTTTGTTTACATTTTTTAAATAATGTTACTGCTTTAGATAGGGTTAATTTATTTTCTACAAACATTTGTTCCTCAGTTAAAGATGTTAAATCAAAATCATTTATTTCATGCATGAATTTAGGAAAAATTAAGTCATAGGATGTTCCCAATTAATTCACATCCTTTATTTATCATTCTTTTGTTGATTTTGTTTATTTGCTTTCTCATCTTCTTTGATTAATGTTACTTTTACCTTTGTGCCATCTTCAATTGTATCAACTACAGACCCTTTTAAATCATTGTAATTTTCAACAGCCAATTCTGCCAACAATTCTTTATTACCATTAGGTAATTTTTCTATTTCTTCTTTTAACTCTTCAGAACTTAGATTTGCTAACATCGTCTTTAATTGAGTATGAAGTTTAATATCTTCGTACTTTACATTAAGTCCTAATGCATCAAATACATTCTTGTCTTGAACATAAATATCTCCAGTTTGTATTAAATCGCTAGTATAAGCCATATTTTCTAATTCAATAAATGGTAAAGTTGAGGGTGTTCCTATTTTTAACAAGGTAATAGGTCTACCATTTAATTGAATCCAATGAATTTTACTATTAGAATTGTTGATTATTCTTACTTTCGTATCTGCGTCTAATGGTTGTGTTTTTGGTTGAGTTGCCATATTGTTTTCAATTCCTTTTTATTTATTTTAGTGTTATATTGTATTTATCTTAGGTATTATGCCGTTTGAGCATATTTCCATGTGAAACCTTTATGACTTTTATATATTCCTTCACAACAACCAAGAATATAAGTTGTTCTAAATTTATGGTCTATTCTTATATCCTTGTAGGTGTCCCATGTTTTAATCAATTTACCATCTAAATCAAATTGATTAATCTTTTTACCAATAGTTGGTATGTATTTATTAATATTAAAATCTTTTTCTTCATATTCTGATTTAAAAAACCATAGAAAATTATGAGCATATTCGTGTTTATGGACACATGCTCCAGATATATTTGTTTGTGATAAGTTTAATATTTTAGAAGCATAATTAGCACTTTCCCATTCTTTAATAAACATACCGTCAATTGCACATTGAACTATAGTTTTGCTTTTAGATATACTCATATTTTTCTTACCTTCGTCTGTACGCTTAATCCCCTTCATTGATTTACTCATTTTGCTTTTAGTTTCTTCGGAATGATGGAGACCTAATTTACTTTCGGCAGTAGGGCATATATTATAAGCAATATCCTTATTACAAGCATCCAATGTATCTATCCAATGCTGTTCACATTTAGTTAAATCATTTTTAGACTCTACTTTTTCTAATAATACTATTATAAAATTTTGTGAACCATATTTATTATAAGAGTGTTGTAAATAAGTGTTTTTATGTTTATTATTCCTTAAATCTCTATAGTGACTTAATTTACGTGACCATAAATTTTTGGCACTACCAACATAAAATTTATTATTTACTAAATTTATAATTAGATAAATACCTGAATATTTCATGTTGTTTGTAATAATTTTAGATTCTATTTGTTCCAATTTATCATCCTTTCTATGAAAACCTTTCAAATTTAAATAAAACAAAGAAGAGGGTAGAAAGGATACCCTCTTTTAAGACAAATTGCGCTATTTATCCTATCTTTGCTTTAAAATAATCCTTAGAGCGAGGTATTACGAAACATAGAATAATAATTACTGTAAACAATAGCGATACCAAATTTGCGATATGATTCGAAATCAATACTCATATCAGCATTTTCATTGTCTCTTACAATGGTATCTCCTTCAAATGCAACTTTTACAATTTTTGTCTCATTCGTTGCAATTACAATCGCATATTGATCACTTAACACTTTACTTGTATTAGTATCATCGGCAAAGGCATTAGGCAACACAATTACACTTGCACCTCTAAATTTACCAATTCTACCAAATTCTCTGCGTTCAGTTTTGTCCATATCTGTTATAAAACCAGGAGTTTCTTCAATTGTTCCTGCAAATGTAGGAGTACAGAAAATTACAACATTGTCTCCATAGGATTGAACGTTAGTAATTAATTGACCCATTTGACTTGGAACAAAAGCATTTGCTTGAACTTTCATGTTAGCAGATAAACCAGTAAATGAAGCAATTAAAGTAGTTTGAATTTGAAGATTAATTTTTTCCATAATGCCATCAATAATAGCATTAACTAAATCAGTCCAATCTACGACACCATCCAAGAAACGCTCAAATTCGACATAAACTGCACCACCATAAGCTTCCATAGTCATATTGATATAATCTACATCAAGTCTTGTTCTTTCAATTACTCCACCCAAACCAACTTTTGTAATGAAATTGAGCAATCCACGTTTGCCCTTTTTGGTTTTAAACTTGGGTTTTTGTCCTTGGTCAAGAATTTGATACTCAACAAAACCACCGTAAGCATCATCAACTCTCTTAGGAAGGATTTCGTCTACATTTTCTTCAACAAGTTCAAAGATTTCAATCTTATTTTGACGGAAGCTTTTATACCGATTCTTACCATCAGGAACTAATTCTTTAAAAGCATCTCTTAACGCACTATTCTTTTCATCAGAAGTATATGTAACCCCGTTCTCTACAGTATCTTTACGATTATATGCTTGTTTTGCAAGTTCGAAATATTTTTTTTCCATGTTAATCTAATTCCTCCTTCTAATTATTAATTTGATATTATAAAAAATATTTTATTTATTTATTTATTTATTTTTATTAAGCTTTTGTGCAAGTGAAACAAAGCGCGGATTCTCCGGCGGGCAAAGTTACAACTCTAGTTGCTTGCAATTCAATTGCAGCACCAGCATTTTGGATAGGTTCTAGTTCAATTTGACCATTAGTAGATGGATAAGCATATACAGTAGTACCTGCGGTAATAGCAGCAACAATTGCAGCATAGTTTGCATAATCCCCATCATCATATTTAAAGTTATTTGTATCAAATGCATCATACATATGAAAACGATAAATACGAGGTAAAAATTCACCAATATTTAAACGGAAATTACCAAGAGACATATCACTTTCATCATACATTTTTTCTACACATGCTACCAAACCAACTCGATCAGTTGCAGCACCAGGAAGGTCAAGAGTTTTTCCATAGTTGTTTTCTACCAAAAGAAATCCATTTTGACAAGCTGTAGCAGCAAAATCAGTTGCATTCAAAGCATATTGAATGTTGTGTTCACCTGTTTTAACCCCTGCCACTTTACGAAGATTCACAATTCCATATCTACCAGTTACTACATTATTTACATTAGCCATTGTTTATTTCCTCCTTCTAATTAATTTAATTATTTTTTATTTTTACTTTTTAATACAAGATGTCCAATCATCTTTTTTCTTACAAGTAAAACTATTTAATGGAATTTCTGTTTCAACTTCTGTTTTCTTTTGTTTTTTATTGAATTTTACTTGCAAATCTTTATCTGCATAAAGAAGTTTAAATTCTTTTTCCATTTCATCAATAGAAATGTCTTTGTCTTGTACAGATTTTACTTCTTCTTCCGTTAACACCTTAGAGAAGTTTTCAATTAGTTCTGTTTTAAGCTGTAATTGTTTTTGCTCAAATGCTTCTTGCTGTGCAGTTTCGATATTTGATTTAAATTCTGCTAGAGATTGATTAGATTGAGTGAGAGTTTCATTTTCTGATTTGAGAGTGTTGAATTGCTCAGTTAGAGTAGAGATGTTTGTTTCATATTCTGTTACTTTAGATTTGAGTGTTTCGAATTCTTCCGAGACCACTGTAGCAGTATTTCTTTCATCTTGAAGTTTTTGGTTTTCTTCTAATGTCAACCACACTAAAAGCATCTCTTCAAATTCACCAGATATTGTTGCAGTTATAGTAGTTTCATCAAATGTATAAGTAAATCTACCATACTTACGTTCATGGTCACTTGCTGTCCAGATGCTTTTCTCTACATAAACGTATGTATCATCAAAATCTTCAACCCATAAATATTCCTCATATGTTAGGTTTCCATCAACATCTCTTTCAATTTTTGGATCTAACGCATTTGATAAAGCATCTCTTTTTTGACGATATGTTGCAGAAAATGTAGATGCAACTTTATTTTCTTCATTAGAAAATTCTTGTAGTTTTTCTTCTAATTCTTCTACTGAAAGTTCTTCAATATCAAAAGATAACTCTTCAATAGTAATATTGTATTTTCCCAATATAATTAATTTTTCTTCCACTTGACTACCTCCTTCATTTTTCATTTCTTCTGTTTCACCCCCTTTCAGGGTATTATTTATTTTCAAAGTAAAATGCTGTTGACTTGTATTAATATTCTTATTCATCAACAATTCAACAGAACTTATACTGACAGAAGATGTATCAATTGTTTCAAAATCTAAGGAATGAATAGTAATTGTATCTTTATCATAAATATCAAAACCCCATGCCTTAGTTGCTTCTTCATTTAGAGTTTTGTTTATAATACCAGTAATTTCATATTCTTTACCATCTACAATATACTCTGAACATTCAAAACCCAATTGTGTAAATATTGTATTTGCTTTTTGAACTAGTTTATCTGCTTGTTCGTGAGAAATGAAGTAAGATGATATTTTGAAGGAAGGATTTAAAGCAAAAAGTAATTGATTAAATTTTTCTTTAAATTCACTGTTTACTGTAAATTTATTAATAGTTACAGATGAACTCTCAAAACAAGGTTCGACATTTTGATCTCCTATATTACCAAATTCATCTTTGTCTTTCCCAAGTAAGCAAAGTGCAGAAAACTCGAATTTATCAATTTGAAAATTACCATTTTCCTTTTCAGAATATGATTGAATATTTATTTCCATTGATTGATTAATTCCATCATCAATTACTTTTTGTACTGGTTCTGGATATCTGCCATACCAAAGAACAACTTCTGCTTTTAGATAATTATGTATTACTCCATTATCTTCAATCTCAACCCATTCAGCATTATTATTTTCTTTTACTACACCATAAGGCACAGTATTGTCTTTTAATACTAATTGATTTCCTATAAATTCAATTGTTACATCGTGTCCACCAAAATTTTGTTTTTCAGACAACCAATGCCCAACTAAAGGAACAAGACCTAATGATGGTAAAGCATCAGTAAATGCTAACTCTGTAATGTCAGATGAATTTCTATTATCTCCACTATAAGCTATTAATGCAGTTCCTTCGACAAATTCAGAGTTTTTTACTTTTTTAAAATCATTATTAAACTTTACTTTAAAATTATGACGTACTTTTTTATCCAATTTTTCACCACCTTTCTGTTAATTAAACTAAAACATTATTCTATTACTAACAACGCATTTACTCTTATCAATTTGATTAAAATTAAATTTATTGTTGGTATCAATAGCAAAAACCCAACATTGTTTATTGTCAATGTGAGTTTCTTGGAAAAGTTTTAATTGTTGTGATTGAAGTTTTATTTTTTCTTGTTCATCAAAACAATATATGAAAATCTTATTCACCTACTTTTTGTGTTTTATTTATTTCTGAGTTAAGATACTTTAGATAATATGTTTAATTCTTTTTCTAGGATAGATTCGATTTTATTGAAGTTTTTATACCAAATTTCTAGAAAATTATATCTATTTTGCTCTGCATATTCTTTCTTACGTCTATCATGTTCTTGTTGTTTTACTAATCTTGCTTCAGCTAATTCTAAAGGTTCTCCTTTATAATTTAATATTGCATGATCGTGGTATTCACCCTGATATTCTATAAGAAAATTATATTTTGGCACATAAAAGTCATAAGATAATAGACCTCCACCTAAACCTACTAATCCTTCAAATGTTTTTTGAGGTATGAAATATGTATTAATATTTTTATTTATTTCTGATAACTTATCATAATCATCTTGGGAAATTTCAATAAATCCTTTAAAAAGAAAAATTCTTTTGCATTCTTTTTCTCCTTTAGGTTTATTACATTCTGGGCATCCACTATTGTTAAAAGTTCTATTATTTGGCGTTACACTCCATTCGTGACTGCACTCTTCACATACCCACCATACTTCTTTTTCACTACCATAAGTCACATTCCAAGGTGTTAAATTTCCATTTTTGGTCGGATGCCATTGAAGAGCAATTTCTGGATTTCTTGTTGCGAGACAGTTTGATAATCCTACTTGTTTTCCAGCACAATATGAACAACCGCTACCATAGCCACTTGAAATATTATCCCATGATTGATAAAATTCTTCTTTACAAACTTCTTTTAGACATCTCCATTGGAGTTTTTCACGATTATTTTTATATTCTGTACTTATTAATTCAAATGGTTTATTATTTAATTTACACCACAATTTTATGTTTTGTATAGAATAATAATTACCATCATCTGCTATGTGAAAATTACTTAATCTTTTTAAATCTGACCAAGTTCTTGTATATCTATATCCATATTTGTCTACTAAAATTAATTTATCTTTATTGTTTTTAAATTCATTTAATAGTATTAAATCAAGACTGTTTTTGTTTAAGAATAATTTAATATTTTGAGTTGAATAAATATTTTTCTCACTAACAAAAGCATGATTGCTATCAATATTTTTATGTAATGTCCTCCAAGTTAAATTGTAATAATATCCATCAATGTCACATAAAATTAAATGATAATCTTCATTTTTATATTCATCAGATATTAAATTATATTTAGCCTTATAATTTTTTAAAAATAGTTTTATGTTTTGTATGGAATATGGATTAGATGAATGTACAAATTTTGGTCTTATACCATCACGAAATGAGTTCCAAACAATTGTATAATAATAACCTTTACTATCTTTAATAATAAGTATTCCTTTACTTCCTGTGTATTCTTTACTAACCAGTTCATATCCAAATGAATTTAAATATATTCTAACATCCTTTGTTTCCAATTTATTGCTCATATTATATCTCCCTTCATATAGAAATCCCTAATATATTATAAAGTGGCAGGAAGTAGGGAAACTTCTTTTCGATCCGTCGATCTAGCCACAAAATTATTATCGTTTATTATTTTCCTTATCACGAGTAGTCACTCCACCATCACTTAAATCACCATCTGCCTTAGTTGGGCGACCACCAGTATCGTCTTGATTACCAGAATTTTGGTTCATATTAATAGGAGTTATCCATGATTCTTTTGATTTTGTTAAATTTTCATACTCAAGACTAGCTAAATAATCATTACTGTTGTGTCCTGCCTTGCTTGAAAGTATAGAAAATGACCCGCCTATTGTAGTCAATTTATATTCCTGTTCAATCTGTTCATTTTGATTATACCAAGTGATTTTCCAAATATTTAATTTAAATGTGTATTTTTTCCTTAAGTTTACATTGCTAATTCTATAATTAAACCAACTCTGAATTTTATCAAGTATACTAAAAACATTGGATTGAATATATACTAGATTTTGAGTTACACCAACTGATGAATTTGTACTTGAACCACCAAGTAGCAAAGGATTAGCTCCTGCTTGCATATAAGCCATTGACTTAGCAAATTCAGCTAATGAAGTTTTTTCATTTTGTATAGATTTAAAAGGAATCTCATTGATTTTATAAGGTGCTCCAATTACACACACATTTTCGGAGCATCCATTTGCAACAACTTGAACCCATTCTTGCACACGATCAGGTTCGATTAATGGGATTCCGGTCTCTGGATCATGTGGGAACTCAACTGCCAACATCTTAATTTTATCGTCACGCGAGTTTTCTATTTCCTCATCAATTAAATCATTAAGCAAAAATAACTCTGTAAATAATTGGCTATACAATGGCAAAAAGAAAGTATCATTATCTCCACCTAATTTAATGCAACATACTTTTTCATTAGGCAAAGGTTGCCATTCTGGATATCTTAATTTGTCTGGATTCTTTTTATATCTATCATACAGAATCTTAAATTCAGCAGGATATACTCCCCAAGCAAATTCACTTAATTCATTATCTCTTGATAAATCATCAAAATATTTGAAATTAAATTCCACTTTGTATTGTCCACTTTTTATAGAAAATAATCTAATATACTTTATTGGTAGATCCCAAAGATAAGGAAAATTTCCATCATTTTTTTCAAATCCACAATATGCACCATATCTAACAATACTTTCAATAATCCTTCTTCCAGTTTTTTTTATATCAATATTTTCAATATAAGTTCTAACTGTATCAAATTCATTTTCAAAGTTATTTAGAATTTTGTCAAAAACTTCTTGATCTATAGGATCACCAAATTCATCAAACTCTATTTTTGATTTCAGTTCTAGATTAAGTTTTCTCATTGTAGATTTTGTTGGTTGAAGATAGTTATCTAAAGTTGCCATATTTGAAGTTAAATTTACTAAAGTTTTATAGATTCCTTCAGGAGCATACAATGTATCTGATAAATCTAATATTTCTGTTTGATATTTAATTGGATTTGCTAACCACAATTTAATTTTATCTATTGTTATATTTTTGGAGTTTTTTGTTTTTAGTTTATTAGAGAAAAATGATGCAACGCGAGAGAGAGAAAATTTGTTTGATTTAGATGGTTCCCATAATTCTTTTAGTGCGAATAGATTGGGTGAGAGGGGAGATGATTGATTTGATGGAGTTTTATTTTGGTCTGACAAGGAATGACCTCCTTTCTAATTATTGTTGTAATTTTATTTATTATTTTTTTTGTTTTAGCATCTTGCACGACTTGATTTATTTGCTATTGCGAAGTATGATGATGGTGAGATATTCATATTAACTCTTTTTACTTTATCCTCAAATGTTTTGATATACCATAAACCGTATGAAACAGCCGAAAAGCGATCTTTGTCAACTCTTTTTGTTAATTGTTCAACACTTAACTTTCCAGCACTTATTGGTTTTAGTTTTAAATTTGAAACTTCCTCAACAAATAAATCAGTATTAACGGATGGCATCAATGTGTTATTAAAATAATCCTTATCATTTAAATCATAATTACTATTAGACACTTTTTCTAATATTTGTAATTTTTCTCCTTCTACCATATCAATAAAATTAACTATGATATCAGAATTAATACCTTGTGATTGTAATGCATATAGGCATTTTTTAGCACCTTTAATTTCTGGGATATCCTCTGTATTGATCGTATCCATACAATCTAGTATTTCTCCTGTTAATGGATCTATATGTTCTTTTAATAATTCATCTGTACAACCTTTTCCTAATCCATTATTATCTAAAATTCCTGCCTTTGCATTATATATTTTAAACATTCGTTTAAATTCAATTGCTTGAGATGTAAAATTTAACCCTGTTGGTAAATTTACCAAATTAACCAATTGAATACATATAATTCTATCATCTTTATTGCGTTTTGCTTTTAAAACAGCTATTGAAGATTGATTATTACTAGATTTTTGAGAACGAGCAATATCCATTGAAACATAATAATCTGATTTTCCGTCTGATTTTAGTTCTGGTTTGGTTAAAGTCCTTAATTTTAATAATTTATTTATATCTACAAGTGCATCATTGGTCGCTCCAACCCATTTTGATTCATAATTCATTGCAAAGAATATTGGTGATGCTTTTTCTTTTTTGTTAAGAATTTGAGATTTAGTTTCTCCTCTTCCATATTCACAAGCTAGTTGCCAATCAGAACCTATTAAAACTTTACCTTTTAATTCAGCCATTTCGTCTAATTGACTTAAATTTCTATCAAATTCAGTAGAACCTCTAAAACCAGAAGTAGTAAAAAAATTAATTTGACCATTTAATTCTTCAGGATTTATTAGAGCTAATCTACCTATTGTTCTTCTAGGTACATTAGGAATTGGTTCTAAAACATCTTCATAGAGTGCAGAATTCAATAAATTTGATTCTTCAATATTTAATCTTTTGCGTCTTTGACCTTTTGATGATTGAGCATTGGCAAGATTATCCAGTCTAGCTCCTGAAGTAAAAATTACTTCAGCAGAATCTTTTGCAAAACTCGATTTTGTTATTTCATTTGCCATTAAGGGATAAAATTTTATAATTTCTCTATGTTTATCTTCTAACAATTTAGAAGCAGATTCTTTTGTTTGGGCCGAAAGAGATATCTCAATATCTGGATGAAAAACACAAGCATGATATATACCTAAATCCTCCACAAAAGTTTTTCCATATCCTCTTGGGAATACACCATATGTCGATACAAATCTAGCTATAGACCTCAAAAACACTCTTTGATCTAAATCTAATCTTATTCCTCCTGTTTCTGGAGTTATCAAATCGTACCATAAGTCTGGATTCCACCTAGCCCATGATATAAAATCAATCCATTTTGGTAAATTTTTAGTAAAACTATCTGATTGTTTATCTCCAAAAGCTTTAACTGTAGGTTGAAAGTCTGGATTATATATATTTGTACGACTTTCTTTAGTCTTATATTTTTTATTATCTGACTGAAAATTTTTATGTGACCCCATTATGTTCACCTTCGACATCAATGTCTTCTTCGATTATATCATCATTATTTATTATTTTATTAGCTAAATCTTTCTTTTTTTGTTCGTAAAATCCGTATATCTCTTTATATTCACAATCACCTAAACCTTTTAACCCTCTTACATAATTAATATAGCACCATAAAGTAAAATCAACATTATCCTGCGGTTTTTGTTTGAATTTAGGTAATATCTCAACAATATCAACAACTTGTTCTACTGCCCTTACTAATTGACCAAACCCACTTAAACCATCCGTTAAATCAGCAGCAGATAATTGACTAGGATTTATTTTTGCTGCGGTTGCTGCATCTTTAGCAAGACCACCCCATTCTTTAGCTTCTTTAACGTCTCCTTTTGCAGTTGCTAATTCTTCTTTAACTCTATATCTAATATAATTTAGAAGTGCTTCGGTATGCATAGCAGTTTTTTCAGAGTAATTGTTTTTAAGTTGGTTATATTTTTTTTCAAAATAATAATACTCTTCATTTGTATATCCGTAATTCCATTTATCAATTATTTCATTAGTTATAATGAATCCATCCATGTGTGAATTATTTTGTTTAGTATAATCATAGGTTTTATTTGTGCTTAATGAACTATCATAATTCAACTCACTATTTAATTGAGGTCTAAAAAGAGAGTCTTTCCATGTTAATTCACGATTTTGTTTAAGACATAAATTTTTCATATAGCATCCAAATGTGTCATTTTTATCTTCTAATGAAATTTTATAAAGATCAAAAATAAATGGTCTATCTATTAATTGCATTGTTGATTGTAATTTATCTAGAGTTACATTTCCATTATCATCACTTATCATTTTCTTTAAGCAAGCCTTACAATAAGGAATACGTCCAGAAGAATGGATTTTATTATAGCTTACATAGTATTCTCTTTCGTGTTTTAAATCAGTACAGGCAGCACAAGTTAAATTTAAATCCTTTTTTGGAATATGTGCTTGTTTTTGCTGTGTCGATTTTATTCTTGGAATAGGTCTCACCTCTTTTTAATTAAATAAAGAAGAAGTTGATATTAACTAACTTCTTCTAAATCGTTTTCTGTAATTCTTCTTAATCTTCCATATTTGTTATCATTAATAATTCCACCAATATCAATATTATAATGTGAATGATATTTATCAGTAGATTTAAACCATTCTAAAGCATTTCTGTATTCTTCCAACAAAACATCGTCAGAAGGCAAATAATCCCTACCAGTATTAATAAAAATACCTTTCCACCCATGCCCTTTTAAATATTTATATCTTCTTAATTCTCTTTGTTCAAATTCTTTTTGTGTCATTGTTCCCATTTTTACACATAGGTCATGGCCAGACCCGTTTACTTCAATATAAATTTTATCTTCAGGGAAAGCAATATCTAAACTTGGTGTATTATTAGAATAATTTAAAATACCACCAAATAATTGATGAATATACATTTGTTGTCTTGAAGTTGCAATCGTTCCATTCTTATAAAATGTTTCTGCTTTTTTCATTTTTATTTCTTCGCATTGAGATACATTATCTACTCCAAATTTATCTTGTATCGTCTGTTTTGATTTGTCTTTAAAATATTCAGAACCAAAAACACATTTAGAACCATATCTATCTAAATTTGTTTTTTCTATTTTATTTCTGATTTCTGGAACATTGATACCATAATCTTCTCCGTATCTCTCATTCATTGTAATTAATGTATTGTTTCTCATTTGTTGCGACTGAGAAGTCCATTCTACCCCGTAACGATCCAAATTTGTTTGACGAGCTTTTTCTTTTACATTACTGTTCTTTGCAACATTGTCTACTCCATATATTTTTTGATTCGTATTTTTGATTTTGTTCTTTGTATCGTCTGCAATTAAATTACAAAAAACACCAAAATGCTCTAAACATGTAATCTCCTTTTTACTTTTAACTTCATCTAATTGACTAATATTAGAAACACCATATTTATCTAAAACAACTTCTTTTCTTTTTTCTGCTACACATTCTTTACAAGCATCTTTTCGTATGGTTGATTTATTATGATTTTTATAGTAATTCTGATATGTATTACCTGTTTCTTTTCCACAATAATCACATGAATAATCAATATATTCCTTAGAGTTTACTGGTAAATTATCAATAGGGATATTAATTGTATCACCAATTTTTACATTATATATTTTTCCGACCCATCTTATATTTCCTCTTTTTACTAAAACTTCTACCTCTTTACTAATTAACATTCTCTAATTCCTTCTTTCTGTGTTATAATCCTCTCTGTGTTAAAGGATAAATAGGGGATAGGCAACACAGAAAATAGAGAGCTACCCTATTACAAAACCTAACCCCCAAGTCAACAATATTTTTGAAGACACAAAGACACTCCAAAATAAATTGAAGTGCCTATAATCCACAAAACTTTATATATTCCTAACAAAAATCCCATTAAAATCTAAAATTGATTTGATTTGGTTTTCATCAATCCTCTAAAAACTCTCGCATATCTTCCTTCATTGCATCATAACCTTCTTCGTAACCTTCATAATTTGCCTTATCATAAATATCTCCAAGCATTTCGAATACATGTTTAGGACATAGTTGATTCTCAAACATATATTTTACAGCTTCGGCTAAATAAATATTCTTCCTATCTTCTAGGCAGTCCTCACATGTACAATCTTCTCCATGAGTATCATTATCCTCATTACTATTTACTTCTTCACAATCATCACAAGTACAAGCAATTACGCCTTCTTCATTATCATATGTTTCATTATTTAATTCCAAAGCATAAGTTTCTAAATCTACTTCAAAACCATCAATAGTTAGACATTGCATCCACTTTTGTTCTTCTTTATCCCATACTGATTCTGCATTAAATACTCTCATTTTGTGATTTCCTACCTTTATTTATTATTTTGTATTGTAAATATTAAAATTACAGCATTTCTTTCTCTTTTGCTAAATTAACATTTTTACTAGATTCAATAGTAGCATTAGCTGAAATTTTTCCAATCTCAATATTATTATCAATGTTCATTCGATTGAAAATATAAGCAATTGCATCTTCTTGAGTAAATCCAACATTTAATAATGCAGTATACATACCACATGCAAACGATGCTTCTTTAATACCTCTTGAAAATTCATCCAAATCTAACTTTTCCGTTCCATTTATATCTATAGGTTCAAAAAACATTATTGGTTCATCAGAAGATGGGAGAGAGGTTGATTTTAATTCTGCTAGGATTTCAGTTGGTTCAATAATTGAATCTACTTTACCTTGTATTTCTTTGCAATTATCGCACATATATAATTCTCCTTAAATTTTACATAATATAATCAATTACACCCATATCCAAACATTGAGACGGATTTAAAATCCAATCTTGTTTCTTTTCTTTAAATTCATCTAATTTTGATTCTGGAATATCAGTATATTTCATAATTAGCATTTTCATTAAACCCCATAATCTTTTTAGCTCAGTTACTTCATCTTCTAATTCTTGAAGAACTCCACCCATCCACGTTGAAGGTTGATGTGCAAGTGCATAAGAATAGCGATAAGCTCTACGCTCAGATCCAACTATAAGGAGCATGAATGCCATAGATGCAGAGGAAGCTTGATTAGTAGTGATAATCTTATATCCTATATCCTTTAATTCTTCGACTTTAGAAATGATACTTAGACCTGAATTAATACTGCCTCCTGGCGAGTCAATAAGTATTTCTATACTTTCTCTTTCAGACATAGGAATATTGGATTTATTATCTAATGAGACAATTCTATCTAAAAAATAAACTGTCTTGAATGAGATATCGTTGTCTATTACCTCATTTACAAAAATGCGACGATCTCTAATAGCAGAAGTTAATTTCATCTCGTCAATAATTTTATCAGTTGGCATTAATATTTCCATATGTATATTACCTTTCTGGCAATTATTTATTTTAATTTTTAACTAGCAAATTTCCATATGAATCCATGAGTATAAGGTCTTTCACCTTTGCATACTCTAGAAATCATTTTATAACCTATACCAGTTACTCGTTCTGCTTCTCTTGCTGATTCAAAAGTTTCTATGTAATTTCCTTCTAAGTCATATTGTTCAACTGGTTTTGTACTCTTTTGACGTGTATAATATTGTAAATCTATTCCATTTATGTTATAATCATCAGCATATATCCTATATAAGTTTTTCTGCCATATTTTTTATCACAACATGAACGAATATTTTCAGATACAATATTATAAAATTCTCCTATAGTATCACAACTATACCATTCTTTAAGAAAATTTCCTTCTAAGTCAATTTGATATACAATTTTAGAAACTGGTGCTATATAATATAAATTTGGAATATCTGTATTATCATTTAACTTGCTGACGATATCACAACAATCTTCTTTAAATTTCCATATATACCCGTAAGCAGATTTTGTATTACCCAAACAACATTGATGAATAGCTGAAGGAGATACTTTATATAATTCACCAACTTTATGAGAATTTAAATGTTCAGCAATAAATAATCCATCTTTAGCAAATTGCAATACTCTTTTAGAATATTTTAAAGACTTTCTAATTAAAGATTCTTCATTTATTTTAGGTTTATCTCCACCAGATGATAAATTATAACCATATTTATCATTATTGGCATCATATAGTTTAATATAATAAATTTCCTTTTGAGACAATTCATCTTCTATACAGATTTCAATTATACTAAATTTGAAATTATTTTCTTTATATTTATTCCACGATCTTTGAAGAAATATATTGAAATGGTCATTTCTATTTAACATATTCCTATGACTATCCCATCTTGTATAAATATTAGTACTTAAACCTATATACATTTTATTATTGATTAAATTCTTAATACAATATATTCCACAAACCTTTTCTTTTACCATCCTATCCTCCTTTAATTTAATATAAAAGATGGATAGCGGTGTGTCTCACGACATGACATATCCCAAAAATAACATATTATTTATTATTTTAATAATCAACAATAATTGTATTCATAATATCTGTAATTCCAAGTTCTTTATCAATAATAAAACTCTGATTCTTTTTCTCTGATTGAATATATCCTTTGTCATTAGTCCATCTAGACCAACCACTAACACAAGGTAATCTCAATACCTCTAAATATCCTTGTTTTTCATATACTATACTTTGATGAAAATGAGCAAGCATTAAAATAATATGTTCACAATTACTCCATTTTTCTTTTGCTTCAGTAGTGATTATCTGTAAAGCATCTTTTACTTTGATATCATGAGATAAAGAAATAAGTGTTTTCCCAAATTCATAATATTTTCTTGGCAAAGGACTATCATCTACATGAACATTATTATCGTCTCTGTACCATGCTTTTACAGTTTGAATTACTCCAAACATTGTATGTAAATCATGATTAGAAGGAACTAGAACTACGTCTACTGGTGCAATATATGTAAGCATATCAGTTGCTCTAATAATTAATTCTGTAGCCTTATGTACAGCTTTAAACCACGATTCTGCATTATCTTGAGGCGTTCCACGAGTTGTAGTACCATTTAGATTATCTGCATTAATAAAATCGTTTCCGACAGCAAATAAAACCTTCTCAAAATGTTTGTCTTCAACTCTATCTATAATATCGTTAATTACTTGAAAGAAAATATCTTCAGCAATTTGCATATTATATTCATTTCCCGTAGATAATTCATCCGATAAAAGATTCAAGTGAAAATCAGCGATAGGTACAATAAGTAATTTACCATTTTGTTTATATTGTAATGGTTTAATACTTGACTTATTTCTTGTATATGTTTCTAACCTAGAGAATATCTTTTTTGCATCTTCTTCATTCCATTGATATTCAATCCTAGGTTTTACACTAATCTTTGAACTGTAAAGTACCTTAACCCCATCTGCTTTAGTATTCATATGCCACATTGAATTTTTAGCAGATGTAATAACCCACTCAGAAGAAGAATATCCATGACTCCTCAAAACAAATTCAGGATCTTTTGATTCTTCAAGACTCATTTCCAATAATTTATCGGAAATTTGTTCACCATTGCTTTTAATTTCTACAGATTCTTTATAATTTGGTTTAACTTCATCAGATTGTACATAAGATTGTACGTCAACTTTACACATTTTATCTTGTTCAATTGTTTTTTCTAAGCTTGTCAAACATTTTCTTGCATGATCTGCTGAAACTTGTTCTCCGTATAATATCTCATACACTTCAACTTTATCTAAATCATATTCTTTTCTGTTAGATAGTAATCTTTCAGCAAATTGTAAAAATGACTCATTTTCTTTTCTTATATATTCCATAAATTCCCCTTAGAATTTATTATTTTCAACTTCAATATCACAATCGACCAATGTGATATATTAATTACTAAATACTAAATATTAAATTTCCTCGTGATAACCGCAATCACGACACACCAACAAAGTCTCTCCACAATAAAATGCCAACCAGAATCGCTGTTTCTCATTTTTACACACTGGGCACAATGTATCAGCATTTTCAATGTCATAGTTATTATATCTGTTTAGTTTATTATCAATAGGTTTTTCTACTTTAATCATTTTTGTTTTGTCTCATCTCCTTAAAAAGAGAATAGGGGATGCATAATAATTAAAATGACACATCGTGGTACGCATTTACAAATAAGTAAATTAAGCGTGATGGGTTCTGTTTAGACAACCATACCTACTTATAAAAGCACAAAAGACTTTTATAACCACACTAAATGTGAAATATGAAATAGATTCTCTTAGTCAAAACTAAGTGTATATCCATGAGAGGTTATATTTCTTAACCGTAGTCAAATATAACCTTTGTTCTCATGTGTAAGATGAATATTATTAACATCTTATTAAGTCTAAAATTAAATTCAGGAGGTGTAATGCCTTTTGATGAACTATGATCTTTATGATAATTGTAGAAATCTAAAAATAGTGCGTCTTATCAGATATTTAATCTTCAATTTCGCCATATACAAAACTCATTCTACACTTAGTTTTTCTAATAATGAAGCATAGTTTTTCAAAAATTACCACAACAATTTATAGAGGGAAATAATTATTATAAATACTAGCATCTTCATAGATCCTAGTTGAATGATTGATTAACCTCTGCTAGATTCTAAAGATTTACCTCTTTCATCTTCATAGAACATAATAATCACCATAATCACCATCCATTTATATTTAATTTAATATTAATTATTCATCATCAGGTTCTTGTTCTTCATTTTCCTCATCTACTACATCCTCAATTTCTTCTTCTGTAAAAGAAAACTTAACATATTTGCCTGAGAAATTTTTAAGTAATTCAATCAGATTTTTAACACCTTCATCTGGTATCGCAATTACAGCAATCTGATCAGTAATTGTTAATTCGCCTTCAGAAGCAAGTTTATGTGTGATCTTCTTAGTTTCCGTAAGTTTAGATTTTGCCATTATTGATTTATTCCACCTTTTTATTTTATTATTTATTTTATTATTGCTATAATGGGAATGAATTTAGGTATCCATCCAGACCAATGGATATGGGTTTAAAGTCTCCATTCCGACTTATGTAATTGTGCTACTTTTGCCTTATATCCAATGATATCTATTGAATATAAGGACTTACTGTAGTAGCACAAAATTGTTTTATGTTAATTTACAGAGACAATTCTTTAAGAACCTTATAAATAGTGGTCTTAATTGCATTCTTAGCAGGAATTTGAATTACCTCACCATTTTGGGGATTTCTTCCAGTCCTACTAGCTCTTTCTACAACTTCCATTCCAAAATATCCAGCAATTTTAATTTCCTCTTTATTTTTAATTGCGAACTCCATTGCTTGGAGAAATGCTGTTAAATATTTCTCACATTCTTTCTTTGTGCTACCTTCTACCAATTCTTGCATCTTGTTAATCGTCGCTTGCTTATTCATTATTAATATATCCCCTTTTTATTCTTTAATAGTATCTGTGTACTTTTAGTACCAGACCCGTGTTATTGTTATAATATACTACCTAATCATGCCAATCCATTTCACTTACCATCTTGCTAATTTCACTTCTGAAATCGGTAATCATATTAACCTGTGCCGAGATTGCTTTATTCTTAAAGTTTTCACTAGCAATTGTTAATCCATTTCTATATCCACAATATTTATTGTCAATTTGTTTTGTAGACCCATCTAATAAAACTACGGTGTCATCTCCAATTCTAGAAAGTAATCTTTCCATTTCAGAAGGTGTAAAATCCTGACACTCAGTAATAAATAGAATTGATTTTCTTAAACTTCTAGACTTAGCAAATTGGATTGGTAATACCTCTACTTTACTATTTCTACTTGTAAAATCATTTAGATTCTCTTCGGAAGTAGTATCACACAATACCCCTAACAATCCTTCACTCTTGTCCATAATTCCACCTGGGATAGCAGGGTATTCCCTCCTATTACGTGGAGGTGAATCACTCTTTACAAAATACATTTTATTATATTTATATCCTGTTTCTAATTGTTGTAATGCCCAATGTAACATCAAAAAACT
>Ga0209318_1000210_pt1 | contig 62005 bp, 88 predicted proteins | sample RifGroE1_FD_183999 | JGI IMG/M metagenome (GOLD analysis project Ga0209318, IMG submission 183999) | Groundwater microbial communities from Rifle, Colorado, USA - Groundwater E1 (SPAdes) (version 2) | ecosystem: Environmental > Aquatic > Deep subsurface > Groundwater | place: Rifle, Colorado... | reverse complement strand
CCCGGTGGCTGAAGATGCCGACCTGTCCCCGGTGGCTGAAGATGCCGACCTGTACCCGGTGGCTGAAGATGCCGAACTGTCCCCGGTGGCTGAAGATGCCGAACTGTACCCGGTGGCTGAAGATGCCGAACTGTCCCCGGTGGAATGTCTAGTGTTGTTGCTACTATATTTTCTATTGAAAAAAAATTTAATTCCATCTGCTATAAAATCATGCAGGCTAATCGATGCGCCGATAGTTATTTCTGAACACACGATCTTACTGTCTTCGTCGTGCTTTAACGTTTTCCCATGTCCGCTAACAATATGGAATACGCTATCATCTGGGGAATAATATGAAAAAATATCAATAGGATTTTCGCAAAAATGAAAACCACTATTACAAATTGATATATCTCCATCGTGCTTAAATGTTTTTCCTTCCTCAAATTGATAGCCACGGCAAGAAAGATGTTTATTAAATCCTTTGTACCCTTCAACTTTATCGCTCATATTATTCCTCCATCCTCCTGGTTTCCCACTTATAAAATACATGAACACTCACGATGAAATCTTTTTCGCATCTAAAGCACGTGAATACGTCATCATCGTCAATGTCAAAGTCCCCTGTATTATTAGCATGGCCGCAATACGGGCAGTAAATAGCTTTATCGCTATAGCCTGTTGCGTTGCCACATTTGCACTCTGCAAGCTCTTCCCAGCATGTTAGGCATTCCGTATCTCGGTCTTTTTCGCTCATGACTGCTTCCTCTCAGCCTTGAAAGCTGCGCCTTTACCGTTGCGGTATTTGCTGGCTTGACGCTGAGTGGGGTTTATACTGGCCTTCTCGCATGCGGCGATGAAGTGGACATTCGAAGAGGCAAAGTCTCTGTTGGTGTTTTTGTATTTTGGAGCTTTGACTTGCAGCTTTACAGCCACGAGCTTCTTATACGCCGGGCACTTTCCAGAATCAAAGGCATGGCAGCCGGTGTCACATACTTTGCCTCCAGTGAGCCCATGAACTGCCATCATGTTCTGGTGTTCCATTTCCGGGCAACCAGCTTTGATGTACTGCTCAACTGTGTAAGATTTCATTTTCCACTCCTTAGAGTTACGCCTCAACAGAGGCTTTTAATGTAGGGAAGACCGGGATCAATCAGTTAAATATCTATCCGTCAGATATATAAATATTACCCTCTTGATCATCCGCATTATTTCGTCGTCAACCTGTGCGGTTGACCATTGGTATCCATTTCTGGTTGTGAAGAGGTAGATACCTCCATTTTTTTCAATTATTTTTACCTTTCTGTTGCCGTTTTCTTCTGATGCCAAAATCTTCTCTTTCATATTCTTTCCTATCCAAGGAAACATCTTAATCTTAACTGCCTATTCGTCTTCTTCGTCTTCTTTGCAATCTTCATAAAATTTTTCAAGTGTTGGGAGATCGCTAAGAAAATATTTTGCAATCAACTTGACAGGGAAATATTCTTTGTTCTTCCCTTCGTCTTGCTTGGCACTATAAAACCTATCTCCTTCTGCCAAAGGATCATGGTTGAACCCAATGAATACCTCAAATGTGTTGTTGTCAAAATCAATAACATAGCACCACTCGCAAAAAAGAGAATCAGCAGCAAAGTTGATTTTGTTCCGCAAAAGGATTTCTTTGTCTTCCGAGTTCGCTATATTTTCAAGTATTTCACCGCCTATATCACGGCTTATATATGTATTAAACCATCGTTTTTGTTCGGCAGTTCTGTTGTCTGGTTGGTTAGACCATTCTGGAGTGTTTTTTTCATACTCCGCCAAAAACTCCTTGTCGCGTCCTTCAGGCTCCATGTATCGGCATCTTGCAATGGCAAATTTAAGCTTTTCGATGTTGCCATCTTCTTCCAAGAATTTAAGTATGGTTTTCCCTTGTCCTTCTGGGTATCCGTCCCATTGACCATACTGTGCGATCTTGTATTCTCCATCTGCAAAAACAGCGGTAAGGTTTCTTGTCCCCATTATATTCCTCCTAGTAAATATTCTATTTTAATCTTAACTGCCTATGGTGAAGTCCTGAGCTGAAGGCAGACCTATCCCATGGAAACGTCCGCCTTTGCGATTTCTGCCTTTCGGAGCCAGCCTTCGCTTTCGGCTATGCCAGACTTTGAGATAAACTCCCCACGCTCGGTTCTAGCAATTCGACCCGCCGTTCCGCCATGCGTCATTCTTGCGGCAATCACGGTCCTGCCGTTCAGCGGTTTACCCTTTCTACTCAGGACCGTTAATGGGCTTATCGAGGCGTCAATGTTGGTTAGGACAATGCGAAACGAAAAAGCCCCAGCATGACGCGCCAATCTGAGCCGGGAAGCAAAGGAGGTGAACGCGCCACACTGGGGCAAAATTTGTAAAGTTCTTGAGATTCCCGGCTCAATTAGCATTTTCATGCTTCCCTCCATTAATACAAAATTATAACATTTTGTCAAGTGTTTTTATTCAATATTCGGCATGTTCATTCAAAATCTTCTCAACGCACATTTTGCCAATTTCTTCCCCGTGAAGCTCGATGACAAAATCTGACCATTCGCGGGGAATGTATTTGATTTCCTGCACCTCGAACTCAGGATCAGTTTCCGCGAAAACAGGATATTGCGCTGGAAGTCCTGGATGGTATCGGCCAACGCATGTCATCTCAACGTTGGTATAGATTATTTTTACCTCCATTTTATTATTCAATTTCCCAATCCACCAATGGTGTTATCGGTTTAAAATTTGAAGATTTAAACTCCTGCATAATTTCCCGATGAAGATCTTCAATGCTGCCGGAATCGGCGCATTGTTCGAGGAACATAAACCCGCACTGTGGGCATGTCACCTGAATGAAATCTTGTGGGCATGAAGGGTCTTCCTCGCTGCAATACCGTAACTTGAATGCATCCATCTCGCCCATAAACCTTAATCTAAGGCATTTGGGACATTTCATTGTCGATCTAAATTCTTTCATGTTGTTATCCTCCATTCGTCATAACCGCCCTGCCCTTAAAATGATCTTCACGGGCCGCTTTTATCTTGTCGTCCATCTCTTGCTCTATTTCCTGTAGCAAATACGAAACAGGGGCAGAAGGATTTCGCCGCCCTGCTTCCCAGCTCTTTACCGCGTGTTCAGTAACGCCGAGATAATCTGCAAATTTTGTACGGGTCAGGCAGAAAAACGACCGCAATTTTCTAATTTCTTCGGCGGTGAACGCCTTCATTTTTCTCTTAATCATAGGGACATTGTACCCTAATGTGAATAATATGCAATGGTTTTTTAGCTTTCACCCGAAAACCCCGCGTCCGTGTATTTCAACGGAGCGGGGTTTTAACAACTTGCTACGCTCCAACCGTAGCGCGGGACTTTCACCCCCTGCTCGTCTGTTACATGGCCGTGCCCTCCAAGGATCAACTGCTTTTATATTGCCCACTCACGGGGGCGGCGTAGTGCCGGTATTTCTCCGGCTTTCACTGCCTTAAGCCGCGTGCTTTCGCAGAGGCGGCTTGATTTTGTGGGTGGCTGATGATGTGGTAACTATTTGTTGTTGTACTGGTCCTCGACAGACATAATGAATTTTGCTATTTTCTCAGATTCATCAAGATCGCAATCATCATGATCAATCTTTATCATTATATCGCCAGCGTAAATCGTAATCCATTTGTCATGATCGTCAAAAGCTTTCATTTCCCACTTGGCTTTCTTTTTCTTTGCCATGACATTCTCCCGTTATTTTTTTATTTTCAACAGCCGCATCGCTTCTCTGATGTCATCAGCTGTCACGCTCAGTATTGATATGTAATTGACTAATTTCTTTAATTCATATTAACCACAATATTGATTGGCCTCGACAACTTACCCTTATCAAAATACCAAGCGAAGAACAAAGCCAATGCAACATTTCCATCTGAAATGATGAGCCACCGTATACTCTGGGAGTCGCCCAAAGCCGCAAGGATTGTTCCCATAATGGTAATAGCAAAAGCGATTAGATAGTTCATGGTTACCCCTATTCAGCAGATTTATTATTAAGCTGTTCTCTGATAATTGCTGCATTTCCCTTATTAATTGAAGATTCTGGGTCAATAATGGCATTTAAAATTAAACCAGTTATTTCCTTGGTATAACGCTCGCTACTATTAAGCCTTTCGCAATGCGTGTCATACAATTTTTTATAATGATCCAATTTGCCCCGCAAATATTTAATTTCATTTTGCATAGCAATAATGTCATAGGCGAAATCAAGCACAGTAAATTCCTCGTTCATTTTATTTCCTCCTGATCTGCGCCATAAGTCTTATAGCGCAAAACCATCTTTGCATGCCTCTTGCAATATAGACCGTCTGGACCATGGCCGTTTTTGAAAGAACATTGGCTATAATACCAGTCCCCTGACACTTCATAGGCGCATCTTTTGATGTCATACCCTCTTCTTTTCATTGCCTCTTCTTTTGTCATTGGCTGGTTTAACATATTACAAAGTCTCCCCTATCTTTTTCATAGCCTTTTTTATCTGGGCTAATATCCTTAATTCCATCGGCTTTCCAATGGAACAGGAAAAATCATTCTCGAACCTCGCAACAGTCCCAGCCGTTGCCATGATCCGATGACCAAATCTGCGGCGGCTATCCGTCACAGGATTTTTAAGCCTGCGGTCTTCAGGGTCAAGGATAAGCCTGGCCGCTCTTATCTTTACCATCATCTCTGTTGGGGCAATATGGGGGACAATCACATTATAAAGATTGGTGAAAGACAATATTGCCCGTGCCTCTATGCCGGTATGTAACCCTTTCTCTGCATATGCTAAAATAGAAAACGCAAAATTTTCTAATCCGTATTTATCAAAATCTTTTTGTAATCTTTTATTATAATGCGTTCTGTCTACCAAGCATTTAATATGCGATTTTTTTCTTTCTTTATAATTATTTGTTGCGCCTATATATCTATATCCATTAACTTTGTTTAATATCTCATATACACATGGAGCTTTTATTTTCCATTCCATGAATCGATCATCCTTTTAAGCTTTATCATCACGGTTGGGTGCGGTGTCCGTGTACCATATTCCCATGACTGAACAGTGCGCCAAGTAACCCCGAAAAGCTCAGCAAACTTTGTTCTGCTTTGGAGTTTTTTCGGCCCTTGGAATTTGTTCTCGGGGAACTTCTTCAGCCTCAGTAATTTTATTTGGTTTGGTGTAATCATGATTCTAAATTATACCATTGTTTACCGAGTGTCAAGCGCTTTTTTACTATGTGCATAATTTTTCTTGCACAAAAATAATTTCTGCGCTATCCTGAAAATAAGATTAATTTTTCTTGTGGTGAAAATATGGACGCATTTGAATATGAAAGAATAGACAAAGAGATTAGCAAAAGAATTGATACTATCTATAGCAACCCTAAACGGCACAAGTTTTATTCAGAATATGACTACAGCGTAGACCAAGATATGCGCGGTTCACGTGGAGGAAAAATTAGATGGCGTAAGACATTCTGTTGCCATTGCGGGAACAAGAAGAAAGGTCACGCTGAAGTAACTGAGCAAATATAACAGCAAAGGGGATCAGCACCATGGATAAAACTAATAATAAAAAACTACAAGCATCGCAGCATCAGTTTGACTGTGTGGTTAGTGTGAAAAATCGTGAACGGTGCCACGTATGCGGACGTTTTGTCAGCAAAAAAGAATTGGCAAAAGTGCCAAAAAATGGTGTTCCGTGGTGCGATGACTGCGTTAGTGCCTGTGATTACCCTTGGTATTAGACACAATAACAGCGCAAAAGGAAAGATCCTGAAAATAAGATTAATCCTTGTGGTAAAAAAAGATCATTTAACTTGCCGCCTTACAAAGACCGCGTGGGGCGCAGGAGTTCTTGCGGTCAGGTTGAAAATACTGTTATGCGTGACCCACTTAATATACACCCGCCAGAAGGAAGTAAGTTAGAGGTGCGAAATGGTTGCTTATACGTGGACGGGGAACCATTTGTGGTGGAGTACCCGACAGAACCAATGTATGACGTTGAAGATAATAAATTATGCACTTATTTCAGAGGACATTTGACCAACTATTGGACGCACTCTGAAATTGAGGGATATTTCGCATAACAGCGCAATAAGTGAAAATGCATGGAGAGATTGGTTATGACAGATATAGAAAAACTAAGAAAAGCACTCAAAGATATTGGTATTCCATCTGTTGTCCGGGAATTAGGAGAATATGAATATCTATTTATTGGTTCCCCTGAAGATGCCCAATGCATTACTGGCATGGATGATAACTTTGGAGAGACAAACCTCGACGCACTGCTTGTCAGGCACAAATTTTTCGAATTTGAAAATGGGGCATTGGCAAGCTGGAGTGCGTCATAACAGCGCAATAAGTGAAAAGGAGAACAGATTATGGGCGAGACAGTAGGAGAGATTGCTAGGCGTCTGGCAGGAACGGATAATTATTTACGGGAGAGAATGACCGTTTCTGATGAGTTTATTGATTTTGTAAGAGAGAATCTACCACGAGATTATGAATATTTTGCCGAGAAAGAGGCGGCATACCAGAAGGTATTAGAATTATTACCATCAGCCAAGCAGCTGAAATAAAATGGTGATGAAAAAATGAAATTAATCCTACCGCTTGAAGTAATGATCCCCAGAAAAACAAAGGAAGATAAAAAGGTGATATTGAACCTTAATATCTATCGCAATGCCCATCATTTTACACTAAACGCCGCCAAAAAGGAAATGCTTGAGCACGTAAGGCAAGCTTTACTACCAGAAAAAATATCAGAACCACCTTACAGATTTTGTTACACCATTTTCCCGGCAACAGGCAGGAAATTTGATCTAGGGAACGTTGGTTCGATTGTCCAGAAATTTACAGACGACGCCTTAATTGAACTCGGGGTTATCAAGGATGACAATATGAAAATTGTAAGTGAGGTTGTCTATCGATATGGTGGAGTAGATAAAGAAAATCCTCGGGCAGAATTGGACATAGAGAGTTTGCGATGAAGCGCCCTACTGCGGCACAACGGAGAAGATGGAATTTGGTCGTGTCTCTTGGATGCCTTGTTTGTGGCAGGCCTGCGCTTATTCATCATTGCAAACACGGGCTTGGCATGGGGCAAAAAAACAATGATCATGTTGCGCCGCTGTGCGAATATTGTCATCAATACGGGCCTATTTCAAGGCATGGGCAAGGGGCAAAAGAATTTGCTGAACTATATGGCGATGATGAAGCGTTGCATCTTGAGACTTGCCGAAGATTAAAATCTACAGGGAGAAGGTGAAAAATGAAAGATAACGAAGAATACGTTGACGTTGTTGCCCCCATAGCTGAATTATGGGCCATAATCGCCCTGATTTGCTTTGGCATGATGATGGGGTTTGTTGCCGGCCTTGGCTACTCGTATTTTGATATGGTTGAGCTGGCCGGGGAAAGCCCTGAAATACATGGCAATGTCTCTATCTATCCTAACAAGTACGATGAAACTATATTGCTTAAAGGGATAGATATTATTGGTGCTGATACTGGCATCATAGCCGACTACAACGAATACGACGAAATAGAGGAATAAAACCATGAACAAAATAGACAAATTGGGGATGATGGTTGCAGCCATAGGGGAATGCTGCCTATGCGATAATGAGTCTGCTGATATATACACGGTAAGGTTTGTTGATAACCACGGTAATAAATTTATCATGGAATGGAGAGTCTGCCAGACATGCCGTGCTGAGATCATGGATATATTTTCAGAGTGGATAGCGATGTTTTGCGTTGACTGCAAAAAAGCTGGATGGCTGAAGCGTGACGGAAATGTTCCAGAACATGCTCATGCTGGATTTGCCCATGGATGCTACCATTGCAGCACGGAGGTTAAGGGTGGATGGTGGCTATCAAATGAATTGCTGTTAAATTAGAGGTGCGTGTAATGAAAATAGGCGACAAGGTAAAAGACACCACATTCAAAGGTGCGGATTGGATAATTGACGAAATTGGCGATGATCATGTTTTGTTGAGCGGGGATGGAATTACGATGACGGTTGACAAGGACCATTTTGATTTATATTTCTTGGTGGTCGAAGAAATACCGCAAGAGCAAGCTGAAAAGTGATGCTGGCGCGGTGCAATTGAAACTATTTTAACCTAGAACCAATATCAGATATGATACACAAATATGTGAAACTATGTCTATAAACTTACTTGGCACGTCAGAATAAGGAGACAAACCATGATTATCTGCTGCAACACAGAAATGCACCAAGGAAAAACCGTGACAGTCGGATTTCATTCGGCACATGTCGATGAGAAGAAAGAGGATCGCCATACCTGGTTTACCCGTGTAGGCCACGAATACACCTGCACGGTATGCGGAAAAACCGTCGTGCACATGAAATCGCATGCACGGTATTGCGCGGGGAAACCTATTGTTGATATGGTGGTTGAAGAATGAAAATTGTTTGAAATGTGGGTAGAAAACATATATCCTGAAAATGCTGAGTTGATCCGGTTGGCAGCCGGGTATTGGCAAAACGAGTACAAAGGATAAAAATAGTGGAACATATTATAAATTCAGAGAAGCCTGTAGAAGCTGCGTGCCAAACACATTTAGGGTCACTGTTCCCTTTCCGATGTGGCAGCTTCTACAGGCTTTTGTGCGTTTGCTAATATGAAATGGTTTAAGCATTACTCTAATGCAAGACATGATGAATTTATAACATGGTTGCGTGGTGAATATGGCATGGAAGGAGTAGGGAGATGGTGGACAATTTTAGAAGTTGTGGCAGAGCAAATGGACCCGAAAAAAGGTAATTTTTCGGCAAGCCATCCATGGACCGAGTGGAGTTCATTCCTGAAACAAAAGAGAAACAAACTGACTTCGTTCCTGAAACAAATCGAAAACAAACAGAAAATCAAATTGATTGATCATGGAATGGTTTTGGAAATAGAAATTCATAAGATGATAGAATTACGAGATAATTATTCAAAAGACAAGCAAGTTGGTTGCAATGACAATCCGTTTTAACTTGCAAGTTCACACGCGCGTCTGTTTTCTGTTTTCTTTCCTCTCCAAGATATATATATATTATTAATTAATACCTAGTAGGTAAAACAGTATGAGATTAAGAGATTACCAACAACGAGCGGTTGACGAAACAAGGAAGGTCATTTCACTTGGCAAGAAAAAGGTTCTTGTGGTCAGTCCGACTGGTAGCGGCAAATCTGTTATAATTTCTGAGATATTCAGGCTGGCAAATGAAAAAGGTAAAAAATGCCTGTTTATGGTTCACAGACGCAATCTTGTAACACAAATCAAAGAGACAATGGAAAAATTCGGCCTGCGTGTTGGCGTGATCATGGCCGGGGTCGAAAGTGATTTGACTTGCGATGTTCAGGTTTCCACAATCCAGACATTTGCCAGAAGGTTGCAGTTAGATTCGTTGGATAGCAATAGGTTTTTCTTTCAGGCTGATTTGGTTGTGGTTGATGAAGCGCATAGATGTTGCAGTAAACAATATGTCGATGTCCTCGGATTGTATGCCGATAAAGTAATTATTGGGTTTACCGGAACTCCTGCAAGAAGCGATGGAAAAGGTCTTGGAGAAATTTTTGACGCCATTGTTGACGTGGTTGGCGTTAAAGAATTGACAGAACAAGGGCACCTTGCAGAAGTGACGTATTATTGTCCACCTCTTGGAATAAATCTTGATAAAGTAAAAAGTCAGTGCGGCGATTATCAAATTGCAGATCTTGGCAACAAAATGTCAAAACCTAAATTGGTAGGCGATGTTGTCGAAAACTGGCTTAAGTATGGGCAAGGCAGAAAGACAATTGTTTTCGCAGTGAATGTGAAGCATTCTAGGCACCTTCTTGAGGCGTTTACAAAAAAAGGCATACCATGTGCCAGACTCGATGCAAAATCGCCTGAGGAAGAAAGGAATGCCGTTTTTGAGGCAATGGAGAATGGCGATATAACCGTATTGATAAACGTCCTTTTGTACGTCGAGGGCATGGACTGCCCGGAAATAGGGTGCGTATCTTTTGCAAGACCTACGAAAAGTCTTGTTCTATATCGGCAAGGAGCTGGGCGCGGAATGAGGCCAAAATCAAACGGCGGTGATTTGATTTTTTTTGATCATGGAGGCGTTGTTGATAGGCACGGTTTTGTGGATGACGAAATTGAATGGTCGCTTGACGGAAAAGATCTGGCCTGGAAGAAACCGAAAAAGGCAAAAAAAGAAAAGAAGCCGGTTAAATGCGCTGTTTGCCATAAAATTTTTGAAGGTGGCAGCAAGTGCCCTGATTGCGGATCTGAATTGAAATCATTCGGTAAGGATGTTGAAACAGTTGACGCAGAATTAAAGGAGGTCAAGGGTAAAAAGGCCACAGTTGCAGAAAAGAGGTTATATCTTGGTATGTTGAAACACTGGGTAAGGTCAAAAAATTATAATCCAAAGATGATTAAAGCTAAATACCGCTCAAGGTATGGGTGCTGGCCCCATCATTCCATCGAAGATGTTTCTCCTATTGTTCCTGATCAGGCTTTTTTAAACTTGATGATTCATGAGCAAATAAAATATGCGGCTCAGAAGAAAAGAGCAGCTTCGGAGAAATCGCAATGGATATAAAACAGGAGGTAATCGGCAAATGGCCTGGTATTCTGGCAAGCCTTGGCATAGATGTTGGTGACGGCAGGCATACGAAATGCCCTGTATGTAAGACTGAAAAACTACATTTTCGCATGGATGACAAGGAAGGTAGTGGAAGTTGGATATGCACCTGCGGGGCCGGTGACGGCTGGAGTTTAGTGCAAAAAGTCCTTGGAATTGATTTTAAAGAGGCCATCGCTGAAGTTGGAAAAATTGTTGGCAATGTTGAAAAAGGAACTGTTCTTCCTGAAAAGAAAATTGATCCTGAAACGTTACGGAAAATGTTTCTTGATTCAAAACCGATTGACGGGACAGACTTTGTTTCTGCGTATCTGCGAGGCAGGGGGCTTAATACTTTTCCTCCTGCTTTGCGTGCGATAAACAAATGCTGGAACTCAGAGCTGCACAAAGAAATACCGGCAATGCTTGCGGTTGTAATGTCGCCTGAAAATGAAGGTGTAACCATGCACCGGACGTACTTGACCATGGAAGGGAACAAGGCAAGTGTTTCTGAAGTAAAAAAGCTGATGCCGTGTCTTAAAAAATCAACAGGCAGCGCAATAAGACTTTTTGACCAAGCAGACGGAAAGATTGGGATAACAGAAGGAATTGAAACAGCTATCGCCTGCGCTGAGTTATTTCATGTGCCAACATGGGCTGCAGTAAGCTCGACAATTTTAGAGGGTTTTATGCCGCCTCAAGGGATCAAGGAAGTTTTTGTATTCGGTGACAATGACGCAAATTTCGTTGGGCAGAAAGCAGCATATACATTGGCTAATAGATTAATATTGCAACACAAGATCCAAGCGACCGTGTTAATACCTGAGCGGCGCGGTGATGATTGGTTGGATGAGTTAAACAGACAGAGAACAAAAGGGGAATGAGATGGAAAATTTCTATTCACGCAGCAACCGAACCGCTATTCCTGATTACGAACCGATAGTTGCTTTAAAGTGGGCCGATGAGGAGGCGATGGTTTGGTATGATCGGCGGATAAACGAAACACCGTGGAAATGCAGGTTATGTCGGCGGCTGGTAATGTTTTTGAGAGGTTTTTGAAATAGCTATAAAGTGTAATGTTTGCGATGGGACAGGGTTTGTTAATCTTGAGCAAATTGATTCTGAGGTTTACGGAATGGATGTGCCAGACATGACAGATGGGGATGCAATTTTAAAATGGATTGCTAATCACGACAACCATTATGTGGCGGTGTGCCATTGCTGTGGGGATGGAGATGTATGGTATGGTGTGTCAGGAGAACATTACAACCAGGAAGATCCTGCTGGGCGTAACGGACCATATGCAAGTAACGGCGGATTGTGTTTGTGCCACTAAAAAAAAATAGGTGATAAGATGCTAAAACCGGATTTTTGCACTAGTTTAAATGGATGTATACCACCAAACAAGCATTGCAGGGATTGCTCACATGCTGTGTGGTTTGGTGAGGTTGAAGTGATTGGCAAGAAACACCTTTTCCAATTTAATCCTCAATATGGCGTAACTTTTGTGACGAAATCCGGTGAACCAAGAGTAAGGCAGCCGTCAGAAAAAAATCCTGTTTGGGAAGCGTGGGGTAAATGGCATGATGAATTTTTTTGATTAGGTAAAATCTGACAGCGCCGGTCATACCGCAAGTCTTCATCCCTGCATAACGCGGTCAGGCCCGGCGCATAAATAGGGCCTGGGTTTCCTTGGGATAGAACGTGTGCTCGGCTAGCACGCCTCGGCTGGGTTCCTCCTCGGCTGGAACAAGGGATGAATAGCTACGGGCAACCACCGAAATGGTTGCCCGTTTTTTACAAATTGTTATCGATTGTTGAGCACCCGCTTGCCATTAGCAGTGCGGCGGCGATGATTAATTTTTTCATAATTCAAGCTCCTTGCGGATGTGTCTTATGCGCTCGATAATACTATCAAGATGAGATAGTTCTTCACGCTGTGCCTGCAGGTATCCGGCGAGTTTTGCGGCAGCAAGTGCCTCCTGGACCTCTTCGCGGATCGTTTTCATGATGCGGTCAGACGGTTTGCGCTCTGATGGTTCGCAACTAGCGCATGTATCGAGATCCGCGTGCTTGCATTCCTGGCATGCTGGGTATTTATTCATATCGTAAACCCCTCTTTTGCCGCTGCCCGGATGCGCGGCAGAGTTTCGTCCAGGACACCCATAACCTGCGCGAGGTTTTCCGTGGCCTGGCGCAAGCTATCCGGCCCGGTGAATACTCGCCGGCATGGGCGACCAGACGAGAAAATGATGATGGTTGCGTGCCCGCCGGCGGACAGCGGCACGACTCCGTGGGCTTTGATTTCACTTTTCATTTTATTTCCTCCTCATCTTCGTAGCCGAACCACGTCCCATCAAGGCGGAAAGAAAAAGTAGAACGCAATCCGCCTATTTCTGCCTGTGCGACAATCACGAGGCATTCCCCCTTACTCCCGAGGGCAGACGGTGTTATTCGCGTGGCAAAATCAATCACTTTTATCTGCGGTGTTTGCCCTGTTTCTTTTTCCACGTACCCATATTTTTCATTCCACAGTTCGCACGCGATATTGTGGTAGTACTCGGCCAGCATTCGACCAACATTTATGCCTGATCTGCCCATGGCGTCAAGCCCCGCAACAACGATTAACCGCATTTTCCCGGCCAGCGTGCCGGGGATAACATCAACCTCGTCCCAAAGGTGCTGCGGGAGGTTGACGGTGCGGTGGGACGTTTTCAAATAGGCTGGCTTTGGCTGCCCACCTTGTTTTTTTGTGGTCATTTTGTCACCTCAATTAAAAAAGCCAAATGATCGGCATCTGGATGGATATCAACTACGCCTTTACCTACAACGTCCATTCTGCCGCCAACGAATTTCCCTGGTATCGTATCGCCTTGGATAAAAAAGCCAGTTTCAGGGAGATTGACGCAAATATGCACCCAATATTTACCCTCTGTAGTCCTGGTAACATTGACATTGCCGCCGGGAAATTTTATCATACCTGCGTGTGCTGCTTCAGGTTTTTCAGGATTTCCCTCAATATGCAATACCGTCCATTCCCCGTTTCTTGATGTTCTCAATTGTTTTGCCATTTCATCACCTCGCAAGTAAAATTTATTAGGCAAGGCAGGCCGCTTCTCAGCTTTTCGCTCCACGCCTGCCCTTTTAGCTCCGCCGAAGCATCTACGCTTACTGTGCCAGTGGCTTGCCTAAAGGTAAAATTCAACGATTCCGGCCAACACAAATATAGCCGGGATTATCAGCCAGACGATTATCGCAGGCCAGTTCCAATCTTTCATAATTATTCTCCATAAAAAAAGGCCGGACAACCCATTTTTGAGCTATCCGGCCTTGCGTTGGGGATTATCCCCGGTGCGTTGCCTACCCGTGCTCAACCGATAGCACGGGGTATGTTGTGGTCAAATCAAGTCATCAATTCTGATCTGCCCTTTTGCTGCTAAATCTGATGCAACGTCGAGCAGGGCTGACGGGTTTTTCCGCAGGCAATCTTCAACCCTGCGGCGAAGTTTTGTGACCTTATCCTTCCCCAGGCCAGGCCAAACAAATGCCAGTTCATTCCTGGCCGATGTGGCGGTCAGCACCAACTGCCAACCTCCACCGGGGAAGGGCACCCATTGGCACCCTTTAGGTGCAAAAAACGCAATATCGCCCTCCTCCCACCCTTCGTAGCTGGCCCATACTTCGAGATCGGCCGGACAATCTGGCCAATCCCTCGGGTTTTCAGGTTTCGGGCGGCAAGTTTTAACATCACCAATTTTTAAAGTCTTCATAATAATCCTTCCTTTGCCCTTCACGGGCTTTGGTTTGATCCCGGATTCTGCCGGGTCAGTTTAACCGCTCACGGCTCTGGAACGTGTTAAGTTCCAGTGCCGGGGGAATGGTTAACGGGTAATAAGGTTTCTAAAAATTTCTCCATCGGTATTCAGCCGGTCAATTTCCAGCTGTTTGTCCTTCACCCAATTGGCGATTTTGCCGCTAGCTCGCGCAACCTTGCGAATGCGGCTGATGGTCTCTTGCGGGTATTCTCTGGAAGAGCAAGTGCCACCATATCCGCTTTCGTAATCGTAATCAAGCCTGTCATCTCCGGTGAGCAAGAAAAAACTGTATTCGTCCTCATCAAACAGATACACCTTTTCTGCTGGCTCAACGTCTGCGGTCAGTGCCGCCCAATCAGTACAAAAGTTGTTGTACTGAGTTCTGAGCCATGACTTCTTTGTCTGCAATGCGTCCAGGATTGTTATAATTTCTTGATTATGCATGATTTTTCCTCTCTGTAGATTTTTTGTAGGCATCAACCGGGTTATTTCGAACGATATATACCAGTAATCGTGTTGATATCGAAGCCGGTAAGCTCAACCAGTCGTTGCAAGAGATTGTCGATATGATGTCTTACCACACGGCAGGTCATCATGTTTTGGTATTTGCGGAGTTCTTCCTCCGTTTTTTGGATTTCTTCTCGCCTTGCCTGGATATCTTTCATGGTCCATCCCCTCTCTTTTTTTTGGCTGAATTGCCCTGCCCTTTGATTAATAATATAGCACCTCCCGACCGACCTGACCTGATTTACGAAGGGATTACGACCCACCGTCATTGCTGCCAATGTAGCATCCGTCCCCAGACCGACCTGACCTACTCCCCGCCAATCGGGAGTATACCAGTCTCGTGGTTGACCGGGTAATGACGTACCGGTCCATACCCCTTTGCATATACCAGGCCGTAAGCGGCCCGGTAAAAGCCAGGCGGCACAGTCGGCCTGTCCCAGGGGAATCCTTTTGAAAAATTAGGGGACGTTTGTCCCATCTCCACCCTGGTTGCCCTTCTCTCGAACTTACTTTTCATGGTTGTCTCCTTTTTTTGTTTAATTGCCCTGCCCTTTGATTAATAATATAGCACCTCCCATGCCACAAGTCAAGTACAATTGATAAAATATTATCATCAATAAAAACGTGTAGTTATGCATAAATCAAACATGATTGATAAAATAAAGTTTGACACTGAAACCGCAGAATGAGCCATGTCCCCGGCGCATGTTTGATTTTGTGGGCGCTAAATGCGTCTTTGATGGTAGATGTTTTTTTGTGGTAATGATATTTTTATTTGCAATTTTGTGACGGTGCATATAGATTAATAGGTATAAATGTCTGCCGGTCCTCCATCTCCTCCCGGCATGGGGCTGCACCGAGCGCATACGGTGTGGCCCTTTTTTATTTTGGAGGCAATAGGTAGGTTGGCAGAGTGGTAATGCTCCTGATTGCTAATCAGAGGACTGGTTAAAACTAGCATATGTTCGAATCATATACCTACCGCCAGGAGGGCACCGCTAAATGGTTGGCAACAGGGCTTGAACCCCTGGGCATGGTAAAACATGGGCGTTCGATTCGTCTGCCCTCCTCCAACAAAATATGTCAACAAAGATAATCATAATTAACCTGTGTGACATGTGCCCATATTTTTTGGCTAAATTGGTGTCACGTTGCAGGATTGGTGGGCATCCAGAGGTTGATATTGATGGATTTGTGGTGCCTGATGATTGTCCCTTGGATGATCTGGGCCGGGAAAAGGAACTGGATTTCGAGGAGTGAATGCTAGACAAGATTGAAGACATATTATCCCGCATTCGCGCTGAACTGATAGCGATTTGTATAGGCAAAAAAACAGGCACGTTCCGCTACACTGTCACTATCGAAGTAAACACTCGTAATGGCGGGATAAGTTCTAAGGTGATTGAAACAACTGGTTCATTCCGTGAGGGGTTTTAGGAGAAGGTTGCAGTTTGCATGAGGTTTTGGTATGGCAAAGGTGACAGATAAACAACAAATGTTTGTTGAAGAATATGTGAAGGATTTTAACGCTTCACAGGCTGCTATCCGGGCCGGTTATTCAGAAAGTACAGCCAGACAAATTGGCAGCAAACTGTTGACAAAAATTAACATTCAAGCAGAAATAGCGAGGAAACAAGAGGAAATAGCAGCTAGAAACGACGTAAGCGTGGATTATGTCATACAATCGCTCAAGACAGTCGCAGAACGTTGCATGCAGGCAGAACCAGTTACGGTTAAGGTCGATGGAGAAATTAAAGAGGTCGGAGAATATCGTTTCGATTCTGCCGGGGCAAATAAAGCCCTGGATCTCCTTGGTAAGCATGTTGGCGCTTGGGAGAAAGATAACAAACAGAAATCAGACCCATTGTCAGAAGTCCTCGCAGAAGTAGCCAAACGCAGCCCCGGAATTTTCAAGCTAATCCCTGATGAAGAAGACGATTGATAAGCGAATACAGGTAATTGAGCATTTTGAGAACCCGTTATGGAGGCTTAACAATCTATATTACTGTGTTGATGAGCGGGGGAGAAGAGTTCCTTTTAGACTAAATTACGCTCAAAATAAACTAATCACGGATATGTGGTGGTGGAATCTAATCCTCAAGAGCCGCCAACATGGATTCACCACAGAGATTGCAATCCTTGGGCTTGACACAGCCCTTTTCGAAGATAACCACTCTGTTGGATTTACCGCCCACGGGCGCGACGAAGTCGAGAAAATCTTCTCGAAAAAAGTAAAATTCCCCTATGACAATTTGCCAGAAGGATTGAAGCAAGCCAGACAGGCAGATACCAACACAGCAAAAATGCTGAAATTCAGCAACGGCAGCACGATTGAAGTCGGTCTGTCCCTGCGTTCCGGCACGTACCAGTTTGTCCATATCTCTGAGTTTGGTAAGCTGTGCGCAAGATTCCCTTCTCGTGCGCTGGAGGTCATTACAGGGACGCTAGAGGCAGTTCATGAAGGCGGTGTTGTTTTTATAGAGTCAACCGCTGAAGGGAACGGCGGGTATTTTTATGACTATTGCATGGAAGCCTTACACCGGCAGCAAGCAGGCACGCCACTCAATAGGATGCAATATAAGCTGCATTTTTTTGCATGGTTTGAAGATCCAAAGAACAGGTTATCACCAAAATGGGTTGTTATTTCTGAGGATGACAAACAATATTTTGCAGAGCTTGCCAAGGCTGGTATCAATTTAGACAAAGAACAGATGGCATGGTGGGCTGAGAAACACCGGAAATTAGGAGAAAAAGTATTCCAAGAACACCCTTCAACGCCAGAAGAAGCATTTAAAACAAGCGTTGAAGGTTCATATCTTGCCGTGCAAATGGCTAACGCCAGGAAAAATAAACAATTCTGCAAGATCCCTGTAGACATAACAATACCAGTTAATACTGGCTGGGATATCGGGGTTAATGATGAGACGACAATATGGTTTCATCAACGGGATGGATTCGAAGATAAGATCATAGACTATTATTCCAATTCTGGCCTCGGTTGGGGTCATTATGTCAAGATATTACAGGAGAAAGAGTATATTTACGGGAACCATTTTCTTCCTCATGATGGCGGGAAAAGGGTAATGACCACATCAGAAAACCCGAAGACGGCTGAACAACAACTTTATGACCTAGGCTTACGCAACCTCCATATCATCCCCAGGACGCCAACAAAGATCGTTGCTATAAACGAGAGCCGGAAGTTTTTGGCAACCTGTTATTTTGATATTGAGCGATGCGAACGTGGGATAAAGTGTTTAGATTTTTTCCGCAGGGAATGGGACGAAGACAAGTCTACCTTCAAGGACAGCCCTTTGCACGATTGGGCTTCGCATGGATATGACGGATATGAAACGCTGGCCCGTGGTATTTTAAATATTGGCCCTGGCGTAATGGCAGATAACGCGCGGCAACCTCGGAAACAGACACAAGGACGGCGACCACATCCAGACTGGCGAGTAGGTCGGTAAAAAAAGGAGCAAAAAAGAGAATTTAAGTTTTTTATTAAATTAAGCCGTGTCATGGCATAAATGCCAACTAGCCCCACGGTGGATACTTAAAGAAAAAAGTGTTAGGCAAGAGGATGCAAAATGACAAACTGGAAAGACAGATTTGACCACATGACGCCGAAGCAGGAGAACACGGTTGATAGAATACTGATTGATGTCTATCGCCGCGCTGCTGCTTGTATCCCTGATGACTATGTGATATTATCAGTCAGCTATCAACTATTTGTTGAGGGCACCGGCGAATACCAGTATCTGCTGTCAATCGGTAAGTTGGGTGATAGCGATGTGCCTGAGATCATCGGGCAGGCGTCAGCGTGTTTTGATAAGATGCCTGGGCCAGGAGTGATTGAGAAATGGATTGCGAAGATAGAAAAAGTTTTATAATAAACAATTTTGGCTGTATGCTTCTGAGGATGGTAAGACGTTAAAAAATAATACTTGCATTTTTTGCAGGAATATGTATATAAACAGATAATCAGTACTATTTTAAATTAGCGGTTACGGATAGCTCCCTCACGGAGGATTAGCTAAAGCCCGCATGTGATGCACTTCGGTGTGTCCATGCGGGCTTTTTTATTGTGCGATGAAAAAAACATATAAACTCGACCTATCCAAATACACCAAATTTCTCGAAGAAATCCTCTGGCAGCCTGCCTGGAGATCCAGAGCCGATAAGGAAAGTGATTACTATGACGGTAATCAGCTTGACTCCGAAGTCCTTCAGGCACAAGCCGCACTCGGAATCCCGCCAGCAATAGAACCAATCATCGGCTCAACAATAGATTCAGTCCTTGGAATGGAAGCCAAGATGCGCCTTGACTGGCGTGTCAAGGCAGAAACCGGATCTGACGAACTTGCAGAAGCGATCAACGTCAGGCTTAATGAGGCAGAGCGCAAGAGCAAAGCCGACCTCGCATGTACTGACGCATACGCATCACAAATAAAAGTCGGCCTCGGTTGGGTCGAAGTCTCCCGCAATCCCAATCCCTTTGAATACAAATACCGTTGCCGGGGAGTCCATCGCAACGAAATATGGTGGGATTGGCTTGACAAAGAGCCAATGCTCGAATCTTCTCGCTATCTTGTCAGACGTAAATGGATGGACGTAGACCAAGCTGCTTTGATGTTCTCTGGCAAAGAAGATTTAATCCGTGGCGCAGGGACAGGATGGCAGGCAATAGACTTGACGTCACTCTCTCTTGATGGCGGGACTTCAACTACTCTTGCGATGAGCCAGGAATACGAACGCGGCTGGTCAATCGAAGAAATGGAGTGGCGAGACGTAGCCAACAACAGGGTGTGCCTGTTTGAGTGCTGGTATCGCGTGTGGGAAAAAGCTCTCGTTATCAAAACACCTGATGGACGAGTGGTCGAGTACGACCCAAAAAAACCGGCCCACATGATGGCTATCGCAACAGCGAAACTCAAACCAGTCATGGCGCTGGTCAGCAGGATGAGGCTCTCATGGTGGCTTGGGCCTCATCTTCTTTGGGACGGGCCGACTCCTTACAAACACAACAAATTTCCATATGTGCCGTTTTGGGGAAAAAGAGAAGACCGCACCGGCGCACCATACGGGCTTATCCGTGGCATGATGTATCTGCAGGACGAAATCAACGTTCGCATATCCCGTATGCAGTGGATGCTGGCCGCAACAAGGACTATCAGGACAGAGGGTGCATACGCAGGATCTGATGCAGATTTGCAATATGAGGTCGGCAGACCCGACGCTGATATTGTTCTTGATGCGCAGAAAATGCGCGATGGTGGGGTATTCAAGGTTGACCGCGACTTTGAACTTAATCAGCAGCAATACCAGCGTCTTGTTGACTGCCGGGAATCAATCAAGCGTGTCTCGAATATCCATGACGCCTACATGGGACAAGGTGGTGAGGCAAAGTCCGGGGTAGCGCTTGATACATTGGTTGAGCAGTCATCCCAAGGGTTGGCTGCAATTAACTCGAATTTTAAGCAAGGGAGAACAGCGGTTGGCAATTTGTTGCTTGAATTAATTATTGAGGACATGGGCAGCGAGCAACAAGAGATTATTATCCCGGCTTCTGTTTCCAAGCCGGAAAGACCAGTACAAATAAATGTGCCGGTTGAAGAAAATGGTATTCAGTATCTTGACAATGACATTCAGCGGGTGTTGTTGAGGGTAGAGCTCTCAGACGTCCCGAGCACCCCGACATTCAGGGCACAGCAGCTTCAGACACTTGGCGCTGTGCTTGAAACAATGCCTCCTCATTATCAAGTTGTAGGGTTCCCGTTCCTGCTGACACTGATGGATATTCCTAACCGAGAAGAGTTCCTTGCCGCTATTAAAGATGCTGATCAACAGATAACCCCGGAACAAGTCAAGCAGATGGTTGAGGACGCCAAGAAACAAGTCAAGCTCGAAATCATGACAGCTCAGAAAGACCGTGAGCTTGATATCAAAGAGAAACAGTCAGATGTCGACCAGATAAAGAAAGGGATTGAAGCTCTGCTGTCAGCGATGGAAGCAGCCGGGTACCTCCAGCAAAACCCGGCAATAGGCGATATTGGTGACGCAGTTGTAGATGTTGCCAAAGGAATTGTCGATGAAACACAAATTCAAAATATCCAGACACCTCCGGCACCACAACCGGAAGCATACCAGCCAGAGCAGGAAATGCCGGGCCAAGAAATGCAGGGAGAAATAAACCAATGAAACGTATTTTTTTAGCAGCTCTTTTCACCCTCTATGCAAGCCAAGCTATCGGGGCAATGACGTGTGTTGATTCCGGGCAAATAACCCCGGAGAGATCTGGGACAGGTAACACGTTGCAGGTAGTGACATGCACGTTTGACACTACCCCCGGCACAGCGGTTGCCACTATCCCAACTGGTGTTATGGCGCGGCTTGATAACAAGTTCTGTTGGATTGACATCGTGCCGGGAGCAACAGGCCCGACAGACAACAGCGACCTGCAAATTGTTGATAGCCGTGGGCTTACAATCATCTCCGCATCCGGCAGCGGGTTGAACGTAATCGACAACACGGCAAGCACTTTTAATATAATGGGCGAGGGCGAGGCAGGGAATGTAGCATATCTCCACCCGCATGCACCGTATCAATGGACAGTAACAGTAACTAATAACGCAGTAAATAACTCATCTTTCCTCATGTATATTGAGGCAATACAATAAAAAGACAGGAGAAAACGAAATGGAATTAACAGCCTTAAACAGTTTGGAAGTTTTCGCGGCAGGGTCAGCGAATGCAACGGAGCCGACATACCATATCTCGTATGAGGATGAGTATTACAACAGCGGCAAAAAGATTCCCGGCAGCACCGCAGGGTCGATAACCGGCGCAACAGATAAAACAATCCTTGCCGCGCCTGAAGCTGACTTTGTATCACGCCGGGTGAAGAGTTTGGTTATCTACAACGCCGACGATACCAGCAGCACCGTGACATTACAGCGTGATGTTGACGGCACTGAAATTCCGATTATCAAAGCCGTTCTTGCCTCTGGGTATTCCCTGGTTTATGACGGTCGCGGGTTTAGCGTATCACCTTATGAAGCATCTGCCTCCGACTCCAAAGCGACCAGCAACAGTGTTGTTATCAGTTCCAACCTTGTCACTTCGGACTCAAAAGCTGCGAGTAACAGCGTGTTGATTTCCGGCAATACCAGCAGGGCAACCAGCAATAGCGTTATTGCCTCGACGAACTTGTCCGCATCAACCAGCCGGGCAACGTCAAATAGTGTAATCGCTTCGACCAATCTTTCGACTGGCGATTCAAAGGCAACGTCTTTGTCTACCATTGCTTCGACAAACCTGTCAGCTTCGACAAGCCGGGCGACTTCGAACAGTGTAATTGCATCTTCGAACTTGGCAACAGGAGACAGTAAGGCGGCAAGCTTGAGCGTTATTATTTCAACCACAGACTCAACTGTAGCGAGTTACCACGCTTAATGAAAATTTGTCATTGGACATTAACAAATGGGTCCGGCCTGCACCATATGGCGCGGGATATCTCAGCTGGTGAGTGCAAGGCCGGGCACGATTCTTTCCTGGTAAGTACACAGACGGAACAACTGCAAGACGTGGACGCTGATGTCCATGTTTTACATTCTCACATCCCAGACAAAATTTTGTTAACAGGGAAAGCGAAGAAGGTTGTGTATGTCGCGCATGGAACGCCGGAACATTGTTTTCAGTCGGCAGTGGAAGCCGGGTTAAACCATGGGTACGGTGCTGGCGATGCGTGGATGATGCTCATGAATTATTTGAGGATTGCTGACGCAACCGTCACATGGTGGCCAAGGCATCAGGCGATACTCAAGAGCATGGCAAACAAAAACACACGGGTTGAACTTGTGCCGATGGGTGTTGATACATCGACATTTAAGCCAATGCCAACACGCGGGAAGTATGCCGGTAATCCTTCTGTTTTCACGGCTGAGAACTGCCATTATATCAAATGGCCTTTGGATCTGTTTATGTTGTGGCCGTGGGTGGTTAAGGAAATCCCGGACGCTGTGCTGCATGCCCATTATCTGCCGAGAGATCAGCATCGTTGGTTTATGCCGCTGGTCTACAGTAACGGGACGGCATACAAATCGTATCTGAGCGGTACACCGCTTGCTCAGGAAGATTTGATAAACGCTTTCTGCTCGACTGATTTTTATATTGGCTTGGTGCGCTACGGTGACTTTGACCGGCTGGCGATGGAAGCGAAGGCTTGTGGGGCTAAACTGATATCCTACCGCGGGAATGAGTATGCTGATTATTGGATAACCGAAGGCGATCAGAGAGAAATGGCAAAGGAACTGGTTGCAATCCTGAAAGGCGAAGTCGAGCCGAGGAAATGCTTGCCTGCAAACGATATCTCTGAAACGGTCAAGGCTATGGTGGCATTGTATGAAAGCCTGTAAGACTTCATTGATAAGCGATGATTGTGTGATCATGTCAGGTACTGTGATTCACCATTTTTGCAACATTTACAATGAAACTCATATCGGGCACGATTGCAACATAGGGTCATATGTTGAAATATCAGGAGCATCAATAGGCCATCAAGTCTCTATAGGCGCATATTCGTTTATTCCCCAGGGAGTGACAATAGACCATAGGGCAAGAATAGGGCCAAACGTACATTTCACGCATGAATTCCCGCCAAGAGAACGTGGCGATTGGGCACCAATTTATGTTGGCAAGGATGCAATGATAGGCACAGGTGCAATCATCATGCCCGGTGTGACAATTGGTAATAAGGCAATAATCGGGGCAGGCGCGGTTGTAACAAAATCTGTTCCAGAAAACGAAATATGGGCGGGTGTCCCCGCACGAAGAATTAAACCGGGTAATCCGGCTTAACCTCCTATACGCGGCCCGGCGACAAGGGCAAGGAGAAAGGCAGTATGAAAACGATAGAAGAAATGAGCACCGAAGAAATGTTGAGCCTGAGTGACGAAGAACAGGCCAGAGTATTCCTGCATGGGATCGACTATCCTGATGGCGATAAGAAAACTGAGGATTCGCCAGACCTCAGCGGCAAGGAACCGGAGCCTGAAGAAAAAGAAGAGCCTGTTATCCTGGCAAAAGACAGTAAAAACACTATTCCGTATTCTGAGCTTGAGAGGGCAAGAGAGCGGGAAAGAGCTGCTGACTTAAGGGCCAAGGAGCTTGAGGAATCACTTAAAAGTAAGGATCAGCTTATTGCTGACCTGAAAGCGGCGAAGGCTGCTGACGCCGGAACCGGGGACACGAAAGAACAGGAAAAAGTTCTTGAAGAGTACGCCGGAGAATTCCCGGAATTTATGCAGGATATCAAGCCGTACCTTGAAAGCATGATAAAACAGGGAGTTGCTGTTGGTATCAAGTCTTTCAAGGAAGAGATTGTCAAAGAGATAGAGCCGGTCAAGCAAAAAGTCGCGCAAAGCGAACAACAGGCTATCGAAGCAGACAGGAACTCATGGATAAAGGCGCAGGACGATTTCTTTAAGGCCCCTGAAAACCAAGTCTTTAAAGAAACACCGGCACTTTACGATTATTTGGACGGTGCGGTTAAGATTGTTGCAAGGGATAACCAAAGTCTCGCGCATAGTGATATTCTCACAAAAGCGAAAGAAATGGTTACGGCAGCAATCGAAACGATGCAAGGCGCTCTTGGTAAGAAGCCTGTTGTTGAAGATGTCAAAAAGGAAAGCGCTGAAGACATCAAGAAAAAGGCTGAAGATGTAATCTCAAAGACCAAAGAAACGCCGCCATTTTCTCTATCAGACGTGCCTGGCAGTGCAGCAGCACATCACGACGAAGCAGATGCGTTGGCAAATATGTCAACTACAGCAACAATGGATAAATTTCTGAGCCTTAACCCTGACAAAATAGAGGAAATGCTCAGTAGACTTGTATAGGAGAATAATATGGGACTCACAACCATTGCATATGGCAGCGATCAGGCTGTCAAACTTCAATCAATCGGGCTGTTTGCTGTATGTATGCAGCGGCCTACGGTGCTGAACCGGCTTACCGGGACACTCCCAAAACAATCCCAGGCTGAAGACCGCATGCGGTTCCAGTCTAAAAACGAAATGCCGATTGTCAGATGTATGGATCTGACCAAAACAGCAGGCGATGAGATTACCTTTGATCTCATTAACCCGGTTGGCGGAAAGCCGATTATGGGTGAAAGCTACGCTGAAGGCATGGGCGATACCATGAGCTTTAGCCAGGATTCGCTCAGAATCAACCAAACAAGAAAACCTATTTCTGCCGGTGGGCGCATGACCCAACAGCGTACCCCGCATCAAATGCGGTCTCTTGCAAGGGCACAGGCGCAGAATTACATGACCAGGCTGTCTGACCAGCTGGCCCTTGTGCACCTTGCCGGCGCTCGTGGTTTCCAGAGCGGTAAAGAATGGGTTGTGCCGTTGGCGAGTGACTCTGACTTTTCTTCAATCTGCGTCAACACCGTCAAGGCCCCTACCAATAACCGGCATTTCATTTCAACCGGATCTGGTATTGAGGCTGTTGCGGCAAGTGGTAACGAAATCACGATTCAGACTTCAGATGTAATGAACTCCGATGTCATTGACGGGCTTCGCACAAAACTTGATTCCATGGATATGCCGCCGCCTCCTGTTGTATTTGAAGGAGACCAGATGGCACAGGATTCACCTATGAGGGTATTGCTTGTTTCTTCTGAGCAGTATACTTCTATCCTGCAAAGTTCAAACGGTCAGTTCAGAACATGGCAGTCAAACGCTATGGCCCGTGGACGGATGGCAAAAGATAACCCGCTGTTCCTCGGTGAGGCAGGTTTGTGGAATGGTATTCTTATTGTAAAGATGCCGAAAGCAATCAGGTTCTACGCAGGTGACGCGATCAATTGGTGTGCCACTTCAACCAGCACAACTGAGACAACCACCGATCTGGTCCCGGCTGCGTTTTCGACTACACACGCTGTTGACAGAGCGCTGCTGCTTGGCGGCCAGGCGCTTGCTGAAGCATTTGGCAAGGCCCGTCAATCTGCTGTGCCTTATTTCTGGTCAGAGAAGGAACTTGACCACGGCGACAAGTTGGAAGTGCTTATCGGTATGATTCACGGTATGAGTAAAATCCGCTTCACCATCGATTACGGTGATGACGGTAATCTGCCGACTGACTTTGGTGTTATGGCAATTGATACCGCTGTTCGGCTGGCTGGTGTCTAATAATCCAGGGGTCGCAAGGCCCCTTTATTTCAAGGAGTAATACAAATGGCTGACTACAAAAAAACAAGCATTGATGCAAAAAGCCTCATGTACGGTGGTGCGCCTTATGGCAATAAAACCGTCCTTGAGTTTACCATGCAGACTACCTCTGCCGGTATCGTTTCCAACAGCGACGCAACCGCTGCCCTTGGTAGTGGCGATACTGTTAAACTCGGCATTCTCCCTGGCGGTTTTGAGCTTATGGACTGTTTAGGTATTGTGTCCAACGCCTTCACCGCAAGCTCGACCTGTGCGCTTGGCTTTGCATATGTCGATGGTGAAGATGACTCGACAGTTCCACAGGACGCGGATTATTTCTACGCCGCATTGGCACTTGATGCCGCAGGACGCACCAGGGCAAACAACACGGCAGTTCGTCCGCTTCGTCTGCCGAAAGATGCCTATCTGGTTCTGACCCACTCAGCGCATACCCAGGCTGAAGTCGGTATCGTTGATTTTCTGGTGGAAGGAATCGCAAAAGGCGCACTGTAATCATAACCAATGATTCCGCGGCATGGTTTCATGTCGCGGAATTTCAGAGGACAACATGGACGACGATAAAATAGAAAAACTACCTGTTGAATATATCGGCAGGCGGCCAGAGATTAAAGACTGTATCTACAATACCGGCTTGTGGTTGAAAGGGCAGGTAAAGAATGTTCCGGTTGCTCTGGCACAGAAAATGGCTAAACTTCATATAGACGTTTATGCCCTTGTGTCTGATGCCCCAGTGGTAGGCGATATTGAAGTGAAGGTTGAAGACAACTCTGAGGAAATTATCAGAGACCAGGACGCAAGAGATCATGTAGAAAACATGAATGAACTCGGCTCCATAAAAGACTTCATCAAAAGAAACTTCAACCAGGAACTGCCACACACGATAAAGAAGATTGAAACAGCGAAGGAAAGAGCTGTTGAACTGATTGACAGGTTTGGTATGCCACAATGACAGGTAACGAACTGCTTGATATAGTTTTGCCAAGGCTGGCAAAATTCCCTGATACATCGGGGGTGTCTATTCTTGACGCCATAAACAGGTCAATTGAAATATTTTTTGACCGGCTGCATAGGCGCAAGTCAGATATCATAAGAGCCAACTTTGATGATGTTGAGAACACCCCGCCTGCCGAAGACGGCGTTGTAATCGATGGGGAATTCAATACTCTTCCAAGCGATTTCAGGGGTTTTGCCGGTCCTGTAAGACTTATCGACAGTGACGATGTTATTTACGACCTCACAGAGATGGAATACGGGCAAGAGACGCTTGAAGACTCTTATCCGCTGTATTGGCGACTTGCCGGTCCGTTCAATCTCCAGGTCATCCCGGCTGCAGAAGAAGATTATAACCTCAAAGGGTTTTATTATTCAATGCCGGATACTCTTTCAGACCTTGATGACGACTTGCCGTGGGAAGGGTTGTTTGATTCAAGGATCGCCGATGCGGTTGTTTTGATAGTAAGTATTGGAGGGGTTGAAGCAGTTGGCACGAATGTTAGAGAAAGCATAGGAGATATATGTGAAAGGGTAATTTCAAATAGAACTTACCATCCGAGAAACAATAAATTGTGGTTGTAAAAAATGGCAACAATCAAGGTAGTTGATATAGTAAAGAGGGCAGAAGACACCCTCCAGAGCGTAAATGTCAGGTATCCGCGCCTTGAGTTGCAGAACTGGATAAACGACGCATACCGGCAAATCGTAGCAATGAAACCATCAGCGAATGCTTTATTCGCTAATGCCACCCTTGCCGCTGGAGTACGGCAGAACCTGCATGATGCAGGGTCAATCAACCTCCCATCTGCTATAGCTCTTCTTGACGTTAAACGAAACGTTGCCGCAACATCCGATCTTGGCGCAATAAAACCAATAAGCGGCAAAACTCTTGACAGCCTGTTGCCTGAATGGCGATCAACAACGGCGTCAGTTAATATAAAATACTGGATGCCGGACGCCAGAACAGAAACATATTTCGATGTGTACCCGTCTGCCCCTACCGCTGCTGCTGGGCCACCTGTAGTCGCTGCGGCTGTTGTTGAGATTTTATACTCAGCCGTACCATCACAACACGCTCTTGCCGTTGGTAAATTAGACCCGACTGACGTGGCAAATACCGACGTGATAAGCATGGATGATATTTATGCAAACCCGATTTATGAATTTGTTATGTTCAGGGCGCTCAGTAAAGAAACTGATTCGCCCGATCAAAGCCGTCTTGCAGCGATGCATTTTAGCGCTTTCACCGCATTGATGGGAGCTGAGAAATGATACGCGGTGGACCATTTTCAGGAATAGCGCCAAAGTACGCCACTCATTTGTTGCCGGAAATGGCAGCAAAGACGGCCAAGAACTGCATAATGACCTCCGGCGAATTGCGTCCTTTGAAAACTCCGTCATCTGTCTGGACTCCGACCAAAGTCGGAACGATAAAAACAATATGGCTGTATCTTGAGACGTATTGGTTTCATTGGGTTGATGATGTCAATTGCGTATCTTCTCCCCTGGCAAGTGATCCTTACGACAGAGCTTATTGGACTGGCGAAGATGAGCCACGCATGACGACAAGCTCCATCGCTACGTCTGGCGGGACAGATTACCCGATGAACTATTACAAGTTGGGTGTTCCTGCTCCTGCGGCTGCGCCAACAATAACCCATGGAGCACCAGGCAGCGCAAACAATATCCAGTCAAGAGCCTATATCTACACCTATGTAAGCGCATACGGGGAAGAAGGGCCTCCAACAGATGCCTCTGCACTACACGATATAACAGACGGTGATTCCGTAACGGTTGGGCTTCCAAGCACCGGGCCTACTGGAGCCTACAATATAACCCATAAATACCTTTATAGACTAAACAGTGGGGTTTATCAGTTTGTGGCTTCTATCGCAGTAGCCACCACAACCTATGTTGATACGAAACTCAACTCGGCACTTGGCGATGAGATAACCTCAACAGAATACGATCCGCCACCTTCAACATTGAAAGGGTTGATAACTCTTGCTAATGGAAGTCTGGCAGGATTTACAGGCAATGAAGTATGTATTTCAGTTCCGTATCTTCCGCATGCTTGGCCTGCAAGATACAGGATACCGTTTTTCGGTGATATAGAATCCATCGGCGCTTTTGGGAACTCAATATTAGTCACCACAAGCAATGAAAAACCCTATGTTCTGACAGGTGATGACCCTGGTGCCATGTTTAAAGAACAGGCAGAAGTGGGGCAAGCTTGCATGAGTAAGCGCGGTACGGTTGATATGGGTAATTTTGTTGTATACCCGGCATCAACAGGGTTGATAGCTGTAGGCACAGGGATGGCAGGGCTTATCACAGAAAATGTTATTGATCCGCGTGATTGGGTGGCATATGCGGCACCAACAACATTTATCGGGGCTAAATACGGACACAACTATATCTATTTTAATACGGTTGGCGCTGTAAGTTCTGGGTCGATATTCAACACAAAGACCGGCGATCTATCCACCATGGATATTTACGCAACCGCAACCTACACAGATAACGGCACAGGTTATCTTTATTTAGTGATTGATGGGGTGATAAAAAAGTTTGACGCAGGAACCGATAAAGAAATGACATGGGAGTCGAAAGACTTCATCCTTGACAAAGAAATAAATTTCGGGTGGGCCAGGGTTAATGCCGCCGCATACAATTTGACCTTATACATTTATGCTGATGGGGTATTAAAACATACTCAGACAGTTACTGATAAGAACGCTTTTAAGTTGCCAAGCGGGTTTCTGGCTGACACATGGTATTATAAAATTATCTCAAGTCAGATTGTAAAATCTGTCACAATAGGGAACTCAAGGAGTGAAGTGTAATGACTTCAGTACCTGCATTATCAAGCAAAGTCGACCCGGATGTTAAAAGGGCGATTAACGTCATCTCGTTATGGCTTGATGGGGTTTCCAGCGGGGCTATCCCTGTTGGGTATGCTACTGCGTCCGGCACAACTACCTCGGGAAATTCAGAGACAATAACCCCAAGCGCCCCCGATACTTTGGTGGCTACGGGGGCATTCAATTACATTATCCTTACATGGAACCATGGTGACACTGAAGGCATAGCAGGTTTTGAGATATGGCGATACACATCAGATGATCTCGGAAACGCTGTTAAGGTTGGCTGGACAACAGCTAAGATTTACTGTGATATCCCAACAAATACATCAAGCGCGGTCACTTATTATTATTGGGTGAGGGCAGTATCAACCGACTCTATCGCCGGGCCTTATAATGATTCTGCCGGTACATCAGCAAGTACGGCAACTGACCCGACTTATATTCTTGAGGTTCTGTATAACCAGATAACAGAAAGCGAGTTATCCGCATCGTTGAATGAAAGAATAAATTTGATTTCAACAGGCGGGGAACAGTTCGATTATGTGAACATCTGGTATTTTGATGATGGCGTGGACAGCTTTACAGGGAACGGGAGTCCGACTGAATCAGGAGGCTGGTTGATCCCGGCAGACCATGCAACCGATCCGTATGTTATTTCCCCTGGAAGTCTAGCAATTGACGGCAGCTCTTACAGCCAAGTTAAATTAAGAATAAGGAAAACCGGGACTCCTGTATGGGATGGCACAATATGGTGGAAATATACCGGAGATTCCACGTGGGATGCAGGAAGATCTTCCTCAGAAACTGAACCGTCATACGACGCAAACGATGTAGCTGTTTTGACATTCAATACCGGCTGGGATGGGGAAGTTGACCAAATAAGAATTGACCTTTCTGACGATCAAAGCGCCACGGATTATTTTGAGATAGATTGGGTGGCAATTGGTCGCCCTTCTCCAGGCGCTTCTTCGGCTGCGCTTTCAGAGGAAATAAGCACAAGGATATCTGAAGATGAGGCATTAGCTGAGGATATTGTCACATTGACCGCTTCTATTGGCGATGTCTCGGCGGCGGTATCTGACGAAGAAACAGCAAGAACTGCGGCGGACGCGGCGCTGGCATCAGATATCAGCACAATACAAACGACCGTAGGCGACCACACAACTGCTATCGAGGCAAACGCCACTTCAATTGATGGGGTTGAGGCGCAATACACCGTAAAAATAGATAATAACGGTTTTATGTCTGGGTTTGGGCTTGCTTCTGAACTGAGAAACGCCACTGCTTTCTCTGAGTTCTATATAATGGCTGACAGGGTTGCCGTTATCAATCCACCTGTTACCCCGAAAATTATTTCAAGCATAACCAGAGTAGATACAACCGCCACGGCAACATGCAGTGAGCACAGTTTTCTTACCGGCGAGTATCATGCTATCACAGGGGCCGAGCAGGGTGAATATAACGGGGTGAAATTGATTACTGTAACAGGGCCAGACACTTTTACCTTTCAAGTGCCTATTACCCCTGCTACTCCTGCTACGATAGCAGATGGATACACAAATATTGTTGTAAGCGAGACAACGGCTAAGATACCGTTCATAGTTCAGAGTGGTGTGGTTTACATGGATGTTGCCATGATAAAAGACGCCACAATCACAAGCGCCAAGATCGGCAGTCTGGCAGCCGATAAAATAACAAGTGGATATCTCGCCGTTGCGAGGATAGAGAACGGGTCATTAACATCTGATAAAATAAGCGTCAGTTCTCTTGAAGCACTTTCTACTTCTACAGGCGCTCTTACTGTTTCAGGAGATATAACTTGCGGTGCTTATGGGAGTATCCATTCTTCCGGTAAGGATTCTTTTGCGGATACGACTGCCGGATTTTATATGGGGTATGATACCGATGGCTATAAATTCAGCATCGGTACTGGATCAAAATATTTGAAATGGGACGGCTCAGACGTATCTGTTGGCGGAAGTATTATAGCCACAGGTAATATTATAGCGAATAACGTAACAGAGTTTACAAGTGTAAAGGTGACTACCACAACAATCGTCGGGCAAGGTACGACAGCTATATGCATGACCCCTACTATATCTGTTGTGACAGGACGAACTATTGTAATTTTAGGAAATGTCGTAGCTTCGTCTACAAGCACAGGGCAAATAAAGCTTTACAGAGGGACTACACTGTTAAAAACATGGTCATTTACAAGTTCAGCCGAAATAGATATAACTGAATATGATGAAGTCTCTACAAGTGATATATGGTATAAATTATGGATAACTATACCAACTGGTAATACAGGAACGTTTTCATATGCTGTTTTATGTGCATTTACAGGTAAAGTGTAATGGTTATAACCGCATACGATGAAGTAACAGGCCAAATAAAATACATATGGAGTAAGTCAGGCGACTCTATAGGAGAAGTACCAGATCCATATGTAATAGGAGAATATGACGGAAATACAACATATATCTCTGACGGAAAGCCTGTTGAGAGACTTGAAAGCAACGCCGTTATAAATGAAACAACTATCTTAGCAGATTCTACAGACACTGCTATAATATCAAATATCCATAACCCATCAACGGTAATTGTTGATAACGGCCAATCATGGGTTGTGACTGATGGTGTTTTTGAGTTTACTATTGATCTTGCAAGGGTATATGAAATTACCATTAAGTCAGTGCCATATCTTGACAAGGTTTTTACCGTAACCGCAATAGATGCAGTGTTAAAATGAAAGTAGATATCACACATACAACTTTAGAATCACTGAAGATAAAAGAAAAGTACGATGTTGATTATAATTTAATACTGAAGATGACCCCAGAAGAATTTAGGGTGTATGCGATTGCGTGTTTAGAAAAAAGCGATGATACAGAAAATCTTATAAAAATGATGGCATTTACTTTATGCAAACTGGCAAGGGACGCGAATGGACTTTAACGAAATAACAAGAAGGCTTGCTGAGTATAACCGTGATGCCGGGTTATTCATTGATCAGATATTAACTATTTCTTCTGTCTGGGATGACCTTATCGACAAAGACAAGACTATTGATGATTCAAAAGTTAACGCGGCGTTTGAACTTTCACTTGTTCATTTGCCGAGAAACAAATTTTATATGGCGCATTTTAACGAGCTTAACCCAATTGTTATTTCTTCAATACAGAATTGGTACATAGCCAACAAAATAGAAAGAAATAATGATGAAGATAAATTCAATATCTCTTTTATCATCAGGTCATCTTATGCTGATCTTATCACCATGACGGCCTATATTCTTGGTGGCACTGAGTTCTCCCAGGAAATAGGTGAAGCGGCAAGAGCGTTCGCACATGATGAAGGGATTGAAGGATATAAACAGGCGTTACTGAAAGAAATCTCTGATAGAGGAGATAAATGACATGGGATGCGGCAGCGACAAAAGCGACAGTAACAAAGTGCAAGAGACAGCTTATGAGATTGAGCTTTCTAAAATAACAAACGAGCAATGGAACAGATTCAAGAAAGTGCATCAGCCGTTGTTCAATGATCTTGCTGGAGACATTACTGGGATAGGGCAAGCTGAAAAAAACACAGTTGCCGGGCTTGTAAGTTCAGGGCTTACTAAGCAGTACGGTGATAGACAAGAGGCGGCTGCAAAGAATCTCTCGTTGCGGGGAGTTGGGCCAAGCAGTTTGGCAATAGGCGACATAAGCAGAGAGAGAGCAGGGGTTGTCACTGGTGGGATGGTGAAAGGTCAAGGCGAGGTTGACAACACGAAAGTAGCCGGATTACAGAACCTCGTGAATATGGCCCGTGGCGACGCTGGCGAGGCAATGCGCGGGATAAGCGATATAGCTGGTGAACAGGTGCAAGACGCCACAAGCAAAGCAATATATGACCAGCAAGACAGAAACGAAACGTTGGAAACAGCAGGCACTGCTGCCGGTATGGGATTAGCGGCAGGTGCCGACTGGTACAAGAAAAAAGAGGGCTACTAATATGGTATCAGCTATTTATGATATTCTTCCCGGCACAAACGAAGCGGTGCAACCTGTCACTACACCAACAGCGGAGGTATCAACAAAACAAGCCATATTCGATAAGGTTAAAAACCCGTCATATTCTACAGCTTTTAACACAGCTACTGCCGCTGGAAGATACGCTGCTGTAAGCCGTGAACAATGGGATAATTACAAGAAATTTGGTTATCCCATAGAAAATGAATTGGTTGGCATGGTTAACAATGAACAACTACTTAATAGAAATATTGCTGCTGCTTCAGGGCTTGCGAAAGTATCAGGGAAAGTTGCTGCATCTGAAACAAGAAGAAGGTTGTCAGGATATGGACTTGGTGAAACAGCGGCGCAGAAAGTCACAAATAGAAGACTGAATAATCTTGCCACCACCGCTAATATTGCCAGCGCAAGAGATTATGTCCGCAGTGATACCTTGGATAGGAACAGGCAGATTTTGGTTGGTGGTGCGCCAAATGACGGGCTACAGGATCTATAAGGGGTAATGATATGGGCGGGTTAATCGGGCTGGGAAACAGTATGAAGACAGACGCTTTGTCTGGCATGAGAAGACTTAGCGAACTTGAGCAAAAAAGAGAACAAACTGAAGAAGCACTTGATATGCAAGATAAGGCTGACAGAAGAAATAACCAGATAACCGGGGCGACTATGGGAGCAATGGCTGGAGCTTCTTTAGGCGCGAAAGCAGGGTCAGTAGGCGGTCCATACGGGATGGTTATCGGTGCTGCAGTTGGTTTTCTTGCCGGTAGTCTTTTTTAAGGAGTAATATAATGGCTGACATGGCAGGCGCTTTGATGCGCGGATATGGTTTTGTCAATAGCATACAGCAGCAGGATAGGCAGAATAAAAGGCTTGACGAATTATACGAAAGGCAAAAACTTGTCGATAAACGCTCTGATGAAGAATACGAAAAAAAGAAGAGTGAAGAGTCAGGCTTAAGAGAAGGAATTTTTGCGCTGATAAAATCTATGGCTGCTAAAGATCCGTCTTGGCAGCAGGTTGCCGCTAATCCTGCCGCGACCGAGAAAATGGTGACACTTGCCGAAGATCCATTGGCAGCAGCAAAAGCGGTTAACCAATGGCATCAGGTGAAAGAAAACCTTGACAGCGGGAAACTGCCTGATGGCAAACTTGCGCTTGATTTCCTAAATAATCCCAATGTTGCTGGAAGGGATCTTTCTCGTAGGTTTGCGGCGAATAAACTTTCAGGTGCTTTGTCAGCGGTTTATCCAACACCAGACAAGCAAGGGTTGTTTTTTGAAGCAACACTTACCGGGCCTGACGGAAAAGAATATGTCGCACCACTGACTAAGGGGAAGACTGTTTCTGGTGCTCCCGGTAGCGAACAAGACCCGGTAGAATCATACCCAATAGATAAGCTTCTCAGCTATGGCCAAGGTGCTGCTGAAGGTAATCTTGCGGCATTATCTTTGATTGCTGAAAAAGGCGGTACGGCAGGCGCACAATTCGCATTGCAGTTTATTATGGAAAAAGACAAAGCAAAACGTGAATCGCTGGTGAAAGAATATGAGCATCTGCGTGACAGGTCGGAGAAAGAATACGATCATCTACGGGATAGATCGGAGAAAAAATCAGACGAAGAAGCCAAACAGAAATTTGAATTAAAAAAACTTGGCATCCAGGAACAAGGCAAGCATGTCGAAGTTATCAAAGATTCAGACGGTAATGTCACCGGAGTTTTTGATAAAAGAACAATGAAGTTTTCTCCTACTGAAGGGCTGTCAGCAAGCAATAAAGGATACATCACAACTGACTCCGGGCAGGTCTTTAAAAAGAAAGATGCTGAGAAAATGTTCAAAGAATTGCCTAATATTTTCTTGCCGAAAGCCAGTTCAAGCGATGACTTGTTGAGCTTGCTTGCCAGTTCTGGTGATGATCTCGATAGCCTCCCGAGCGAAGCGAAAAAAAGTATAGTTGCCGCAGCTGAAGAGGTTGCGGCTGATCCTAAAGCAACAGCCAAAGAGAGGGCTATGGCAAAGTTATGGCTTAACATAGGCGAAGAGATGGGAGTTTTCCCAAAAGAGCCAAAGCAAAGCATGGACACCGCCACCGCGCATACTCAGGTTAATGATCCAGGAATGGGGATCGATCCTAAAAAATTTGCTGAAGAATTAGCCAGGGTAAAAGCAGCGAGAGGAAATTCTGGAGTACCAAAAGTAAGTTCTGAAGTGTCAACAGGAACTCAAGCAGCACCGCAACAAGCAGGCGGTGTAATGCGATCTTTGGGGAGAACTCTCGCGGGGCCTGGTGGGCCTCAATCTGATTCTATGGGCCTTAGATCTGTAGCGCAAGGGTTATCAGCTGGGGCTGAACTTGCAACACCGGCAATGGTTGAAGGGATAAAAGACTTGCCAAACACAGTTAAACAGAATTTGATAAGAGGGATGACTACTCAGCGGTGGACAGTCAAACAACTTGCTGACGCAATAAGGGAAATAAAGGCCGGATATCAAGAAGGGAGCCAGTAAACGCACCTTGCCAATACTAAGCTATAATGGTAATATGTTGGGGGAAAGACATATAAAATAACAGGAGAGCCATTATGGAAAAAGTTGTGATCATTCTTTATGCTGCGTGTTTTTCTATTCTGATATTTTTATCACTAAAGGAATATGTGTTAAAAAGTAAATACCATATATTTTTTAGCACAAAAGAAGAAAAAAAGACTGCTATAATAGCAAAAAGACAACTAGAAGAATACGAAAATAATTATATACCGATAAAAAAGCGCCAGCAAGCATAGGAAACAAGGAATGGCAATTCAATCACAGTTTGATTTTTCTGATCCTGATGTAAGGCAGGCATATAAAAACGTTTTTGCCAAAGAGAACGGGTTTGACTTATCAGATCCTGATGTTAATTCTTTGCTTGATCAACAGCTTGACGCCATGGTTCCGGCAGCAAAGTCGTGGACTGAGCAGGCCAAAGAAGCAACCAGAAACATACCTACCACTGTAAAAACTATCGGTAAAGGGATTAAGAATGCGGCAGTATATGGGCTCCCTGCCATGGCTGCCAGAGCATATGAAGAAACCTTTGACGAAAACCCGCGCTCAAAAGAAAATCTCGCTGACTGGTTAATTGAGCGGGAAAAACAACACTACGCCGAAACTGCCGATCAAACGGGGGAAGACCGTAGAACGGCGTTTCCGCCTGTCCCTTTTATTCTCCCTGAAGGGATGACCCAACAAGATGTGATAGAGGCCACAAAGAGCGCCCCATTTTCAGGGGTAGGATTGATAGGCGGTTTAGCCGGACGCGCCGCAGGCTTGGCAACTCCTGTGCCCGGTGGAGCTGCTGCCGGTGCAATTGCCGGTAGCTCACTTGCATTAACCCCAGTCGCAAAAAACACCATAGAACGTCAATTAATTGACGCATTTGAACAACAGAAAGGGGCAAGGCTTACCGAAGAGGAAGCAGCTGCTCTTCTTGCTGATTTTGATTCAAGCATAAAACGTCATGTTGCCGGTGAGGTTTTGCCTGAAGCGATAGGGAACGCTTTTGAGATTGGCTTCTTATCAAAGATGATCGGGAAAACACCTGCCGGGCAAGGATTACTCAAGACCATCGCAAGCAAGGCATTTGAAGGTATTAAGTCGCTTGGCGTTGAACTGGCTGGCGAAACAACCACAACACAAATCCAGCAGCCCGCAGAGGTTGAAATGGGTTTGCGTAATGAAGCGCCGCGGTCAATGACAAGCTTGGAAGATTGGGGAACTTCATACAAAGAAGTTGCCCCTCAAGTCGTGGCAATGCAAGCAGGCATGGGTGGTGGTGCTTCGGCTCTTGGATTAATGAGGGGAACAGAACCAAAGGTTTACAAGAAACTTGGCGAGATAGGGCAAGACCTCATTGTATCCCATAATGTCGAACCTGTACAAATTTACCGTGACCAGCCTCAAGAAGCCGTAACGCCTTCTCCTGTAATCTCAGACGAAGAAGCAGCACAGTTCGAGCAAGAGGCACGCAGGCAACCGCCTCCTGACCTCATGGCTGATATTATCGGCACTCAGCAAGATGTACAGCAGCAAGATGCAGAACGCACGGCAGCACGGCGCATGGAACCGGAATGGAGCCAGCAGCAACAGGCCGCCCAAGAATACACAAGCAAACGTAATCAGCCCAATCTTGGATGGGCGTATGAATCACCGCAGGCAATCAATTCAAAAGCAACCAATGCTAAGATTGATAATGAGATAGCCGGATACGAGCCAGCGCCGCCGTCCACATCCAAGAAACTAGCTGCCGCAGTAGGCAAGCCATGGTCGATATCCACAGTATCAGGCCGAGAGCTTACCGAAGAGCAAAAAATAAAACAGGTGGTCACTGATTCTGTAGGCCAGAAGCTTGACGTTGCCAAAGCGTTCGAGAACAAAGGTAAGCCAGACGTGGCCGCCAAGCTGAAACAGGAAGCCTTTGACAACGCGCAGAAACTTGTTGATGCAGACGGTCAGGTAACAGAGCAGGCCGTCATGGATGAACTGGAGAGGGCCAAGGCTGTGCCTTTGCAGAAAGAAAAAGTAAAAACATCAGAATCTGCTCAAAAAGATATTGACGATGAAATGGACAGATTATTGAAAAAATTTACTTTCGAAGAAGTGATTAACGCGCAAACAAATAAAAATCTTCCTGATAATCTCAAGGTCAAAACACCAGTAACAGATAGCGATATCAATAAATTAGAAGAGCTATATGCGGTTAGAGATAAAATTGACAAAAAAGATTTAACTTATTTTTTTGACACAATCGTAAAAGATACAGGTATTGATAAAACTGAAGCAATTAGCGCCCTTAAAAAAATAGGTATTCATAAGGACACTGATTTAAGCGTATCTTTAACTTCTGAAACACTTAAGGACATTGGAAAACAAATTCCGTATCATTTGGCAGATTTGTATTCTCATTTTGCTAAAAAGGATTCTTCTGGAAGTCCATTAGAATTTGCCGAATTTAGATGGGGAGGTTCAGGATCAAACCCTATACTTGAAGGCAGAGCATTTAACGATGATCTAAAAACGGTAGCATGGAACAAAGAAGCATTAAGAAAGACTGAAAAAATTTATAATGCTATTGCAAAAAATAGGGGAATACACCCAATAAATTTGCAAAAAATAAAACAACAAAACAAAGCCGCCCAGCCCTCTGCAAGCAAGGCCACCCAGGAAAGCGGCGGGGAGTTGATCGCCCCTGCCGTGCGGCAAGCTTCTAAAACATCTGAGGGCAAAGATGATACTATTCAACGCAATAAAGATAGAGTGGATACCGCTAGAGAAGCAAAGACAGCGCAGGCGGTTGAAGAAAAAACTCAAAGAGTTAAGAAAGAAAGCGCAGAGGTTAAGGGAAAGCAAGAGCCACTAACTAATGATAAAGAAAAGATAGATGATTTCGGAGAAAAACTTGGTGGCGCTCGTAAAGATCTTGCGAAGTCTTTTAACAGAGAATTATCCGATGATGATATTTCCTCTCTTCCTTTAAGCAAAATATGGCCTAAAGAAGAAATAGAAGAAATAGAAGATGTAAATAAAGCTGCTGTCGCTTTTGCTATTCGTGAGGAAATACCCAATAAACCGCGCCAAAAATATAAAGTACAAAGATGGGTAGATACTGTCAAATCATTGCGCGGTATTATGCGTCACTATGACCGCATAGGCAATGATGCACTAATAGACAAGATGGGGAGCAAGCAGTCACTTAAAAATATAGTTAATAAAATTAAAGTTCTTACAGAAATAGACCGCAAGGAATGGGGCAGAATCGGCGAAGTTTTTGATTATCCAAACGCATTCATTTATGACGAAAATAATCAAAAGAAAAGTGCACCTTCAGCGTTGGTTAAAGTAGATGGGTCGTATGCCAGAGGAATTAGCCTTGATGACGCAATCGCAAAAGCAAAGGAGAGACTGCAAGGAGAACGAGAAACAAAAAATATAAAATTTGAACTCAGAAAAAATATATCTACTGGTAAGTTCTTTTTTAACAAAGAGGGCGATCCTCTTAAAAGAAAATTAAAAGAGTTCGACACCAAGGAAGAAGCATATAATTACCGCAGGGATAATTACAATGATCTTGTGGCTGAATGGGAAAATATAAAAGCTACGCAGAACATTAAAAAATCTGATGTGCGCGGGAAAGAAAACAGGCCAAGGAAGGGGAACGACCACCGCATGGGGAAAGATGTGACGGCGGAGATGTTTCAAGATACATTCGGATTTCGCGGTGTGGAATTTGGCCTATGGCTAAAGCAAGGGAAGGGCAGCAAAGATAGGCAAGGAATGTTGAATTTGGCGTATGATGCATTATACGATCTTGCAAACATCATTAACATACCTACAAAAGCTATTTCACTAAACGGTTCTCTTGGGCTTGGGCTTGGATCTCGCGGCCATGGGGCAGCAGCAGCACATTACGAGCCAGGGACGTTAGTGATAAATTTAACAAAACCGTCTGGAGCTGGCAGTTTAGCCCATGAATGGTTTCATGCTCTTGATAATTATTTTCAACGCGAAAGGGGGCCAACTGGCGTTAAACGAGAAACATCCTATGTCACATATCAACCAGAGACACGGTATAGGCACAAAGTAACTGGGCACACTCTTTCAGCGCAACGCACTAAAGAAATACAAAAAAATGGCAGAATAAATATTAACGATTGGGATATTGTCACGGGCATAAGGCCAGAAGTTGAGGAAGCATTCTCTGATTTGGTTAAAGCGCTTGATGAATCTCCAATGAAAAAGCGTGCCGATCTTATCGGTAAAGGAAAATCTGATAACTATTGGGGAAGGGTAATAGAAAGAGCTGCGCGTTCATTTGAAAATTATGTTATCACAAAAATGCAATTAGATGGATACCATAATGATTTTTTAGCCAACGTTGTTCCTATTGAAGCATGGGCAATGGATCAAAAACGTTATCCATATTTGCTGGTTGATGAAATAGCCCCTGTAAGTGAAGCGTTTGATAATTTATTTTCCACCATAAAAACAAAAGAGACAGACAAAGGAACGGCTCTTTACTCCCGCTCAACCACCACCGGCCAAACAGTAGACGCAGTAAAAGCCGCAGTCTCCAAGAACGCCAACGCACGGCGGATGATTGAGGCTGGCAAGCTGAAGATTGTGGAAAGCGTTGAGGAGCTTCCTCGTGGTAGCAAGCCGCTTTATATGACGGCATGGCATGGTAGCCCGCACAAGTTCGATAAGTTCAGCACCGAAAATATAGGCAGTGGAGAAGGGGCGCAGGCTTACGGGTATGGGTTGTATTTCGCCAGCAAAAAAGAAATTGCCGAGTGGTATAAAGAAAATTTACAGGCGCAAGATGTTGTTTTTAAATATAAAGGGGAAGAATTATTTTTTGATGATTACGAAGGACAGTCTGTCACAGATAATGAATTAACGGACTTAGCCTTGTTTTTTGTAAGCAATTTTGAATCAATTAGCGACGCTATTTCAAGTATTAAGACTGGAGACCATAGTTTTGATACTGATTATTGGAATTTTTCGGAAAAGAAAGTTGAAAAAGAAATATATAGGCTTTTAAAAAATGGTGATATTTCTTTTGAATACCCTGATAAATCAGGCGCACTCTACGAAGTAGAACTAGCTCCAGCAGAAGATGAATTTTTGCTTTGGGATAAGCCGCTTTCTGAGCAGAGCGTTTTGCTTGATAGAACTAAAGCAAAAATAAAAGATGAGCAAAGCAACATTTATAAAAGAGTTAATTCAGGAAACAAAATCATATTTGAAAATGGAGAAACAGAGTTAGCGAGGACTGATTTTTTTAAAAAAGTATTGGACAGTAAGTCTTATATGACTGGAGGTGAATTTTATAGATTTTTGTCGAATAAATACACTCCTGAAGAAACAAGCAATATTCTTCACTCTCTAGGAATCCGTGGCATTAAATACCTGGATGGTACAAGCCGCGCAAAAGGCGAAGGCGCATACAACTACGTAATATTTAGTGACGAAGATGTTTCAATAAAGGCAAGATACTCAAAACAAAACAGACAGATCGCCGGTGCCTATTATCCAAACACAGACACAATGTACCTTGTCGCGGAATCAATCGCCAAAGGGGAAGAACTCCCAACGGCCTACCATGAATCCTTCCACAGAGCCGTAGAAAAAGGCGAAGTCAAGCCCATTCTTGATGAACTTGGCGGCCTTGAGAAAATGGCCGGTGCAAAAAGTGCGATTGCCGAGTGGTTTACCAAGGCCCGTGAAGCAGCGCAGGTTGACAAGGATTCAAATAGCTACATCGATGAGATAGGAGCTTATGCGGTTCAATGGTATGAATCCGCGCCGAACACCATCAAGAAGTGGGTAGAGAAGCTAATTGCCAAAGTCAAGTACACCTTATTCAATACCTTTGGGGTCATGCCTAAGAACCTCACTCCTGCGTTTCTGCGGGAAGTTGCGTTGTCTGGGCTGAAGGTTGGAACTGTTAAGGAATCCTTACAAGTTGGCGCGGTGGCTCCTGTTTACAGCCAGATTGCCAAAGAGTACGGCATAACCGTTGAAGAAGCCAAGCGGCAATATGATGCAGTGGTAAAGAAGTACAAGGGCACAGCGGAATGGATGAAAGCACCGAACGGCGAGCCGACTAAATTGAACGAGCGGCAGTGGGTGCAAACGCGGACACCTGCGTTTAAGGAGTGGTTTGGTGATTGGGAGAACGATCCTAAAAACTCCAGTAAAGTAATCGATGAGAACGGCGATCCTTTGGTGGTTTATCATGGGACTCCTTCAAATAATATAAAATCATTCTCGCTTAAAGTAGCTGGAACAGGGCCGATTACAGGAAACCCAATAGCTAAACACGGTATTTTTTTCGCACCAAGCGCAGAATACGCTTCATTTTATGCAGAAAATAATGGTAGTGTAATACCTGTTTTTTTGAAATTGAACAAACCTTTCAGCTTTAATATGTGGAAAGACGGGATGAATCTGTCTGATAAAAATGGGGTAATGGTTTCTGAAAAGGTAGACCCATTCATAGAAAAAATAAAAAATAAACATAATGATGGCATTGTTTTGGGAGATAAAGGGTTCCCAAAAGAATATATGGTTTTCTCACCCAAACAAATAAAATCAGCGATTTCAAATACCGGCCAATTCGGCCAAACTGATGACATCCGTTACAGCCAGAAACAAATCCAGGAAACCACCACACCATCAAGCTATCCGCTGTTTTCAAGAGTTGATATTAACCAACAAATGGAAGAGCAAACAAACGATCTGTGGGAAGTGCCGGATAAGTCAACAAAATGGGAATCGCTTCAATGGTATCTGCAAGATAAACTTGATCCATTAAAGCGTGTACAAGAAAAAATAGGGCCAGTGCCGGAAGAAATGGACGCTCTTCTGAAAGCGAAATTGCAAATTGCCAAATCAAAGGCTGCTATTGACGATTTTGAGCAATTGCATGTTGATCCATTGCTTAAAGATATCAAGAAATCAGGGCTTAAACTTGAAGATGTTGAAAATTACGTTTATGCAAAACATGTCCACCTTGACAAGGTAAATGAACGACTTTCACAGATAAATGCGAAAAGATACCTGAATGATCTGGTTAACCTTAAAGAGGGACGCGAAGCAAGAAAGCTGAAACAAAAAATAGAAGATCTTGAGTTTGAGTATGATTTCGATTCACCTGATAGAAAGAAAGCATATGTCTCTTTGCTTGAAAACAGTTTCGATGAAAGCAAAGAAGGAGAAGAGAGGCTTCAATCAAGATGGAAATCTTTTTCTGAAAAACCATCAGGCATGACAAACAAAGAGGCCTCAGAGATTTATGCTGGCAAAACTCCTGATTTAGAACGCATTTCTGAACGCATAAGCGCTATTAATGAGTTCAGGGTTAACACTCTGCTTAATGCTGGGATAATCTCGGCAGAAGAAGCGAAAGCATGGCGTGGCGCATATAAGCATTATGTCCCGCTCAAAAGAGAAGGGTTCCCGGAAAAACGTTTACCTGTTGGCAGAGGAATATCTGATTTAAGCAAGGGAAGCAAAGTGCGGATGGGCTCAACGAGACGCGCTGAAAATATTATTGCAAACTCAATAGCTGCCGCTGAACAATCGATTATCCGTGACAAAAAGGCTGAGACTATGAGAGCGCTTGTGTCATTGATAAAGGCTTATCCGAATCCTGATTTCTGGGCAGTGGAGAAAAGTAAAAAATCTCCTGGGTATGACTCGCATGGAAACATCAGGATGTATACCACACAAGAAGATGGTGACAATATAATTCAAGCCAGAATAAACGGCGAGAGATACGTCATCCGGTTCCAAGAAGATAGCGTCCCTGGAATAAGGATCGCACAAGCATTAAAAAACGATATGCACCAGCACGGGCCTATCGTTAACGCTCTTTCTATTGTGACAAGGTTATTGGCGCAGGTAAATACTTCGTGGTCTCCTGAGTTTCCCATTTCTAACTTTGCTAGAGATATTCAAACAGCAGCTTACAATATCTCTGATACCGATGCTGATAAATTAAAAAAACAAATAATTATTGATGTCAGAAAATCGATGCCTGGCATATGGAAAGCAATAGGTGGTGACACAACTTCTGAATGGTCAAAATGGTTTAAGGATTTTCAGAAGCATGGCGGGCAAGTGTCCTGGTTGTCTGATTATGCATCAGTTGAAAAAACAGCAAAAAATATTGCAGCAGAAATAAAATCCGGGACTGATGTAAACTTCATGGCACGTCAGAAACTCAAAGGATTAGGGGAACTTGTCAGCAAAGCGAACAATTCGATTGAAAATGCTGTAAGGCTATCATTTTACAAAAACGCTGTTGAATCAAGATTGATGACCCGTGAACGTGCTGCTCTTGCCGCTAAAGAACTTACAACGAACTTTGAAACAAAAGGATCAGCAGGGCAAACAATAAACGCGCTGTACATGTTTGCAAATGCTGGCGTTCAGGGCTCAACCAGAATAATCCGCGCTATTAAACGCAGCAAGAAAGTAAGAATAATGGTCGGCTCAACTATTTTTGCAGGTATGGCAATGGATGTTTTCAGCCGGGCAATGGGCGGTGATGATGATGACGGTCAGGCATTTTATGACAAAGTCCCGCAGTATATCAAAGAAAGAAATATCGTTATCATGAAAAGCAACGGTGGTTATATAAAAATCCCGTTGCCATGGGGGTATAACCTGTTTTGGAACATTGGCGCTGAATTAGGCCGTTCATTCACGGAGGAGAAATTCAAACCGACTGAATCGGCTGCCAGAATAGCCATTACAGCAATAAACGCCTTTAACCCTATTCAGGCCGCTACATTTGCGCAAACATTAGCACCTACTATTGCCGATCCGTTTGTTCAGATTATTGAAAATAAATCATGGTCAGGAACTCCGCTTAAACCTGAGAACTCGCCATTTGATAAGGTGCCAAAACCTGAATACCAAATGTATTGGAGAAGCGCACGTCCAACCAGCAAGTATATAGCAAAAGCACTTAATGATTTGACAGGCGGCAACGAGATTAAACCAGGCTTTGTCAATTGGTCTCCTGAGTGGATAGATAACATGTATGATACAGTTACTGGTTCTCTTGGCAGGTTTGTTGCTGATAGCGTCGGGGTTCCTTATAAAATTGCAACTGGTCAAGAAGTAGAAATTAAAGAAATACCATTCGCAAGGAAGATTATCGGTTCAAAAAGTGAAGCAATAGATCAGAGTCTATATCACGAAAGAGTAAAAGAGATATTGCTCGATAAGAAAATGTTCAAAGAAAAACCTGAAATGAGAGAAGAAATAAAAAATAAATATAAAAACACTTTACTTCTTATATTTGTTACAGACAAAAGTGAAAAGAGACTTAGAGAGTTACGCAAACTCAAAAAGTCGTCTGGAAAAAATGATAAAGTTGATAAATATATGGATAAAGTGTATGATAATTTTAACCGTAGTTATAATAAATCGACACGGTGATTCAATGAAAATATTCAAGCAATTCCATAAACATTTTTCAATGGTATACATGCCATGAAAAAGAAACTCTTTATACTCGCCTTGTTCCTCTGCCTGCCTTCTGTGGCGGGGGCAGCAAGTGTCTATGTTTCACATGGTGGTACTGGTGATGGTTCATCCTGTGAAAGCCCAGTTGCAGAAGCGGGAGTAAATCTCGGGACGCTTGGAGATGGTGGGATAGTTTGGGTATGCGATGATGGCGGAATTCTAACCGATGTCATTACCTTGAATGGCAACGCTGGAGAAACGTATTACATCTATCCAGCTCCAGGTGACACCCCAGAAATCGGCCCAACTGGTCAGTATGGAATGCATTCCGGTACTCCCAACCAGGGATTTTTCATTATTGATGGGCTCAACACCCTTACTTTCTCTGGTGGTGTTGGTGCCAATTCAACACCTTTGCGATTTAACAGCCAGACCGGGTTTAAGGTTCTTCGATGCCGGTTTAATACTGACGCCTATTTTGCTATCCAGGCTTATGTTAGTACTATAGACGCCGCTGATGTCGAAATCGGATATAACCGCTTTGATCTTGGGGACACAACGGAAGCAATCAGAGTTACCCATGCCGGTGCTAACGGTAAGACATATCATGATTGGAATATCCATGATAACCATACCGTGAATGCAAAACATTTTTTCTTTGATCTGCCTGATGCGGCAGTATGGGCTGCAGATCTTGTAGCTTATGGGATACGGTTTGAAAGAAATACTGCTGACAATATCATGGCAAGTTTCTTTTCTCCTGGCTCTGGGATTGGGACAAATGGCGGTACATCAACAAGCTATATCGGATACAACACTACAAATTTCTGTGGAAGTACTGATTACACAACAAATAACTGTTATCAAGGACATCATCTTGGGGATGCAGATGGATATATCTACATTGAGTACAATACAGGATACCATACCTATAACGGCGATACAGGGGATGGTAATTTCATGATATTTGACCAGACAAATGATGATCCTACCCTTTATTCCCAAAATCTTCGCATACGCTACAACAAAGCTTATGATTACTCAGGTTCCGGTTTTTCTGCATACCGGCTTAAAAACTCCAGGTTTGAGTTTAATCTTGCGAATGGAAAACCTACAGCAACAACACCAGAGGGAGACACGTCAGAATCCGGGTTTAAATTTGCCTGGTCAGAAGGATCGGGGAACTTAGCTTATAACAACACCTCCTGGGGTCATGCAGCCGGGGCAGCCTATAAGATTTCAGACGCTGCAAATATTGGAAACCCTGAAGTGTCTTTGATAAATAATATTGGTGCTGAATCGCTTTACGGCGTGTTGGTTGTAAATAATTCGACTGCCCCATCTGAAAGTTATAATGCTTTCTCTTCACCTGCCAGCGGGTTGACTTATGATGCAACGGATATTACCACAGACCCACTTCTTGACAGCAAAGGTCGACCACGGCTCAAATCGCTGTACGATGCCGGATACGCAGTGGACACGACCTACTGCGGCGATGCAAACCCCATCGGGGCCTATGAGTTGTGCAAGGGCGCATCAATGCCGCCGCCTTTGTGGTTTCTGAGTACGCCGGATAGTTATTCGCTGGGCGGAGGGGTGGTTCATGCTTCTCTTCATATTTATGATGCTGATATAATTGCTGATGATTACATAATCGCCGATTTAACCCTCATGGGAGGTACGGAGTAATGAAAAAGATTTTTATTTTGCTGGCAATAATGATCGCCATGTGTGGTCAAGCCAAAGCAGCACAACAGCTTTTAACAGGCGCAGGCACGCAAACATGGGGGGTGCAGTGGGATCTGATAAATGACAATTTCACTGAGCTTTATGGGTGGGGTGATCATTCTCTTGAGGGGTATCTAACCGCCGAAACCGATTCAATCTGGTCAACTGCGGTTGGATCTGCTTATGACACCTCGGCAGAGCTTGACGCACTGTTTAACGCTCGGGCGAAATATACCACTCAATCCGTGACCTGTACTGATTCCGGCGACGGAAATCCCGGAACAGTGACGATTACCCCAACGACACTTTACACGCTGAACAAGGTAGCTATCACGGTGGCTGATGCTGATGGCTGTACCGCAACAATCGCAGAAGGATCGGCCACAAATGGGGACAGGGCAGAGATCATTAATCAAAGCGCCTATGCTCTTGATATCGCGTATTCCGCCGCCGCTTTTGAATACACTGGCGGGGTGAGCGGTAACACCCTGTCAATGTCGCAAGGTGGGAGCGTCACAATTATCTATGACTCTGATCGCTGGCGTGTGACATCGAACCAGAGTGATTCGGTCTATATCAAAGGAATCGCCGTTCCGGCCTATGCTCATTTTGCCAACGCAGACGCGGCCTACAACGACACAGCAACTCCTCATGTGCTGCTTGCTGCCGAGGTTAAAGGCAGTGTGATAACAAATTACGGGGCAACAGAGGCTAGAGTTTACACCATGCCTGCAAATCCATGTGGTGCAAATTTTATCATGATGGTAGGTGCTGCATATCAGATGGATCTTGAGCCGGACGGAACTGAACAGATATGGCTCAACAGTACGCAAGCAGCAGCCGGAGAGCACATTATCAACGCAGGTGCTACTGAAGGTGAGTCAATGAGCTGCTTTGCAGTAGAGGCCTCTGACGGTGTTTGTGAATTACACTGTGAGAGTAAGTATGCAAATTTTGCTGAGGCTACACCATGATAAAATATTTCACACTTTTGTTTCTGCTTGTCTATTCACAGGGTTTGGCTTTGTCACCCGCTATTTTGGGTGGGTTGGCTATTTCTGATACAGCAGCTACATATGTTTGTCTCGGGTACGAGGGAGCGACATGCACTTTATCAAGCACTCCACCCGGAGCATACAGCGGCGGGGCTGATGCATCTTTTGCCAGATCATTTACGGCAACAGAAAATGGGACGCTGCATAGAATAGCCATTTATTTTACTAATACATGGGCTGTGGCCGCGCAAAAAGTGGTTGTCTATGATGCGAGTAATAATCTGATAGCTACAGGTGATATTGTCAGATCAGCGTCATCGTGGGTATGGTCATCTGAACTGGTTGCTGAAGCGGGGTATTCTCTTGATTTTTCAACAGATGATGTTTTGTATTTCGGTATAAGCGTTGATGCCACCAGTACTTATACCATCGGGAGAACCGATAATTCAGGGAATCAGTGGAATATTGGGTCAAATTATCTCCCCGACCCGGTATCCTGGACAGCTTATAATCACAATTTGGCGGCGCAGGTGGAATATGCACAACGTTAAAATATTATTTTTCTTATTTTTCTTATTTTTCTTCATTCCATCTGTCTGTTTTGGCGCTGTCCCGAAACTGTTTTTCTCAGACATGACAGACGGCCCTACCGATGGATGGGAAGGGTCGGGAACAAAGGGAGCTGCTGTATCAATATGGGGTCTTGATTTTGGCAGTGCTGTTCATACCTCCTACGTCACCTGTGCTGGACAAGTTCTTTATGCCGATGAGAGCGGTATTGCCGAATGGGCAGCGACAACCAATCCAACAACAGCCAGAGGATTGCAGAGGATAACATTTTATCTCAATTCCTCAATGTCTGCAGGCGCACAGACAATTAGTGTCACTACAGCAAATGGAACCAGCGAGACGATTCCATTTTATACCCGCACAACGGGTAATATTTATTTCGTCGATCTTGAGGGCTCTGACGACAATGATGGTCTTTCAACGGCAACCCCATGGCTGACGTGGGAGAAGGCCCACAATGTTGCCGTGGCCGGTGATATGGTTTATGGCCGGGAAGGTGTTTATACAGCGATAGATTCCCTTTATGATGAAGGCCCAAACCATAACTGGGATGATGCAGTTATCACTTTAAGAACTACTACGACAACCTCAAACCATAATAACGGAACTGAGAATAACAGTATAACGTTTGCGTCCTACCCTGGAGAAGTGGCTCAACTTGGCGATGGAACAGATACCAATGATGAAGATGGGCACCCGACTAAAGCGCATCAAGCCATATTCCGTCATAGCAATGGAAGTATCGATTACCTTCAGTATTGGAATTTTTCAAAATTCAAGGGAGATTGTTATGACTATGTTTTGTATTGGAGCAATACCAATCTTGCGCAGGAAAGTTATGTAAGATTTGTTGGATGGGATATGCGCACTAGACATGCTGCAACTGGTGTAGGCATGGAAGTTATGATGAATAACTCGAAGGATCATGTCTATTTGTATGGAAATTATATGCATCATTCTGGTAAAGCCCTTGATACTGACCCGCACGGCTATAAGGTTGAGCCTATATATATTGCAGGATGGGGAACATTAAGTGACATTCATATCGGATGGAACGAGATGTCAAATAATAATGGAACACTACAAGTCTATGGACACGTTAATACAGACACCATAGACAATTTATATATTCATGATAACTTTATTTTTAATTCAGGTACAACTGGAATTGTCGTTGGTGGTGGTGACGGAGCAAGCGCGTATTCTTTTATTCAAGATGCATGGATCTATAATAATATTATTGCGAACTGCATAAGCTCTGCAATGAAAGTAGGCGACGGTTCAACTGGCAGTCATGGCGGTAATTTTAACATATTTAACAACACTTTCATCAACAACGATATAGCAGGAACCACTGGTGATATTTATTCTCCAGGATATCCAACGTCTGTGTCATGGATAAATAATATATTTTATGCCGGTAATAGTTTGGTTTATTTTTCACCATCTGGGGGTGATTACTCAGACCATACAGGGTCAAATAATTTGTTCTATGGCAATGGCAATGGAGTAGCATTCTTGACCACCGATGTTGTGAACGATGACCCTGAACTGGACGGGAGCTATATCCCAGCAAGCACGTCCCCTGCTATTGGGGCTGGATTTGATTTAAGTGCAACATTTACCACTGATTATCTTGGAGCAGAGAATGTATGGGATATTGGGGCGATAAATGCCACTAAATCAGTCACCCTGACCGGCACCGCTGTAACTGGTGGTGTTACAGAGGATGAAATTGTTACAGGTGGGCAGACGATTATTTTCACCGTGAGCAACGATGAATTTATAGCCACCCTCTGTGCTGACAACGCAGCGACCACGGCTTTCATGGCGAGCTGCACGTCGAATAAGGCTGAGGCCGGTGGTTGGGATGCTCAGATGGTTCTGGCCTATACGGACTGCACCAGAGACAGCGCAACACAGGCAACGTGGGTACTCCCGGCAACGGCAGGTTATACCATCTCAGAGAACGAAGTTATCACCTGTGAACCACCCGCTGATATTTTTGTGGGTGCCGAGGCGATAACCGCAAGCCCTACTATGACGATTTCAAATATCATCATTCCTGAAGTTGTTCATGCGTCAGGTGGGTATTCATCGGCTGGAAGCGAATGGAAGCATTCATCGACAGGAGTAAATGTGCAATAAGGAGAACATAATGGCAGATTCATGGATCAAATCTTTAACGGTTGGCAGGATCGCGGGGGCGTTGACCCTCATCACAGCCGACCAGGCAGCCGAAGCTTTTGGCAAAATCTATGCTGTTCCTGCCGCGTATGGTCTTACCATGTCTGACGCGAAACAAGCTGCATGGATTGGGTTGATCGCCTTATTTCTCAAGGCGTATGGTGGAACAGTTATCTTGCTGTCGAAAGCACGTCAGCAGAAAGGGGAAGAGTAATGGCCCAGCCAACATTGTGTGTAGATTGCAGCGGCATCAAGAGCGACATCATAAGCCTAAACAAAACGGATGAGGCGCAATGGAAAGAGATAAGCAAACTGCGTGACGAAATAAAGGGCTTACGAAATATCATGATTGCCACCATGGCAAGCGGTATTATTGCAGCTTTAACCGCTGTCTGCACGTGTTTGATTGTAATTGCTAGGGGGGTTGGGGTGTCTCCATGACACGCACTGTTCCAGCCAACAGACTTGCAGAAAAATGCAACTACGAGTTCGAAGGGCAGTTCTGGTGCCCCAAGCTTGAGATGTTTTTCCCCAGGCAGTGTGAAGAAGAAAAAGAAACATGTAACCCATTAAAAAGGGAGGGTTTATGCCGACAATCTCATTTAGTCCAGAGTGTAAAGCCGCAAATGGTGATAGATGGGGATGCCCGCGATCAGGAAAATGTAGAAACCTTGTTGGATCATTGATGGATAGGGCGGCACTCGGCAAGGATGGGGTGTCAAGTTTATATTTGTATCAAAAAGAGTACGCCAGAGAACAGGAATTTGTTGAAGAAGTTCGGTGTAACCATATATGGGTGACGCCTGATGAAAACAAAGGTGTGGAAGCCGAAGCAGACGAAATGTAATCAACCAAGAAAGGAACGGTTCTACTGTCCGGGCCGCAAGTGGCTGATGAAAGAGCCGTGTCCGTTCATCTCCAGGCGGGAGTGTGACAGATTTAAAAAGATGTGTGGGCGATTATGAAATGCGGCAGGCCGTATTGTAGTAGCATTTGTTTTTATTACATACAAGGCCCAGAAAAATGTGCCCATCCGGAAAACACATTCATAGGAAAAACATGGTATGGCCCTTGCCAATGGTGGGTTGTTTTACCGCCGCTGACCGAAGAGGAACAAAATGCTGAAATTCAAAGACCGCAACATGGAGATAGTGTTCAACAATGATCAATGGTCTTACCGGCCTGAATACGGCTGGTTCACCGGAGATTTGCGGTTACTCTTGCTTGATGACGGCAGAAACGCTCAGGTCTTGGAGATAATGCTTTTCCAGGACAACAACGGGGTAATCTGGCCTGTTTACCCGGGCAATATCGTCAATGGCAGCAATATCCCCCAAACCGTGTGGTCATGGATCGGCAAGAGCCCATTTGTCGGGCGGCACCGTATCGCCTCGGCATTCCATGACCCCCAATGTGTGGGCAGGACTGAGCCGTGCAATACAGTGCACAGGATGTACTACGATGCCTGCATGGCGGCAGGAGAGGATGAGGTTGTGGCTGACATCCTCTACCATGCCGTGTTGTTTGGTGGGCCTAAATGGGGCCGCAACGAAATAACCGTCGATATCCAGGATATTGATGATTACTGGCGCGGTGCCGTTGTTTATGGGCGGTTGTAGGTGTTGCCGGTTATTTTGATGTTAGCCGTCCAAGGTCCCACGCTCTTTCGCATAGCTCATGAATTTCTTCACCCGTTCGCGCTTGGCGTCATACATCGCCTTTGAGTCTCCAGGTTGCCCGATAATCCCGTGCTCTCTGCACAGGTCAACCACCGCAACCAGATCCACGTACTCCCGCGCAATGTCTTGTGCGTTCGTGGTCTCCGTTCCTGGGTAGCCATCGTCAAGGCCGAAACGCAGTGCCTTGGAAACAGCTTGTTGTATCTCGGCACATTCTTCGGCCAAGCAGGTTAAAAGGTGCTCTTTCGTGTTCATAGTATCTCCTTTTTAGTTTTTACCAGCTCAGCATCTACCGTGCGGTTCATTTTACCCCTCCCTTTCCAAAGTTCGCAATCTGCCATCATTAACGGACAATTACACCATCATACATAACAGTTGGATTAATATATTCTGATACTGATACTGGCTCCATATCCACCTCTACTGAACAGGCATCTTTAAATTCTTTGTTTATCCTACGTTCCAAATCAGCTGCTTCCTGGATTGTGATTTCATTGAAAACTATGGTAAATGTCGTTTTCATTTTCTTTGGTTGATGTTTTACATCCTCTTCGGCTGATAAAGTACAGGCCAAAGTAAAAACTAACATCATTGCAATTACGATAATCTTTTTCATGATTTCTCCTTTGTTGTTTATGGGCGGTTATAACTCTTGGCGAAGCCCTTTAATATTGCCAAGTTCTCCTTTTGCGCGTTCAAGCTGCATCTTAATACCATCAACTTTTTTCTCTGCATTATTCAAAAGAAAATCTTTAGCAGATTGCCAGTCATCAAAATAGTTTTGGTAATCGCTTCGCTTCGCCTCTCTTCTCTCCGATCCATTGTGGGATCGGATAACGACCTGTTTTTCTGTTTCTCTCACAATTTCCACTTCTTGAATAAGGTTCTTGCTATATCCGCCTGTTCTGTATTTCTTCATAGTATCTCCTTTTTAGTTGAACGGGCTTTATTGTCAATCTCTCTGCAACTCCCCCGTAATCTTTGCAGTTCATCCGGGAGCTAACCGGCCACGCTTATTGTAATCCGATTCTATGCCTCCATCCTTCTGTACCAAAATAATCGTCATTGTCTGCTTCTTCAAGAAGTCCTTCCAGTGTGGCAACGTAGGTTAAAAAATCATGTAATTCCTTTTGGGTTGCAGCAGCAACCAGCATTTTGCCACGGATCATATCAAGCTCTTTTTCTGTTCTAAGTTCCATTTTGTACTCCTTTGTTTAGTTTGTACCGACTCAGCATCTATCGCGCGTTTCATTGGTATGTAATGCTCACACTGTACGCCATCAAGTGCTATCGTGTATTCAAACGCCTCCCAGCTTTGCCATTCGCTTTCTTTAGCTTGGCTGCGGGAACAGTGCCCGGCATTAGGGCAAAGCGTTTGTGTGCACATCGTTATGTCAGCCATGTTAATTCCCTTCCCTGACAGATTTTTCTATATCATTCCAGTTCGCATACCCAGGAGTGCTTGCCTCCCATTTATACCACAGTTCACGGTAGTATGGGAGCCGTGCCTCTGGTGTACCCAATTGAGTCCAGCATTTCTCACATAGCGGAAATAATCCATGACCGCCACCATATTGAGTGATATGTGACTCAACAAATTTCCATGGTCTATCACACCTGAGACATGTACTGTACCCAGGGGCAAGAATCCGCTCTACAAAGGGCTGATTTCTGAATATGAAAATAGAAAAACAAATAACCACGGTTATATAAAAATATTTCATAATCTATCCTATTTATATCAATCTTAAAAATGAACGGGCTTTATTGTCAATCTCTAACTCCCCCGTAATCTTTGCAGTTCATCCGGTAGCTAACCGGCAACCTTTATTTAGCGGACCTTAACCCACCATTTTGCAAACTCAGAACTTGGGTATTCCTTGGAAATTTCATCGGCTATTAATGGCATGGCCTCGTGTAATTTTCCTGTCAATGTTGATGAAATTTTGCCATCATGTAGAAAAACCAAATCTCTACCGATTGAGTAGTCTATTCCACCATCAAACATCCACCCGATGGAAAAATGAATCTCTGAGTCGTAAATCTTTTGCAAAATTCTTCCTGTCAAATAATAGTCTTTATCTGGCTGCATCTAATTGCCTCATTTTGTTTAATTTATCTTGTGGCATAAGTTTTGAACCGATCTTAAACCATCTAACCGAACAACTACCATCTCTCCCTGTGAGCTGATCTACATACCTTACATAGCCATCTTTGACTTCGAGCACTTCATTATTATTCGGACACGGCTCCTCGAAAGGATTATCGCCGCATGCGTCATAAACCCATACCTGCCCAACTTTTGGATCTGTTTCGCTATTAATTACTAAATACAGCATACCTATGGCAAGTACGATTATAATTGGTATCAATACATTCATTATTTTTTTTGTCATTTTACACTCCTTTGTTTAGTTTGTACCAAATCAGCATCTACCGTGCGGTTCATTTTCCCTCACTCCGCAAGTTTTATACAGCACGGGCCGCAGCCAATGCGACCAGAATCGCATCTAATTCTTCCCACCTAAACGAGCCAGCCATCCTTAGTGGCAATTCTGGCCCTGCCCCATGCACCATGATCGAAGCGCCTTCGTGGTTTGCCCATGTGTTTACCGTCACCGTCATTTTCCCGGCATCAAGAAAAATCTCTTTTGTATCTGCTTTCATCGTTTCAAGTTTCATCAATCATCCTTGTCATATTATCCTCCCAAAAGTGACCTGAACACCCGACCCGCTCTGAACAATCCCGCGCATAACCATATCCCGGTTTTCCGGTTGGTACCCACGGCAAGTCTTGAATCCACAATCATTATAATGGGCGCAGCGGGTGCTTTCAAAAGAAGCGGTCTTTCGAAAACAATGCTTTGACCTATCTGATATTACCACACGAGGGCGCAATATTCCCTTCAATTTTTCCCCGTGGAACTTTTTTTTGCACTTTTCGTCACAGTATTTCTTCGTTGTGTGGCCTGATATAAATGCAAATACAGGGAACCATTCACCGCACTTGCACAACCGCCATTCACTCGGCTGGACACAACCATAATCAATCATCCTTTTGTAATGGCGGTGCTTGCATGTTTTTATGTCCCAATATTTCCTACCATTCTGATCTGCGAATTTGCGACCGCATCCGCAAATGCATTTTGTTTCGGCATTTTCGGTCGCCTTTCCCTTGAGTACCTGCATAACGGTTAGGTATTTCTTATCAGATTTTGGGAGCAGTGACCTCTTCAGTTCGCGGTGTAGCTGGCTCATTGTGACCATTTTGCCACGGTATTTCGTGACATATGGTATCAGTTCAGAAACCGCGTACAATTCTCCTCTGAACTTGTATATTCTTTTGGGTTTCATCTCAATACAGCTCCAGGAAAGCATCATAATACCGCCGCCCAAGCTCCTTTGAAGAAGCATTGTCAAAATGATACGGGCCGAGAGTGGTGAGCCCTTTTGAATCAACCACGCGCACATTTTCAACTAGGTCATATATTTTTTGCAGCCTACGATTATGCAGGACTGCGTCGTAATCACATGGCGCTATCTCACCGACAATCACGGGGCAGTTGACGCCTAAATCTTCCCGGAGATTTGTAATTGTCCGGGCAAGCATAACCGGGTATCCTTCATCTCTCCTGTTTGATTCACCCTGATGTATAAAGATGATATCGATCTTTATGCTGTTACGGTTAACCAATTCAACCGTTGTGTCATAGCAAAAACCGCCCCTGGACCAGCAAGCAATATCAGATCCGCCTCTGGCCTGCACTATTCCGTAAACAGTGTAATCCTCAGCTAAGAGCGCAAACAACTCATTAACAAAAGAATACTTCTGAACCACATCTTTCTTGATCAGGGAATACTGGTTCAAAGGAGTCCTTGCCGCTACGAAACGATTACCGTTCAGGAGAAACGCTCCATGAATTCTATGCAGGTCTTCGGGGTATATCTCTCCCCGGCCTGCAGGATTAGACTGCCCAATGGCCAGCGCGGTTAATGATGTGTCCGCATTTGCGATCCATGGAATCAATAACAATAATAATACGATTAACGTTTTCATTTTTTCATCCCCATTGCTTTTTTGTATATGTCGTCTTTGACCGGCAAGACGCATCCAATACTAATCATTTCATGTTCAACACATTTTAGATATTCCCAGAACTCTTCAACATCAGCTTCGGTCGTTGACAAAGCTTTGAGAAGATTTTCCCATAGCTTCCCGGCCTGTTTGTTTAACCCTTTCTCCATCAACTCACTGATTATTTCTATGTTTGATACAAGCAGTGGATGATTCTCCGGCTTTTTTATGTAAATTCTTACCAGATATTTCTCTTTAAAATACTCGTGCCAATCATCCTTTGTATTCCCTGTCTCTGAATGTTTTTCAAGGTGCGTGTTCATAGCCCAATACAGGGCATTCTGAGCCATCATACGTGTTATTTTGACTGGCTTGATTATAACCTCGTGCAACGGGAAAAGAGGGATATCAACGATTAAATCAATTGCTCGTTGTCGGTGTCTCTCTTCTACTATGGTTATTTTGTGGTCCATGTGTAAAATATTTCCCTTTTTACCTCTCTGTAATATTCCCCGTTATCCCACAAATATTCTTTTCTGTAGTATGAGTACCCATCTTTTCTGCATTTTTCTACAGCAATTTTCTTTGTCCTGCATACGCATAAAACATATGATTCTTGATGGTGTAACCCTTGTGAAATTACATAGCAGTATGATTGTTTTTTCATTTCCTCACCTGATATACATTCTGGGCATATCATATTATCGCCTCCTGAAGAATCCCTGACCTGTGGCCTCTTCGTAAAGCTGCCTCATGATACGCCTAGTCGCTTCTTGCCTGTTGTTGAATTCTTCGTCTGTTTCTTCTCGCCACTCATCTAAAAGCGAGTCATTTATGCTTGGTTTCTTCATCAAGTGAGAATGGTCATACCGCAAACACATGCTTTCTATGCATTTAGGCTCTGGAATAGCAGGAACTATCATTTTTCTCTCATCAAAAAGATCAAATCCGTGGTCTTCTATACTGCCAACACATGACAAAAGTCGCATATCGTTATCTTTCCACATGCAATAATAATAATCATCTTCTCCATGCATCACGCCAACGAAGATGAACGTTTCGCCATCCTTGTTCTTGTATTTCCTGCCTATCAGCCCTTCAGACTCATGAATAATTCTGCGCCAATTCCCTTCACAAACGCATTGATAATCTTTCATTCCATCACCTGATATACACATGCGCCCCAGGCGACATGTAGAAATGTGATCCAACCGGCAGCATGGCATATTCCGCCACATCACGCAGCAACAAAGCAAGGCCGCCTTGATTGGTTAAAAACGCCTCTGACAGGTCATTGCTACGCCAGTAGGAAGTCAAGTTAAGTTTGCCGGTAAAGTATGAAAAGGCCAACTCGCGCAGGCAAGGAGGCTCAGGTAAAAATATATCTTCCGGCCTGCTGATGCTGATAACTGCTTGGTTCGTAAACGGCGTTTTATATAAAATATCCATTACCGTCTGCAACTGGACGACAAGACGTTCACCGTAATTGTATTTTTGGTTCTTGGCCTTGACGGGATTCAACAGTTCTTCGGCATAGTATTGCTCGATCATGCCAACCGTCACCGTCTTTGGAAGGTAAGTGAAATTCAGCGGCTCCTGAATTTCAACCATTACCGGGTAAAGCTGCCTACGGTAAGTGGTTTCATTTTCAAATGATCCGCGTTGGGTATGCTGGTCATAGGACTCAAGCATAGCAGGCTTTCCGCCTTCCTCGGCACGATTTATCGCAGCAAGGCATTCACGGCTTAGGAAGTTGTAGGCGTCAACGTTGGTTAGAAATTTAAGACTGGTCATCATAAAGCGTATCGTAAATTCGACACGCTCATCGGCATCAAGATTGTCCCAAGAGTTGGCATCGTCAGCCTGGTTATTCCATGCGGCAATCACGTCTTTTATCTGCATGTTGTTATTCCTTTATTCCGCTTATTGGGCTGTTATTTGGCGCTCTCAACCCAGGCAAGGCACCGCTTAAGTTCTGATACTTCAACTTGGTATTCCTCTAAAATCTCGCCGCAGGTGCGTCCTGATTGGCCGTACTCCTGCGCCAGTTCTTTGCTAGTCATTTTACCGAACTGCATGTTAGCACGGCACAGATTATCCTCTGCGTCATCAAGTGCTTTTTTAATAATTTTTAGAACTCGTTTTTTCATCTATGGCCTCCAATACCGATTACCATTCAACCTTTATATGAGCAACAACGCCAGAACTGATAACGCTAAAAACCGTCGCTGCTTGCTCTTCATTCAGCCCTGCCGTATCAATAAGAGAAAGGATAGATTCTTTTCTGATCTTCTCACGGTGCTTCTTGTTGGCTGCCCGCTTCTCATCGGCAATACGCTGCTTTTCAATCTCAGCCAAACGTTCACGTTCCTTGCGATCTGATTCTTCCTTGGCCTTTCTGATTGTTTCTTCAACTGCTTTAATTTGTGCCAACCTTGATTCCTCTTCTTGGGCAACTCGCCGAGCCTCTGCGTCCTCTGCATCTTTTTTGGCCTTTGCAATGGCTTCCTCTGCGGATTTCTTTTCGGCTGCCGCTTTTTCTTCTGCTTCGCGTGTGGCCTTGGCTGCCGCTTCTGCTTTCAGCCGCTCTTCACGCTCAAGGCGTTCTTTTTCTTCTTTGGCTTTTCTGTCAGCTTCTTCCCTGGCTGCTGCATCGGCCCTTAATTTTGCGAGCTCAACCGCTTCAGCCTCACGCTTCACAACTTCGTCATGCTGTTGATAGAGTTTGGCGAGCGTTTCATCTTGCAGGCGTGCCGCATTATCAAGGTAATCTTCCGGCAAAGAATTAACGTCCATTTCTTCTACTTGTTCTATGCGTTTGGCAAGCTCTTCAGCGGTGGTATCCGCGTAGACAACAGCAGCTAGCTGTAATTCTTTCATGATGGCGTTTGCTGCCGCGATCTTAGCGTCCTCTTTTGCTTGCCATTCTTGCCGAGGTTTATCAATCTTGTCGCGTAACGAATCCATCTCAGTAACAAATCTGATACGTTCAGCATCAACCGGCTTGATCCTTGCCTTTAGATCAGCCACATAGTTTTTCATGGCAGTCTCGATAAAGACCTTTGAAGATGAAATTTTCCGACAAATTTTCCAAAATTCTTTTCTCCCTTTGTCGGTATTAGGTGAAAGCCCCTCGGCTTCTTCCTCTGCTTTGGCTGATATGGTATTGATTAAAATATCCAATCCACCAGGGACAAATACATCAGCAGGATTAATTTCGGTTTTTACCAGATCGTTTTCGATTGCGATAATTTCATTCATATGTCACCTCATTTATTCCACACGTCAACCATCTGGCTAACGTATCCTTTCAGTTTGTCGTAATCATCAGAAGAAAGATTCTTCTGCGCCTCTTCACCGTTTCTCATCTGCCAATCGATAACGGCGTTTGCGCTTTCAAGCTTGTCTATTTGGCGGACATAAAATGTATAATCGATCAACTCGGCATGCTCAGAGTTTTCCGGCTGATCTTCATTTTTTTCAGGGCAGTTTGTTTTGTGCTGGCAAGACATACAATAAGCAGGGGCAAGTCTGCCGGTTGTTTGGCATTTGAAACGCTTCACAGCTACATCCTGCTGGCTTGGCTTGGCTTCTTCTTTTGGTTGATTGTGATTACCAGTATTAGCGGTGTCATCTGCCATTCCTGATACATCTTGAGGGATATCATCAATATCCTGGGTAAACATTCCAGATGATGCGGTTGCCTTAATTGCCCCGTCAACCGCGCTTCTCTTAGCTGCCATTTTCAACACGGTATTCCACATGTCGGCAATGTCAGGGTTTTCTTCACGGCCAACTTGCTGCCCCTCAATTGCTGGGTCTCCTTTTTCAAACTTGGCATTACATCCACCTTTTTTAGGCCAACATAACCACCCACCGCTAAACTTGTTAGGGATTATAGCAGGCTGGCTGCATGTCGGACAAAGACGCTCAGAATTGCGCCAGCGGTATTTGCTTTCCATGGTAGAACAAGAGCCAATGCCTATAGCATGAAGAACACCAGTGCTTGCATTGCGTATCTCTGTTTCAATGGTGATTTCGCGGTGGCCTCCTTCAAGTTTTGTAATCACCGGCGTTCTCATGTGGGCAACAAGGCCGAATGAAATAAGCAATATTTCAGCCCCGCTTTTTCTTAACGCTGGCTTATCGCCACAACCAGGAATTAACCCGAAGTCACCGTCCTTTACCATTTTACCGTTTTGGATAATGGCCGGCGTCATAGCATTTTTCATCACAGATTGGACATGTTTCAGAGCCCTTACAATTTCTCCAGGCTCAACCAATGAACTTGTCAAACTGGTATTTTGTGCAACAACCATCTCTTTATCGCTCATATTATTCCTCGCTTTAGCATTCAATAAAATTACCATCATCATCAAGCTTATACCATGCCATGGCCTTAAGTTTTCCGTCTAAACCATCACCGCAACCTGTCTCAGCGCAGCGCATTTCTATTCGTTGTTCATTTTCATTGTAAAATGCTAATGCAATACACCCATATCTACCGGCCATTGCTTTGCCATACAATCCAGTGCATACAGCAGCCGACCTGTTCCCGGTGGCTGAAGATGCCGACCTGTACCCGGTGGCTGAAGATGCCGAACTGTTCCCGGTGGCTGAAGATGCCGAACTGTCCCCGGTGGCTGAAGATGCCGAACTGTCCCCGGTGGCTGAAGAT